>Ga0180432_10001473_pt1 | contig 37205 bp, 36 predicted proteins | sample SS_ome_10_FD_132414 | JGI IMG/M metagenome (GOLD analysis project Ga0180432, IMG submission 132414) | Hypersaline lake sediment archaeal communities from the Salton Sea, California, USA - SS_1_MS_2 metaG | ecosystem: Environmental > Aquatic > Non-marine Saline and Alkaline > Hypersaline >... | reverse complement strand
GGTTCAATTGATCGATGCTCTCCCTGAAGAGCAAAACCTTTGGGGACATACGTACGAACAGCCCATGACCGAAATATTGGCCATGTACAACGAAGTGGCCCGGGCCATTGTGAACGAGGTCCAGATCACACTGACGCCGACAGAAAAGTCACGCCTCGAGAGTGCCCGTCAGGTCAATCCCCAGGCCTATGAGGCCTATCTCAAGGGCATGTCTCACCTTTACAGGTTTTCTTCACAGGAAATCGATGCCGCGCAGCACTACCTTGAAAAGGCTCTGGAGACAGATCCGAATTACGCTCTTGCCTATGCAGGGATTGCATTCGTCTGGACCGCACGCCAACAAATGGGATTGCTCATCCCCAGCGAGGCGACGCCAAAAGCGAAGGAAGCAGCCCAGAGAGCCCTCGAATTGGACGACACGCTTCCAGAGGTCCATTATCAGTGGGCAGGCATCAAAACATGGTGCGACTGGGATTGGGAGGAGGGAGAGCAGGCCTACAAACGGGCCCTCGAACTCAAACCTAACTTTGCGGAAGCGCTCGCCTACTACGCGAACTTGTTGTGTTATATGGATCGTCTGGATGAAGCGCTGGCCATGGCCGAGCGAGCCATGCAATTGGACCCGATCAATTCAGTGGTCCTGGGCATTTCTAACACCGTCTACGAATACCTGCGACGCTATGATGACATCATAGAGATATACCAAACAGCTCTTCAAACGTCCCCCAATGATTACGTCGTGCTTAATGGGCTCTCGTATGCTTACTACAAGAAGGGAATGCATGAAGAATCTCTAAAATACGCCAAGGCGGCTTTTACAGGGCTGGGCTTCACTCCGGTCGCGGAAGCCATGGCTCGGGGATATGAAGAAAACGGCTACCGTGGGGCGATGACCTCCGCGGCGGAGACCATGGCGGAGTTTTCGAAGCAGACATATTTCTCTCCTTTTATCATTGGCATGATGTATGTTTTTGCGGGGGAAAAAGATCATGCCATGGAATGGCTTGAGAAAGCCTATGAGATGAGAGATCCCATGATGCCTTATGTGGGTAATCCCTATCTTGATCTCCTGGACGATGACCCGCGCTACCAGGACCTGCTCCGGCGGATGAACCTTCCCGGGGGAAAATAATCACACATCATCCCTGATACCCTATTTTCAGCTGATTGCTTTGCTCAATATGTGGTCATGTTCTCAATTCTCAAGTTAATGTGCTGGTTCAGCAACCTTAGCGACATATTCAGGTAGGAAATAATGTTAGAATCTGTGTCACAATGCGCATAGGACCTGCAATTGACGGATCCCGTCTTCGACGGCGAACGACTCGCCGAGGCTGATCGCATGCAGTACATCCCCAATGATGTGTTGGAGGTGTGGAAGAGCGACGAGCGGGCCAATCTGTTCGACGAAGCGGATCAAGCGGCGTATGCGGCCTCTTATCGGGCCCTCACCGATCTCATAGCAGCGATGCACGATGCCGGCGTGCCGATTCTTGCCGGAACCGATACAGCGCTGCTCGGAGAGACTCGATGGCTGGTGCCTGGGTGGAGTCTGCACGACGAGCTTCTGCTTCTGGTCGATGCCGGTCTGACGCCGCTTCAGGCGATTCGGGCGGCGACGGCAAACGCGGCAGAAGCACTGAGAATCCTTGAAGATCCTTTGTGTCGCCTAAGCTAACCATTATTCAACTCATGTATTCCCGCAAATTTATATTTATCTGACACTTGCGGATTATCAGGACAGATTGCATTTCACATCCCGTGATTATTAGGAAAAAACGGGATAGAAGATGGCTATTTCGTCCCAAAAAGGGGGCAAATTGATCGATAAATGCTTATAAATAAGCCGGGATGGGACAGAATAAGCGCGGCGTTTCCATATAATCTCAGCCAAAATTCATTGTTAACCGATTGTACATCTCATGAACGCAGTGTTCGTAAAACACTCTGTATCCTGACTGATAAGTTCTTCTGGAATATTGTTAGATCAATTGAGCATCTAATGAGAAAAGTGCGTGCTGTTTGTGGTCATCTTAAATAAAGATAACGCACGTGTAGCAATCCATGTTGAAAGCAATACGAAATAATAATACGCATAAATTAGTGGAAATACGAAATAATATTTCGTATAATCAAATCATGAGAAAATATTTTTTTACAGAGCAGATAGACAAGAAATTTAGGTCTGTTGACGATTTGCCCGAATGGCTGTCGAATTATCCTGATTTCAAAGACCAAATCAAGCTCTTGCGAGAAACTCTTGGAATGACTCAAGAACAACTTGGGAAAAAGGTTAATAGATCTTTAAGATCAATCCAGCAGATTGAAAGCGGCGAGGCAAAACCGAAGATTTCTACCCTCAATAAGATCGCCGAGGCCCTAAACGCAGAACTGAAAATAACTCTCATTCCAAGGAAAAATATCATCGAATTTCTAAATGAAAAGGCCACAAAAAAGGCAGAGCAACTGGTCAAGCTTACAGAGACAAGCTCTGCTCTGGAAATTCAGTCCCCCTCAAAAAAGGAAAAAGAGGCGCGAATTGATGAGTTGAGGAGAGAAATATTAGAAAAGAAAAGATATAGCTTATGGAGTCAAATTCGAAGAAGAAAATAAATCGTGAACTTCCTCCAGGTGCAACACCTTTGAGTCCTGAAGATTTGGAGGGTTTGATTCCAAGATATATTACAACCAGATCAGAATTGAACGATGCAGAGTTTAAAAATATTACCGAAGCCTCTAAAAAATATTTCCTGTCAAGAAAAAGGTTCCCATTCACAATCGGCCACCTTTATAAAGTCCATAAGGAGATGTTTGGACAGGTTTGGAAGTGGGCGGGCAAAAAAAGAATAACAGAGAAGAACATTGGCGTTGAAAAAACTCAGATCGATGTGGAAATCATAAAATTATTGGATGATTTGGATTATTGGCTGAAGCAAAATATGAATATTGCCGAGATTTCAGCCCGGCTTCATCATCGACTCGTCTACATACATCCTTTCAACAACGGTAACGGTAGATGGGGGCGTTTTATAGTCAATCTGTTTCTAAAGGATCATTACGACTCCTACCTTGATTTCCCTGAGGATGAAATCCTTTTAACAACTGAAATAAGGAAATCTTATATTGCTGCGCTTCGAGAAGCCGATAGCTTGAAATATGAGCGTTTGATCGATCTTCATAACAAGTACATTTCAAATTTTTCTCTTTGAATCAATGGATCAAATAAATTTGAAGTTTAAACCAATAGTTTCCGATAATTACTAGCTAGAAAATTTCCCCCAAAAATGGTACATTCTTTAGGTTCAAATCGAACAGAATCTCTGCGTGGGCGGTTAGCTCACCATCCTTCTTTCAATCCTGATACCATATTTTCAACTATTTTCAACATTTTCTGTCACACCAGTGGCACACGAGGAGAAGTTTGTCAGCCCAAGTGGTCAGCTGATCTTTGATAGGGGAGATCTCTTTTAACAGACCGATTGATCAGGGGATACGGCCGGTCTCGTAGGCCCAGATTGCGAGCTCGACACGGTTACGTGCATTGATCTTGCTCATCAGGCTGGAAATATGGGTTTTGACGGTACTGAGGCTCATGTAGAGTTCGCCTGCGATTTCTTGGTTGGTGCAGCCTCGAGCGACGGCGAGCAATACTTCCTCTTCGCGCTCTGTCAGTGGTTGAATCGGTTGGTTGGGAACTGGAGGGATCGAGGTGCGTGCAAATGTCGAGAGAAGCCGGGCTGTGACGCTGGGAGCAATGAGGGCATCACCCTCGGCGGCCGCGCGAATTCCTTGGATGAGCAGCTCCGGTCCGGCGTCTTTGAGCAAAAACCCGCGCGCGCCCGCTTTGAGTGCGCCAAAGACATACTCGTCCAGGTCGAAGGTTGTGATGATAACAACCGCCATTGGATCTTCGATGTCGGGACCCGCGAGTTCGCGGGTTGCTGCAAGACCGTCCATTTCGGGCATGCGTATGTCGAACAAGCATACATCTGGTTTAAGCTGACGGGCAAGAGATACGGCTTCGCGCCCGTCTGCGGCTTCACCCACGACTTCAATGTCCGGTTGGGCGTCAAGAATCATCTTTAAACCGGTGCGGATAAGCTCCTGATCGTCAGCAATGAGTACCTTTATCATCATGACAAACCTTTGGTGTTGGGCAGTACAGCACGCACAACCCATCCTCCGTCGGGGCCGGGTCCGGCCTCGAACTGGCCTCCGAGGAGGGTCACCCGCTCCTTCAGACCAGTGAGTCCATAGCCATAGGATGGGGTTACGCCCTTCAGATTGCTTTTTCCATCATCCGTAACAGTCAGGTTAACGCCATCATCAGTGCCCTCCACGCGAACAGTTATAAAGCTTGCATCTCGTGCGTGGCGGCGGGCATTGGTGATCGATTCCTGGGCGATCCGGTACAGTCCATTTTCCAACGATCCGTCCAGGGCATCGAGCTTGCCTGAGAAACTGACTTCAATCCGGGGGCCGCTTTTGCTGCGTTTAGCTAGTCGTTCAAGGTCGGCCAATCGTCGCGGGGGGGTGGTTCGGACGTCACGCAGTGCTCCCACGATTTTGCGCATCTCCGCTAGAGTGCTTGAGGCAGTCTTTTCGATGACCTTCAATGCCTCGACCGCGGCCTCTGGTTGGTGTGCGGCCACCACTCGTGCGGCTTGCGCTTGAATGGCGATGGCCGAGACGTGGTGGGCGACTGTGTCGTGAAGTTCGCGGGCAAGGTCCTGGCGTTCTTCCATACGTGCCTGCGTGATGCGCCACTGGTGCGCATCGTTTCGGTGGCGCACTATGAGGCCGAACGACGCAGCCAACAACCAGATCCCGGTCCCGAGCAACAATCCACTCAGGAAAACGATGCTGCTTCCGCCCTCCCATTCGCTCGCCTCGGACACAACGGTGTGGACGAAAATGAACGGTAGACCTATCGCGGCCTCTCGCCCCGATCCCCAACGCACCAGTGAGTAGGCGAGGATGAAGAGAATGGCCAAAACAGAGAACCCTGCTGAGGGAGTGTCGAAGGCGAGATTGGTTATCTGGACCGCATTCACCGCGCCAAATCCTGCGACAACCACAGCGAGAGGTTGGGTTCGCCGCCACAGAACAGTAAGCGCTAAGAGTACGGCCAATCCAATTGCCACGGGGCGCGACGCGATGTAACCTCCCCCACGCATATCGAGTATGCCGAGAATCAAAAAGAGCACGAAAAGCGCCCAATCCCAGCCTGATAATCCGGATGATCCCAACGCTCGAGGCGTTGCCAGGAAAGACCTGAAAACGTTCTTCATATCTGGATTCTAGCCTATTATTTAAACGGCTGCAATCGGTCGAAAGGATGGTTTTAACATCAGCCGAACGGCCGAGCTAAATTTGGCCGATCGTCCGATGTGGAGCTCTATGCTTTCTGCTATATTGAAAGCGTATGATGATTTCAATAAAGGAGAATATAGATGAATATAGTTAAAAAGAGGATAGCAATGACCGTTTGTCGACTGACTCTGATATTGATTGCACTGTTCGCTATGTATACCGGTGATCTATATGCGCAGGAGGGAAAAACTGATTCTTCACGGTTTTCGCACAAAGGAATAAAAGCGAGCATTGCATATGGGATAGCCACTGCTGCTTCTGACCTAAAACTAAAAACCGGAAACGTATGGTCTTTTAGTCTTGGTTACGGTTTTAACAACAATTTGACACTGTGGCTAGGTGTAGGCAGAGAGAAACATCAAAATAGGCCGGCGATCGACACAAATACCGTCTTTGCCAATCCTGCAAGTGGTTTTCAATACAAGGCTGATCTTCAATACAAGTTTAGAAGCCAGTCACGGTTACAGCCCTACGGCAAAGTTGGTTGGGGCGTATACTCAATGAGTGAGAAGGATGTGGATATAACAAAAATAGGAACGGGATTCGCATTTGCTGTCGGGGCAGACTATTTCTTCTCCCGTCACTTTGGCTTTGGCGTTGAAGTGAATTATAAGATCCTAAACTATACCGAAGAAAGCCGGAAAGTAGGCGTTGATGAATGGAAAGAGTTTGACCTGGATCCTGCTTTAAATGGCAACTCTTTGACTGTTATGATAACTTTTATAATTCAATAGAAATAAGGTCTGGCGATGATTTTGATGCTTCGAAAGGCGTTTGTCTTGTTATTCATCCCTCTCTTTCTGTGGCTGCCAACATTTGCACAGATGGCTGAAGAAGTGTCAAAACAGGATCAGACAACAGGCAGCACAACCGACATCAACGGATTTATCAGGGATAAAGAGAGCGGGGAACCCCTGCCCTATGCTAACGTGTATCTCAAAGATACGCAACTGGGTGCCGCTACTGATGTGCATGGATATTATGTCATTAGCGGGATTCCAACTGGCGAATATACCATCGTCGTTTCCTTTAGCGGCTTTGAGAAAATCGAAAAGACTATTCAAATTCGGCCGGGTGCGAAAACGCGGTTTGATTTTGAGCTGTCTCTGCAAGCCATAGAAACAGAGGTGGTGGTCACCGCAGAGAGAATCCATTTCGAGGAAGATGTGGAAATCAGCCGCACCAACATCACTCCTCGGGAAATACAAACCGTTCCGGCATTTGTAGAATCCGATGTCTTTCGTGTCATCCAGCAGCTTCCCAGCGCTACCTCGCTGGGTGATTTCAGTTCCGCGCTGATTGTTCGCGGCGGCAGTCCGGATGAAAACCTGATTATGGTGGATGGAGCGGAAATCTATAATCCCTTTCACCTGGTCGGATTATTCTCTTCCTTTAATACCGACGCCATTTCCGATGCGGAATTCATGGCTGGCGGCTATCCGGCGGAGTTTCCCGGCCGGGTATCCTCGGTACTAAATCTCACCTCCAAAGAGGGAAATTCCCGGCAGGGTAAGTTATTTAAAGACAAATCATTCGGAAAGTACTGGGATATCAGCGGTTTCCAGGGCGCCTTTTCTCTTCTCAGCGCAAAGGGGCTGGCGGAGGGCCCGTTTTATAAAGGGGCCTGGATACTCTCCGGCAGGAGAACCTATTATGATGCTGTGGCGAATTTATTTGGCGAAGGAGAGGATTGGAACTACTATTTTTGGGACAGCCAGTTTAAGGTTTTCAGCGATCTGAACGACCAACACCGAATCACCTTTTCAACCTTTCATGGCCGCGATGTCTTAAACTTTATCTTTGACGAAGACGATTCTGATGAAAAATTCGATATTGACTGGGATTGGGGAAACAAGGCACTCAGCCTGAAGTGGCGGTTTATTCCAGGTCCAAAGTGGCTTTCCGAACTTGTCCTAACCCGCTCCAGCTTCGATTTTAATCTCGATCTGAAGACCACCGAGATCGAAAGCCCCGCCCACAGTGGCGAAATCAATCACATCGTAAAAAACGAGATTAAAGACATCTCTGTCACGGAAAAACTGACCTGGTTTGCTTCCCCCCGGCATACCCTTACTCTGGGCGCCACCCTGAAAAACCTGAAGATGGTATTCAACTACGATATCGATCAGGTGAATTTCTTTGACATCAGAGAAAAACCCAACGTGTTCAGTGCCTTTCTTCAGGATAAATGGGAGGTCAATGACCGGTTATCCTTACAAGTGGGATTGCGTGGGTCAAAGTATGAGTTGCATGATAACATTTATCTCGATCCCCGGTTCGGATTTAAATATCTGCTAAACGACAAATTGTCATTAAAAGGATGCTGGGGACGATACAATCAATTTCTGTTTACCACCAACGCTGAAGACCCGATCTTACAGATCGTCAATTTTTGGCAGCCGGTACCCGAAGAATTTGACGCCATCAGCAATCAGCATTTTATCGTCGGCCTAGAAAGATGGTTTGACCAGGGATTCACCGGATCGATCGAAGCCTACTACAAGCCCTACAGCAATGTCCTCACCAACAATCCCACTAATGATCCGAGCATTGAAAATGACGAGTTTATATCCGGCACAGGGCATGCCTGGGGGGTGGAATTGTTGTTAAAAAAGACCACCGGAAAACTGAGAGGCTGGTTGGGCTATTCCTATTCGTATGTTGAACGGCGCTTCGATTTCAACGGTGATGGTATCATTCTCCAGACAGATAATGAATTTTCGGAAATCTATCCACCTGTTTTTTCCAAACCTCATTCCTTTAGCCTGGCGATCAATTATCAACTGGGTCAGAAGAATTTGTTATCAATCGCCTGGTCCGTTTCCAGCGGGCGACCCTACACCCCGGTTGTCGGCAAGGTCTATCATGGCTATGGAAATCCGGAGGATCCGTATGCGGAGCTGATTAATATAAGCGGAAGAAGACATTCGGCTAGATATCCCCTGTATATTCGTGGCGATGTCGCCTGGTATAGGGATGTTTCACTCTTCGGCCTGAAGGGGAGATTCTTTGTTCAGGTAGTAAATTTTATCAATCGTCATAATGATCTCATCTACATCTGGGATCACGATAAATCACCTTCGGAAGTCACGTCCATCGGGATGTTCCCGATTTTTCCGTCCATAGGTTTAGAATTCGAATTTTAAAGGGCACAACAATGAAGAAATCAAAAGTTTTCCTGATCATTCTTTTGGCAGCCCTATGTGTTTCCTGTGAAGAAGTACTGGATCCTTCTGAATTCGAAGATGAGTTTGGTGATTACCAGCCAGAATTGAAAATAGAAGGACTGCTCCAACAGGATAAACCGGAAGACAGTATCGTAAGGATTGATAAAACCGTCACTCTTACCGATACGGATATATATAACGGCATCGATGATGACGGGGACGGTGAGATAGATGAAGAAGACGAAATCCTGCCGCTTATGCATGATACCTCGGCGACTGTCAAAGTGACCAATTTGAATTCCGGTGAGGTCATCGATTTTCATTACCTGGAAGATGCAGGCACCATCGTGCGCCGGGATGACAATGGTGAGGTCATCACCATTCCATATGGCGGCTATAAGCCCGTTTCCGACGACGTTCAGTTGGAAAACTATGCCCAATATCAAATCCAAATCTATTCGCGGGATTTTGACCAAACTATTACCGGCGTGACTACAGTTTATCCCCCAGTCTTTTTCAGCGACCCTAATTTCAACATTCACGGCAAACAGGTAACGATGAACGTGAATGATCAAAAGGAAATTTTATGGATATCGGATCCGGAAGTGACGGCGTATTATCTTACTTATGAGGAAACAACGGATGAAGGAGCGGTATTTCTGGGTTCCACCTCCCGGGCCGCGGATCCAGACCTCTCCCAATTGTACCCGAATGCTTCAGTCGGCAGGGAGTACCTTTTCGGCTGGGATTCTGAGATAGTTTTGAGACTGACCGTGGAGGCGCTCAGCCCGGAATGGGGACGCTATATTTTTTCGGAATTGCCCATCAAAGATCCGCAGAGAACCAATCTTCGCGATCAAAACGGGAACCCGGTCATGGGTTGCTTTGGAGCATCTGCTGCAAAGAGTATTCTTATTTTTATTGAAGAATAATGAGATAGATACCACATAATCAAGATTATGAAAGCCGATGTTCTTATAAAATCCCACTTTTTTAGTAGTAGAATATTTGCCCCTTGGATAAAATATCCAAGATAAGGAATGGTGAAATGATTGTGCGGTTTCGTGAAGCCGTTTTTTCCAAATCCCTCACTGGTCTCTTTATCACGCTCCTTCTTTTCTACTTCACTCCACCCGCTACGGCTGGACCGGTTGTCCAGGATTTCCCAGATAGAGCCGCAGCCGGAATGACTCTTGTGGGAGTTATTGTCTCCAGAAACGCCGAGTCTTCGATGGCTCTTCTCAAGGAGGACGGATCGGATCAATCGGTGATGCTGAAGGTGGGTGAAAAAGTGGGAGGCTTCACCTTGCTCCGGGTTCATAGAAACCGGATCGTTCTCGAGAAAAACACGAGCATGTACCAACTTTTCATGAACGCCGGGGCGCTAAAGATGTTATCATCCGGAGGTAAGAAGCCACCCGAACCAGAGATTCCATCCAACTCTCACCTCTCTCCCGAGAGTGAACCTGTGTCCGAGGAAAGGACGTTTCCTAGGTCAGAAGTCCTGCAAAGGCTTCAGGACGAATTGCCGCGGATTATGCAGGAGACACGGTTTATCCCGTACACAAAGGAGGGGCAGGTTTTGGGATTCAAACTCATCCGGATCCCCGAAGAAAGCCCGTTGACCGAGATCGGGTTGCGTCCGGACGACATTGTTCTGGAAATCAACGGAGTGCTCCTGGATTCAGTGTCAACGATACTGGGGCTTTATACAAAACTCCGGAACGCCAACCGAATCGAGGTGCGACTCAGGCGAGCTGGGATAGCCCTGAGGCTGTCCTATGTCCTGAAATGACCTTATTCAGAATTGGGACCGAATTCTATTAAAGATAAAGTTTAACATAACGATAGAAGGAACCTCATATCAAAGCTAAACTTGAATATAAGATAACAGTTGTGCTTTGTGATATCTCTTGTGGATCTGCAAGAGAAGACAGCCTAACCTTCTGACACACCTCTAGTGTTAACCTGATTAACCTGCTGGAAAAAATCCCTCAAAAATGGTACATTCTTTAGGTTCAAATCGAACAGAATCTCTGGTGCGTGGGCGGTTAGCTCAGTTGGGAGAGCGCGGCGTTCGCAACGCTGAGGTCGGGGGTTCAAGTCCCCTACCGTCCACCATTTTTTAGTTTGTGAAACATGATGAACAGTCAGATACTCGTCATCGCCGGAACAGCCGCTTCCATCGGGTTTGTCCATACTCTGTTGGGGCCTGATCACTATCTGCCCTTCATCGTCATGAGCCGGGCTCGGGAATGGTCTCTTCCTAAAACGCTATTCATTTCTTTTCTCTGTGGCCTTGGTCACGTGTTGAGTTCTATCGTTCTTGGATTTGCCGGCATTGCGTTGGGCACGGCTGTGTTCAAGCTGGAGGCCATTGAATCGTTTAGGGGGAGTGCGGCTGCCTGGCTTTTGATCGGCTTCGGGTTTGCTTACTTCATTTGGGGGATTCACCGAGCGATAAGGAAGAAACCCCACACACACAAGCATTTTCACAAGGATGGCGAAAAGCACGAGCACACGCACACCCATGAGCATGGCCACATCCATGTCCATGACGAGGGGAAAAAACCCAGCCTGACGCCCTGGATTCTGTTTGCCATATTCGTGTTCGGACCCTGCGAGCCGCTCATCCCGCTGATCATGTACCCGGCGGCAAAGGAGAATATCGGGGGAGTGGTCGTTGTCTCTCTGGCCTTCGGTATTGTCACGATTCTCACCATGCTCACCATCATCGCCATTGCCTCCTATGGAGTGAAATTCGTCCGCCTGGGAAAGCTGGAGAGATACGCTCACGCCTTGGCTGGCGCGATGATCTTCATTTCGGGATTGAGTGTCCAGTTTTTGGGTTTATAGCCTAGGGCTTGCTGAAGCTAGATTAGACGTTAAATACCAATTCGAAAACGGATTGAAGATATCGAAATATGAAAGTATAATTAAGATGAGTAGAGGAGAGAATGACTCTTAAATATATCATCTATCGAGAAGATAAATATTATGTTGCACAGTGCCTAAATGTGGATGTTTCTACATTTGGAGAGTCAATCCAAGAAGCTCAGAAAAATCTGAAGGAAGCACTTGAGCTTTATTTCGAAGATAAACAAGGCAGAAAAGAGTATATCCAAATAGACGAGGTTCTATTTGGAGAGACCGTAGTTAATGTCTAAACTCTTCACCTCAAAGCACATCATCAAAGTCTTGGTTAATAAGGGGTTCATTCTGGTTGGACAGAAAGGCAGCCACAAAAAGTTTAGAAAAGATGAGAAGACAGTCATAGTCCCGGATCCTCGAAAAGAAATTCCCATGGGTACTTTTTATTCCATTTTAAGACAATCTGGACTCGCAAGAGAAGATTTCAAGAAATAAAATCTATCAACCTCTTTAGGAATTCATGTGAAATTTGCGGTGGATTGCATGCTAGGAAAGTTGGCCAAATGGCTGAAGATTCTTGGCTTTGACGCGATATTCTTCAGTAAAATCGAAGATGAAGAGCTGATGGCCATCGCACAAAGGGAAGAAAGAATTCTTTTGACTAGAGACACCGGTATTTTAGAGAGAGCAAAAAATGTGGAAACGCTCTTCATCGACAGCCAAAACTGGAGAGAGCAGGTCAAGCAGGTTTTGGATCGATTCGATCTCTGGGAAGATGTGAAACCCAACAGCCGATGCATCGAATGCAACACACCCCTTATAAAAATAAGCAAAGCACGAGCTAGAAATCTTGTGACGCCCTTTGTCTACAAAATAGCCAATACTTTTGCTCTCTGTCCTGAGTGCGACAGAGTTTTTTGGCGGGGGACTCATCTCAAAGATATGGAGATCAAGATCAGCGAGCTGCTGAAGAATAAAACGATTCCCTTCGAAGATTTGGAAGAGGAACAATAGGTCAGGGATAAATATTTTCAATTTGCATTAGAAAAGTCTGAACAACCGTATTAGAATAAAACGGATAATACCTATATACCGTAGATAAATGTAGAAAGGAGAAACAATGCTGGTTACAACAACACCCACGATCGAGGGCAAGAAAATTGTCAGGTATTTTGGATTAGTGACGGGAGAGGCCATCCTCGGCGCCAACATTTTCAAGGATTTCTTCGCCGGTATCCGGGATATTGTCGGAGGACGTTCGGCTGCCTATGAGAACGAACTCCGTCAGGCCAAAGAGCTGGCCATCGAAGAGATGAAAGAGCAGGCCCGCGCCCTGAATGCCAACGCGGTCATCGGTGTAGACCTGGACTATGAAACCATTCAAGTGGGTCAAACAGGGGGCATGCTCATGGTGAGCGCCAACGGCACGGCTGTGGCTTACGAAGAGCCCTAGGCGCATATGGACAAGCACCTCAACGTCATATCTATTCTCTGGATCGTCTATGGGGCCATGGGCTTGCTCTGGGCGCTTATTCTGTTCTGGATTCTGTTCGGGATCGCGTTCATTCCCGATGTAGGGAAGGAGGCAGCCCATATTCTCCGCGGTTCGGCGATTTTTGTGAGTGGGTTCGCCGCCCTGTTTTCCATTCCAGAGGTCATTGCGGGCATCGGATTGCGGAATGGGAAAGAGTGGGCGCGGATCTTGGTTTTGATTCTTTGCTTTTTTAATCTTGTCGCTTTTCCTCTGGGGACAGCACTGAGCATCTACTCCTTTGTAATCCTCATCAAGGACGAGACCATTCAGCTTTTTCAGGGGAAATAGCCGGATTGTAATGACAACTTCAGACTGACGTTTCGATTTTGACAGCAGAGAGTTTTTTTGTGACGCTGTCAAGGTCACCCCGATCCGTATTAAATCATAGAATGTTTGCTGTTGATCCAGGGCGGTTTTTCAGGTATAATATTTCGTTATTTGGCGAAATGTAATAATAAAGGTGTCCGATGAAAGATGAATTGAAAGTTTTTAAAGCCCTGAGCGACAAGAGCCGATTGAGGATCGTGAAGATGCTCGAGGTCAAACCGATGTGTGTCTGCGAGATTGCGGCAGCCCTGAATCTCGCTCCGTCCACTGTTTCCAAACATCTCAGCCTCCTCAATGATGCAGGCCTGATAACAGGTGTCAAACAAGGCAAATGGGTCAACTACTCGCTTGCCGCAAAGACGTCTCGTTTTGCGCGGGATATCCTGCGTTTGATGAAGAAATCTTTTGCCGATGATACAGATATGGAGCCCTATATGGCGATGGCCGGATCTGTCGATCGTGCCGATATCTGCCGCTGACGCGCAAATTGCCGTGAATGGAGTACAGGAATGAAAGAGTGGAAGATTCTTGCCATTTTTATCGGTGTTTTTCTGGCGGCCTTGTTCTTTCCCGTTGAAAGCCTTCGTTTCCAGAACAGCTTGATCGAAGGCTTTGCCCTGCTCCAGGAATATGCCCGTGAGCATGTCCTCCTCTGCCTGGTTCCCGCATTTTTTATAGCGGGAGCCATTTCTGTATTTGTGAGCAAGGAATCGGTGATCAAGTATTTCGGAGCCAGAGCAAAGAAGATCGTGTCCTACAGCATCGCCTCTGTCTCTGGATCGGTGCTGGCGGTTTGTTCCTGCACGGTGCTTCCCCTCTTTGCCGGAATTTATGCCAGGGGGGCGGGGATCGGACCGGCCTCGGCTTTCCTCTACTCCGGTCCGGCCATCAATGTTCTGGCCATCATACTGACCGCAAAGGTTCTGGGCGCCAAATTGGGTTTGGCCCGAGCCGCAGGGGCTATAGTCTTCGCTGTGCTCATCGGTTTGTGCATGCATTTCATCTTTCGGAAAGAGGAGAATAAGCGAGCAGAAACCGACTTTATGTCTCCTGATGGGATTCAGATTGAGAGGCCATTATGGAAAAACGCTCTTTTTCTGGGCTCTATGATCGGCTTTCTCATCTTTATCAATTGGGGAAAGCCGGCTGATTCTGCGGCGGCCTTCTGGTCGGCCATTCATAATATGAAATGGATCATCGGGGGAGCCTTCCTTGCGGGCGTATTAGCCATGAGCTGGCAATGGTTTAAAAAAGCAGAGCGGAAGGAGTGGGTGGACTCGACCTGGATATTTGCCAAACAAATCCTGCCTCTGTTGTTCGCTGGTGTTTTGGTGGCAGGTTTTCTGCTGGGAAGGCCCGGTCATGAAGCCCTCATCCCCGGCCATTGGGTGGAGCGGCTGGTGGGAGGAAATTCCTTTGGTGCAACTCTTTTTGCCTCTGTCGCAGGGGCTCTGATGTACTTTGCCACCTTGACTGAAGTGCCGATCCTCGAGGGACTGCTGGGTGCCGGAATGGGACAAGGTCCTGCCTTAGCCCTACTTCTGGCGGGTCCGGCCCTGTCTCTTCCCAATATGCTGGTTATCCGAAGCATTATCGGCACCAGCAAAACTCTTGTCTATATCGGCCTTGTCGTCGTCATGGCGACCGCGACCGGGCTCATTTACGGTCACTTTTTTTGATTGGAATCACGCTGTAACACTCATGACGGAGGTTTGGAATGGACATACGAATCCTGGGGACCGGGTGTGCCCGCTGCAATGAACTGGAAAAACGGACGACCAACGCTTTAGCCGATCTGAATGTTGAAGCGGATATTCAGAAAGTCAAAGACATAAAAAAAATTGCGGAGTATGGTGTTTTTGTCACTCCGGGCCTTGTCATCAACAACAGGGTGAAGTCTTCCGGCCGATTGCCCTCAGTCGAGGAGATAAAATCCTGGATCCAAGAGGAGAGCAGATAACCTGCTGCTTTCTCCCTGCTTCCAAATTCAAGAAAGACGTCCGTTCTTTTGGTTAATTGAAGGTTCATCCTACTAATGAGTACCGGAAGAACAAAGCGCAGACATCCGTTCAGATTCATCTTTGGACTTGCTATTCGAGAGTTAGGTACTCATTAGTATGATGATTCTTATTGAAAGACAATCTCAGTTATGATTTCAAGGAACTCTACTTGGGCGCCTTTGCAGCGTCCTGACCAGCTGATCGCAGGTCATCAACGTGGCGAATCCGAAGGAAAGATTGCGCAGAGTGGCCAGTTGATAATCCGGGTCGGCTGTCGCTGTGCCGTCGGCAAGAAAGAACACCCTGAAGTTCCGGACAAAGGCATCCCGGGCCGAGGTCTCACAGCAGAGGTTGGTCATCACCCCACCGATAATTAGATCTTGAACGCCCATATCCCGGAGTTGTTTTTCCAAATGGGTTTTGTGAAACGCGCTGTATGTGCTTTTGGAGATGATGGTGTCGCCTTTTGTGATTTCGAGCTCAGGAATCAACTGCGCTTCCGGAGTATCTTGCATGATGATGTCTGCCCACCAGGCCCCGAGCATGTTCGGTTCTTCATCGGGACGATGGCCGTGCTGGGTGAAGAACAGGGGGATTTGCTTTTCTCGTGCAGCCCGGATGACATCCGTGATGTTGCCGAGAATGGGAGTGAACATGCCTCGAAAGTACTCCTGGCAGTCGATGAACAGCACAGCCGCTCTGTTCATGTCGGGCTTCCAGCCGTGCCTGTTCAAGTCTTTGATCAAGCCTTTCCAATCATCCATCGCCCCACCTCGCCAGGTCCGGTCTATTGTGCGCCATCAGGCCTGCGTTTTTCCCTGAGATCAAAGCTGAAAGCCCCGCAGCATGACCTCGAACAACTTCTCGATATCATTCTTTAAGGTCTTGTCCTTTCCGAAGAGAGCCTCGATGTACAGCGAGCCACCCTCATAAAAAGTGACCCGGCTGAAGGGGGGATCGATTCCTCCGTGGTTTTCCTTCAGGTCGAATTTCCGCCGGATTTTGTTCTCGATCAGGCGGGCAAAACCTTCTTTCCACTCCTGCCAGACCATGTACTCGTAATCCTGTTCGTTCAACATCTCTTTCAGATAGGTCCGGCACCGGGAAATGCCCTCCAAGTCCTTTTTGGAAGCCGCATCGAGGAAAATGGTGTAGACCTCGATAAACACCTCGTCTTTATAAGGAAAAGGATGATTCAGTTCCCACATATAATCACTCTTGGCCATAGCTTCCTGAGCCACTTTCAGCTTTGATTTGAGCTTCAGCTCACAGCATTCCATTTGGCCGCAGTGGATGAATTCATGAAAGATAGTGGCATAACCGGAAAGGTCATCAAAAACATTTCCTGAAACGACGCAGGCCATCTTATTGTCGTAGCATTCCAGAGGAAATGCGGCACGTACACCTTCAGGCACGATCATGGCCGGTTGAGCGGCTCTAACGAACACGTAGTGTTTTTTCCCGGGATCGATATCGTAAATAAGGAAATCATCCCCTTCCACCACAGCAATGGGATAGGACTTTTTCAGGAAGGGATGAAGACTTTGAATTTTTTTCTGGAGGGTGATGATTTTTTGCAGGCCATTGGTGTATTTCTCGGCGATTTCAGCCTTGTCTTCGGCCTGGCCAGATGTCCAGAGGGGAATGGCGAACATTACACAGAAAACAGCGGCAGTCCTTCGCATGATTGTCTCCTTAAATCACTTTTCCGGCTCCAGCCGGGTGATGACCCCGGCCACGATTAAAATTTTGTCTTTTGAAAAGAAAACAGGAAAATATTTGCCGTTGGCCCACATCTTGAAGAGGTCGGCGTAGTGGGGACTTCCGGGATGGCCCGACTGCCCGGGAGTGTTCGTGCCCAGAGAGCGGTCCCAATCATCCAGGTCGGCAATGATGCGGAATGAAGCCCCGGCGACCTGATTGTATCGTCCGTAAGTATTGTTCACGGTGGTACTGTTCCCTCCCTGGGGAACAGGTCCGACGTCGAGCTTCTGTCTGACTTTTGCGTTGACGGCAGGGGAGAGCAGGTGGTTGATTTTCGTGTGATGGAACTGAGCTTGACCGTACGTCCATGCCTCCCAGTTGGCTCCAAGCCTTTCTGTGGCATTCTGAATGGCCTGCTCGAGGCTTTTCATGAGCAGGGCATCCCGGCCTTCGGTCGGATTTGCGCCGAAGTGACCATCCGGGGCTGTCAAGAATTCGATCGTTTTTTTGATTGACTTGAGAGGGAACAGCTCTTTGGCTTTCCCGGGAAGATAGAGATTCCAGACATTGTCCGTTAGCCTATCTTCCCAGCTCTGATAAATCGTCGGTGCCACGCCGTCCAGGCGCATCACCCGATCCCAGCCCAGGAGCAATTGCCTGGCTTTCTCGGTTTTTTTGTCTTGTGACTTCAGGCCTTTGAGAAGGGGAACGAGTGTTCTGGCCGGGATGGAGAGAAAGTCATACTGAAGTTCCATCATGTCGGTCATAGTGAACCGCCTTCCCGAACCCAGCACTTCTTTGATGCGGGAAAACCGGAATGGATCTGACCAGATAAAACCGATTCTGTGAGGGAAATCTCTGGGGATGTTGTTCTGGTTGGCGGTGGCGAAAAATCCTTCAGACGGATTAAACACATGGGGGAGCTCTCTTATCGGCAAGTAGCGCGCCCATTCAAACCTTCCGTCGCCGGGCACGGGAAGCAGACCGCTCCAGCCCTGCCGCAGGGGCGTGATGCCCACCGCCTGCCAGCCGATGTTGTTCTGGGTGTCAGCCCAAACCATATTTTCTGATGGTGTGTTGGAATAACTGCAGGCATCGCGGAACTTATCCCAGGTTGTGGCCTGATCCATACGCAAGCTGGCGAGATAGGGGGATCCCCCGATTTCCAGCCATCCGGCACGGAGAGCGTATGCCCTGTGGTTTTTCTTGTCCTCGTGAAGCACGGGGCCGTGGCGGGTGAACTTGAGGTCAACCGACACAGTGTCCGCACCTTTGACCGGAATGCGCTCTTCGATGACCGTCATATCTTCCCAGGATCCCTGGTAGCGGTACTGGTTGGGATTAGAGGGATTGGTTTCGTACACATAGAGGTCTTCTTGATCCACGGAAAAGATGGTAAGTCCCCAGGCGCCGTGTGCGTTGTGTCCGATCGAAACACCGGGCAAACAGGGCTCTCCCCCGCCGATCACGTTCCAGCCGGGAGCATTCAGATGCACCCAGTACCTCAGCGATGGCACCTGCAATCTCCGGTGAGGATCATTGGCCATGATGGGCTGGCCCGAAAAGGTGTGTTCGCCCCGAATGACCCAATTGTTGCTCTCGAACCGCAGGGGAGAAGAGGTTATGTCTAAAGCCATCTCCCCGCTGATATTCCCTGTGGATTTCGCTCTGAGGGCAGGATCGATGATATCTTCCGGCAGGAATTCGACGGGTGTGCGGGATTGGATGTAAAGATCCAAAATGTCATCGGAGATAAGAGTAAAATCCACTCCTGTTTCGATTTCTGATTTCAAGTCCGGAGTTGTCGGCTCGAAGCTGATCAGATTCATAAGCGTGTCCACATCCATATTATTCAGAACCTTTGCGAGCGCAACTTCGATGCCGGCGTTTCTGAAGAGACCGTTGTGCCGGGAGACCACCACCTCGGGCGTCCAACGCTCTGGTCGTATGCCCAAAAGCTTGAATTCGATAGGCCCCCTATCCGGATTGGATCCCAGATGGCCGATATAGGCGTTGATCCCCCTGACAAAGGAGGTGATGATCTCCACGCCATCTGGATGGTAGTGGTTCATCTCCTCGGTCATGTCCACCCGGGCCTTGAGAAGCCGGGCTCCGATATCCCCTTTGAGGGCTCTCGGCCCCAGTATTTCAGACAGGGTGCCCGTGGCCTGTCTGCGCCAGATCTCGAGCTGGAAAAGCCTATCCCGGGCCACATTGAAACCCTGGGCGAAGAAGAGGTCTTTCTGGTTCTGGGCAAAGATATGCGATATTCCCCAGCAGTCCTTGATGATCTCAACGGGCTGCTCGATGCCTTTGGTAGATACTATCTTGCTTTCAGGGCCCTTGGCTATTCCGATTGCCCCAATAAGGGCAAGGCAGAGGCAGAGACTCAGAACATGGCCAAAGCGATTTTCAGGTTTATCCTTCATTTCAATGATTCCTTTGAAAAGTGCTGTACAATCTATACCATTTTTTCCCTACCCTGTCATCATCGCTTCAATTTCTAAGCAGAAAGTTGAATTAAGTATTTCTTGACTCATAGTTTGATATTTATATAATATTTATCATCCTGTCTAAGGGGCTAAAAATGACAACGATGATTAAATGGCGTATCGACAAAAGCAACAAAGTTCCTCTCTATCTTCAACTGAAGGACCTGATCAAGTATTACATATCCACCGGTGCCATTAAGGACAACCATCAGCTTCCCGGTGTGAACACTCTGGGCAGTGAGCTGGGGGTGAATTTTGAGACCGTCCGCAAGGCCTACAAAGAGCTGGAGAAGGAGGGCTTGATCTCCATGGAGAGAGGCCGGGGAACCTATGTCACCCTCCATAACGTCAAGATGCCCAGAGTCAGTCCTGATGTCCATCCTGAAACTGATCCACAGGATGCGCTGAGAATAGGTGTCCGGAAACTGCTGCGCGCGGGAAAGGATACGGCGGAAATCAAAAAAATTGTCTCCCACATTTTAGATGAGGTCAAGAGTGAAGGCAGTCAACAGACAATCGTGTTCACCGAATGCAACCTCTATCAGGTAAGGGAAATATCAAAATTGCTCAAGAGCTACCTCAACATCAATGTCAAACCGGTCCTGGTCAATAACCTGAAGGATGAAGTCGAGAATATCCTGAAGGGCCCGGAAAAGCTTTTGGCCGTTGTCACCACGGGTTTCCACATCAATGACATCCGCAAGGTGCTGGAAGACATCCCCGTTGATACCCATGTGCTCATCACGAGCATGTCGAGTGAAACGCGGCACAAGCTGCTCAGCTATGATCGCACGTCTCATTTCGGGTTTATTTGCAGAGATACCGAATCCATTTCGTTCTGGGAAGACCTGATTCGGGACGAATTGGGCGAAGAGATCAACCTCGCCTGCGCCATTCTGGCCGACAAGGCTAAAGTTGAGGATATCCTGAAGTCTGTCAATGTCTTGATGGTTTCCCCGCCCGTTTACAAGGCCTTGAAAAGGAAAGCGCCTCCGGACATGCCTCTATTCAACGTTTTCGACAAAGTCGATGCGATGTCCCTGCGTTTGATCAAAGATCACCTGTCCGAAACCCTATAGTTGTACTGACCCCTCTCCCAACTCCCAACGGGTCGCACACCATTGTTTCTGCTTAACCCATTAGCGGGGATAAAAAGAGCAAAAATAAAACGATGACAACCACTAAAAACAGCCATTTGTTCATTTTTCAAAACCTTTTGCTCGTAACCGGTGCATTCGTGCGGAGGATTTCTCTGTTGTTATTCCCTGAAAGCTGAAAGGCCCGGCTGGAGGCCGGGCCCTTAACCTGAGGGCTTATTCGCAGAAAATGCGAACTTTTTCCTTCCCTTCCACGTCCACGGTCAAATCGTTCAGGTTTGTCATGATGTCTTCCAGATCTTCTGGCTTGATGTTGGACAAATCCATGTTGATGCCCTGCTCGTGGAGGGCATCGTCCACTTTGCCCTGGACATTCTTGGGGATGAAGGCCGCCCATTTGAGACCGGCTCTGATCAGCTTCATGGGAACGCGGATGTTAACCCTGTCGCCGCCTTCATTCCCGGGGCCGGGTTCGACCAAAACTCTCAAGTACTTCGGTGCTTTTTTGATGCCCGAATTTTTGGTCTGCTCTGCTTCGTCCGAAGAAATAGCCGAGAGCAGTCTCTCCGCTTCATCCACGGAGATTTTTCCCGCCGCCAACATATCCAAGATTTGTCTTCGTTCGTCTTTCATTTGAAACTCCTTTATTGCACAGTCAGATATACCTGTTTGTCTTTGCTTGCGACATGAATCTTCAGTCCTGACATGGACCAGATTATCGCAAAAAGCATTGGAATCACTGCCAGAATAACCCTGCCGTATCCGCTGGGCCAGGCAAGGAGCGCTGCCAGTAAAAGAAACGGGAGCAAGATTATCAGCAGCGCAAAAACGACTATCCAGACCAGAATCAAAGGAATAAAGAGCCTGCAACTCTTTTTTCCCTCTTCCTTGATTAGCATTTTCATCATAATGGGAATCATTCTTCACCTCTCAGTTTTTTGAGGGCATCTTCGACAGACAGCTCTCCCTTGTCCAGCTGATCCAGTATTTCGCTCTGGGGAAGCGGAGGGTTGATGTCGACAAATTCAAGCTGCTGAGAGATTCGATTCAAACGGTTTTTTACGGTGGGATAGCTGATGCCAAAGAGCTCCTCCATGTCTTTGATGGAACCATGACTTCTAACAAACGCCGTCACGAAAATTTGGTCCTCCATGGTGAGGCGGGCCATGGGTGGGAGCTCAAAACTCCCCTCCAAGGCGATGTCATTCTCGACGAGCCTGACACGTTCCACGATGACCGGGCTTCCGCGGCTGATTTTTGTCAGTTCCTGCCAATCCGTTGCCATATTGACCTTCCTTGCAATCAATTTTCTTAAACAATATACATCGAAATATTGATATTGTCAAGTAACAAATTAAGAAAATTAATAAAAAGAGAGAAAAAAATTAATAATATCAATATTTTCTCTGATCACAAAAATTCAGATAGAGGGTAAAAAATTCAGATAGAGAATAAAAAAATTCTTGAGTTAAAAAGTTCTGACATAGGATGAAATGAAGGTCTTGAGTTAAAAAAGTCAGAAGTTTTTATGAACAACCTGTGTAGGGCCTGGGTTGTTCACGGGCCGAGATCGCAACAGCGGCAAGGAGGTGGTCAGTGAAGCTGTAGTGGACTACCGCGAACTGGCCACAACGCCGGCGCTGCTGTGAGGTCGGTTCGCCCGAGGGGTAAAAAGTTCTGACATAGGATGAAATGAAGGTCTTGAGTTAAAAAAGTCAGAAGTTTTTATGAACAACCCAGGCAACCTTTTGGGGGCGGAAAGCATCTTAGTTAATGGACAGATTAAATGAATCAATCCTTAGCTGCTCGAAAGCAAAACCTGCAAAGCATTGACGAGGCGGTCTGTGCTACAATAGGCACTAGCAGAATCGAAAGAATAATGCCAGGTGACAGTCCATACCGGAGAAGACCTTCCTTCGAGCAACCAGGCTTTCTGAAGGACCTGATCCGGCGCAGCCGTGCAGGGGATACCCAGGCCATGGGCTCCATCTATGAGCATTACAAGTCCCCTCTGTTTGGACTGGCCTTCCGATATGTCAACAATGCTACGGCGGCCGAAGATCTGATACAGGACATTTTTCTAAAAGTCTTCACCAATCTGCATAGACTTGACAATGACGATGCCTTTGTCGGTTGGCTCTATCGTATTGCCATAAACACATGTCTGAGCTATATCCGAAGTCACAAAAAAGCGATCCAAAAACAAGTTTCGCTCGGAGATGTGGAAGCGATTCTGTCCGAAGACGTCCAGGGCAGCCCTGAGGACATGTTGCACACCTCTATTGCCGAAGCCCTTCAAACCCTGTCCCCTAAGCTGAAAAGTGTGTTCATGCTGCATGATATACAGGGCTTCAAGCACGAGGAAGTGGCCCAGATCATGGACTGCTCGGTGGGAACGTCGAAATCTCAGCTTTTCAAGGCCAGGTTGAAAATCAGGAATCACCTTGAAAAGAAACACGCGCTCTAAGGAGAACGACAATGAGATGCACAACAGCACAAAAATGGATCAGCGAATATATAGATGATGGATTGGGCAAAAAGAGATTGGCCGCCCTGAAGGAGCACTGTGCAACCTGTCCCGATTGCCAGAAACTCATGACGGATTTTCGGAAGATAGCTCAAAGTGCTGCCGAGCTCAAAGAAATATCTCCGCCCGAAAGGACGTGGCTCAAAATTCAGGAAAAACTGCCAACCGGGGAGCAAAAGGTGATCAGCGTGGCTCCCCCAAGATCCGGCTGGCTGAGCCGGCCGACACTCAGCTATGTCCTCAGTGCTGCACTCATCTTGCTCGTTGTTATCGGCGTATTCGTGATCCGACCATTCCAAAGGAAAGGTCAGGACATTCTGACGGCCACAGAATCACAGCAGTACACCTTAGCCAAGTTGCAGGAGGCCGAGCACCATTATAAATTGGCCATAAAGGCTCTTGTTGAGGCCGTCGCGGCCCAAGAAGAAAGGCTTGATCCCAAAACGGCTGAAGTATTTCGCACAAATCTCGCAGTCATCGATGCCTCGATCGACGCATGTCAGCAGGCCATATCGGACAATCCGAGCGATATCGAATCGAGAAACTTTCTGTTGGCTGCCTACAGGGAAAAAACAAACCTGCTGACCCAGATGATGACCATAACGGATCAACCGTCCAAGCAAAGAGGGATGGAGGAAACTCTTTAATTGGAAAAAAGGAGGAGTATTATGAGATTACTCAAAGTATTAACGACTCTCACAGTCCTGGGTGCTTTTTTGCTCGTACTGGGGCTAACGCCTGCTCCGGCGGCAGCCAGGGATAAGTATGAAGAGAAGTTTGAAAAAACCATAGCCATTGCCAAAGATGGCAAAGTCTACCTGAGCAATATTTCCGGAGATATCAGAGTGGAGACCTGGGATAGGGCTGAGGTGAAAATCGATGCCTTCAAAATCTCCAAAGCCTCTTCTATGGAAAAGGCCAGAGAGAATGCCGACAAGGTGAACATTGAAATCAAAGAGGAAGACGGTGTGCTTCGGATTGAAACCAAATATCCCAAAATGTCGGTCAGAAATCTGAATGTGTCCATTGATTACAACCTGATGATTCCTTCCATGGCTGCCGCGGACCTCCATTCCGTCAGCGGTGACATTCGGGTCATGAATACCGGTGGCACCACCAAAGCGGAAACAGTCAGCGGTGAGGTCATGTGTGAGGACATCGCCGGGATTTTCATGGGAAAATCCGTCAGTGGAAATGTGAGCATCAAGGGTGCCAAAAAGGGTGTCGAGTGTCACTCGGTGAGCGGAGACGTTGAAGCCTATGACATTGTTGGGGATGCTGATCTTCACTCCGTCTCCGGTGAAATCACGGCCAGTCGAATCGAGGGCTCGATTGAGGCTGAAAGCGTGAGTGGAGATTTAAAATTGACCGATGTCTCAGAGGCCATGGTCGTTAAAGCCAAAGCCCTGAGCGGTGAAGTCATTTATGCCGGAACGATAAATCCTGACGGAAGATACAGTTTTAAATCTCACAGTGGAGACATCCGCATGACGATTCCCGGAAGCTCTGCTTTTGACCTCGAGGCTAAAACCTTTAGCGGCGATATTGACACAGAATTCGAAGTGACGATTTCAGGAAAGGTGAGCAAGAAGAAAATCAAAGGGAGTGTCAACGGCGGTGGAGCCGACGTCGACCTCTCGACTTTTAGCGGGGATGTTGTTTTGAGACAAAAATAGCCTCTCAGTCATTTAATCTCACAGGGAGGAACTCTGTTCCTCCCTTTTTTTATTCCCTTGGCATGGTATGATCGACACAACTGTTTCCCGGCACTTGTTTGTCTTTATCAACGGAAAGGAGGGGAAAGAACACGATCACGAAGCTTAACAGAAATGCATCAACCCAAGGCCATCGTCCGGGGTGATGTCGCCTGGATTTTCTACTATTGGACCGATGCGGGGCGGTCAGAAGGCCAACGGTTCACATCAAGGGAAAATCGACGCTTGTCTTTGTCAGGGAAAAGACAGGGAGCTTTGTGTTCACAGCTATTTCACCGCTGTACCGTGACGATTGACATATCATGAGAGGGGGTATCATAATGGGACCTGTTGCGGATTTGCATAGATAGCAAGGGAGATTGAAAATGAAGTTCTGGTTCCAGCAGAAGATGATAAGCCTGGCTGTTTTGAGTCTATTTTTTGTGATTATAGGCTTTCAACCACCGAGCGTGGATGGAAAAACCAACTGGCTGACGGATCAAACACAAAAGGTCAAGCCAGGTGAGAGGTACGCCGCCTCTTGGATTCACAAGCTTTTTTTAGGGGCTGATTACAGATATCTTTGGACAGTCACCATTGAAGTCGAGGTTTTGGATCTGGAGAGCTATGCAGGGGGGCTCCAGCCAGTGAGGCGGGTGGGTAGGAAACAGACTCTGGGTTTGGCCCTGAGGGGGCAGGACGGCCGAAACTACACTTTCCGTGGCATCGATAAAGACCCCACCTCACTTTTGCCGCCCAGTTTTGCTGACAGCCTAGCGGCCCGAATCGTGCAAGACCAGACAGCAGCTGCTCATCCTGCGGGTCCCATCGTCGTCAATGGATTGGCCGATGCTTTTGGCGTACTCAGCAAAAAATACAGATTGGTGATTATGCCTGATGATTCGAGGCTGGGCAAATTTCGCGAGGAGTTTGCGGGCGCGCTGGGAACGATCGCCGAATACCCCTCTGTTCCATCAGAGCAAACACGGGGCACCTTTGGTGCTCTTGAAATTCTTGACACTTTTGACCTCTGGGAGCGCAGGATGGCTGGAGAAGGTGTCAGGATTGACTCTCATGCCTATCTCAGAAACCGGCTTCTGGATATCTTCATCGGGGATTGGGATAGACACGCCGCCCAGTGGCTCTGGGCCAATATACCCGGGCCATCCGGCTGGCAGGCCATTCCCGAAGATAGGGACCAGGCCTTCTCCAGCTATGAGGGTCTCGTTCTCTCCTTGGCCCGTTTCAAGAATCCTGAGTTGCTTGTGTTCAAGGATCAGTACTCTGGGATGGAAGGAATGACATGGAACGGCAGAGAAGTCGATCGGCGTGTCTTGACCGATCTTGAACGACAGGAATGGATGGATATTGCTTCGGATATCCAGAGCCGTTTGACAGATGAGGTGATCGATGCCGCTGTGCTTCGTATGCCGAAAGAATATTATGAGCTGAACGGAGCGGAGCTTTCTCGTCGTCTGAAGAGCAGGCGGGATAAATTCATGAACGCAGCAGAAGAATATTACAAACACTTGGCGGGTGAGGTGGATATTCACTTAACCGACGGGAAGGAGATGGTTAAAGTACGGCGGCATGATAACGGACATGTCGAGGTGGAGGTGTTTCCGATTAGGAATGACGGACTCGAGGATGAGCTATACTTCCAGAGGCGATTCTTGCCCGAGGAGACTAAAGAAATTCGCGTGTACCTCTATGGAGGCAGAGATCGAGTGGAATGCTCCGGCCATCCAGACAACCGCATTCTTATCAGAGTGATCGGCGAAGATGGCGTCAAGACAATAGATGATTCTGGGACCGGAGACATGCATTACTACGGCTCTTTGGAGAAAGTTCAAATTTCATCCGGACCCGGCACAAAGATTGACGCGCGTTCCTATCAAGAACCAGTCATCAAAGCAGATAACATGATGCTCTATCATAGAGATTGGGGGCATCGGAGCGAACCCAATATCTGGCCGGGATTCAGCACAGATTTGGGTGTATTCATTGGTGGGGGCCTGTACGGTGAGAGATACAGTTTTCGCAAGGTCCCATATGCAGACAGCCACTTGATCAGGGCCGGTTATGCGACGAAGGCCAGAACGGGTAAATTCGAGTACGAGGGAGATTACCGGCGTGTCAACTCTTCCCTCTTCACGACCATTTCCGTCTTTGCCTCCGGTTTGGAAGTTCTGCATTACTACGGCTTTGGGAATGAAACGACATCAGGGGAATCCAAAGATTTTTACAAGGTCAAACAGAGCCAATTCTCCTTTTTCCCCGCTCTCCGGTATGTGTTCAGCCCCCAGTTTGAATTCTTCGGCGGGCCTGTGTTCAAGTATTCCCTGTTTCAGAAGAATGAAGACACCCTTGTCGGACAAACCAAACCCTACGGGGCTGAAAATTTCGGCCAGCTGGGGTTAAAATTCGGCTTTGCTCTGGATACCAGAGATCCCTCCCGGGCAAACGCTTCCGGCTTTGGATGCAGCATGGAGAGTTTTTTCTACCCGAAGGTCTGGCATGTCAAGAGTGCCTTTGGCAGTGTGGGAGGGGATGTGTCCGCCTATCTGCAGTTGGGGGAGAGACTTGTTCTTGCCCTTCGGGCGGGGGGCAAAAAGGTGTTCGGGACCTACCCCTTCTACGAAGCTGCCTTTCTCGGTGGTCCACAGACCCTGCGCGGTCTGCAAAAGGAACGCTTCGCCGGGGATGCCAGCATTTTCGGCAATGCCGAGCTGCGCCTCACCCTGGGAAAGGCTGTTTTTGTCGTTCCCGGCGAGTACGGGATTTTCGGCCTTGCGGATGCGGGCCGAGTGTATCGTGAGGGCGAGTCTTCTGACAAGTGGCATCCTGCTTATGGAGGAGGAATGTTCTTCTCTGTTCTGGATCTCTCTACTGTGTTCACATTCTCCATTGCCTCTTCAGAGGAGAGGATTGCCGTCTACTTCAAGGCGGGCTTTTGGTTCTAGTATGTTTCAGACAGAGTTGGTTCTTTTCCTTCAATCCCTTGAAAATGATTTCTTGAACTCCTTTTTTTTGTTCTGGACAGAGGTCGGTTACAGCCGTTGGACGACACCCCTAATGCTCGTGATCCTGTTCGGCGTGAGTTTCCGGGCTGGATTCATCATGATGCAGGCTATGATCTGGAACGGGATGACCACGCTCTTTTTCAAGGATATCTTCTCGCTCCCCCGGCCGTGCGATGTCGACGTGAATGTCAAACTTATCGGCAGAGACGTGCCGAATGTCTCTCTTTTTGATAGCATGGGAGCCAAAACTTTTTTTGGCCGTATTCCGCAGGATGTGGTGTCTGCCCTCCGGCAGAATCCGATTTCCACCTGGGGGTTTCCCTCTGGCCACACCAGCAATGCCACGACTTTGGGAGGACTGCTTTTTCTTGTTTACCGAAAGACCTGGGTGCGCCTGATCGCCGTGGCCATGGTTGTTTTTATTCCCCTGTCCAGGATGTACCTGGGGCGTCATTTCCTTGCGGATCTTTTAGGGGGTTATGCGCTGGGGGCAATCTTTGTCTTGATTTTCTACGTATGTGTGTTCAAGAACGATTGGATTGAAAAAAACCTGTTTAACACAACCATCCGGAACCCTTGGGAATGGAAGCACATTCTCTGCCTTTTCTACCTCGTTGGTCTTCCCTTTTTGCTTGTGTTTATCCCGCACATCAACATCAGCGTGGCCGCAACTTTTTTGGGCCTCAATGTGGGTTTTCTTCTGGTGTGGATTCGGGGAATGCCGGAGGATAGGGGGACGGTTATCCAAAGGTTGGCCAGAGTCGTGACCGCCCTGGGTGTCTTTTTCGCCACCGACTTTGTGCTCAAGAAGATTATCGGTGCGCTGTGTTCCTTTGAAAATGAGCTCGCCGGTTTCATCCGGATTGTGCTGACCGCGGTCCTCTTCCTCTGGGGCACCACAGAAGTTTGTGTAAAACTCGGATTTTATCGACGACAGGGGTCGCATCTTAAAATTAAAGATTTGTTATAAATGATGTCTATCTTATCATGCCGTACTCTCAATTGAATGCACCTCAAGGAAGCAGATATTGTGAGATGACAGGAAGCCGCGTACGGGTATGAAAGGCGACCCCTATTGTTGTTGGAAGAGAGTAATGATTCCGGTGCTTTGAGAAATCCCGGTTTTTAGGGATAGATTTTTCTCAATGGGGTAGAATCCGCTCCGGATGACATGGAGTTTTACTCTCTTCCCTCGGGGAACACTGAGGATGAAAAATCCGTTGTCATCGCTCAGATCAAACTGGTAGAAAAACTCCCCTTCCAGACTGGCCTGCGTATCCGCCGAGAGCTCGTCCTTGGATATCTTTGTGGCGATGATGCTGTGGACTTCGTCCAGCGGGATTTGGAACTGTTGGGCAATATTTTCAGGTGAAAGGCCCGCACTGTGGAGTCTCTGGATCATGAAGAGGGTGTTGATAACCTGCAATTCCAGGTGTAGGTTTTCGATCTGGGCTAGGGTTCTATCCTCACGGGCGATGATCACATTCGCTGATACCCCCTTTTGCGACTGGGCTGATACGATTCGGCCCGTTACGTAGATGCTATCGTGTGTTTCGTCTGTATTGTGATCGCTTTGGAGCCATGTTAGGGGGATAGCAGGCGTTTCAAAGGAATATTTGTGCTTGGCCACTGTCATCACCTTGGCTGCCCATGTGATGGGATGAATGTAACCCAGATCGGATCCAGCTAGAGTCGGGGGTGTTACAGCAGTAGGGATGCCTACTAGGGATTTTTTGTTTATGGCCGCGCCGCCGCTGTTGCCGGGTGCCATGGCTGCGTTTGTTTTGATGAAACCGTCTAGCCCGGGAAAGCGCTGGTCCCGGTAATAACCCAAAAACTTTCCCTCTGTAATCGTAATCGTGTCTCCGCCTTTGGAAGGATAGCCGAAGATGGTGAGCACTTCATTCAACTTGATTGAAAAAGGATTCCCGATCTCCACAAAAGTAAAGGTCTGATCCATAAGGGCATTGCCCTCTTTGTCCGCCACGATTCTCAATAGAGCAGTGTCATGTTGTTCGTCGACGCTGACGGGATCGGCGATATAATGAAATTCCGCAACCTTTAAGGGATCGTTGTCGCGGAGCACATAAACGAGCATGGAGCGGCTTGCCGGTTGGGCCAGAATCAGAGTTTTGGTGGTCTCGTCGTACTGGATGTTGTCTTCCATCTGATACACATGATTGTTAGTCAGGATCAAACCGTCAGCACTCACGATCGTGCCCGATCCCACGGGCATCTGGACAATTTCCTCCCGAATCAACTGTCCGCTGCTCAGAATACTCCTCGTGTTCACATCGACGACCGGATTTCGAAAAACAGAGACCTTGACCAGATGACCCAGCCGAACAAATGGCGTAACATCGGAAGGAATTTCGTCGGCGTGCAGGAAAACGAATGCACTGAAGAGAACAAACCAGATAAGAATTATCGTCTTATCAGTGGCTTTCATCCGATGCTCACCTCATTTCCGCCATCTGACACTGTCAAGTATTTTCCTGTAGAGCGGAAGCCCCTCTTCGAAATGAGCTGAATTGGCTGTATAGGAAAATATGATATACACGTTATCTTGACGAAAGAGATCGACGTAAGATTTGATGAGTTGAGGAAATCGAGCTCTTTTGATTTCGCTTTTTTCGAGAAAGCTATAGGCAATGCGCCTGCCTTTTTTATCTCCCAATTCAATGGTCTCGACAAGAAAGCTCTCTGTCCGCACCGGCTCTATGTAGCGAAGGGGATCCATCTCTTTGAGTTGGGCCTTATTGCGATCGATCTTCACAGTTACCCTGAAGTGCGGAGAGCTGTTATATCCGGAGAAGAGGATTTTGGACAACACTTGTGTCGTTATCGTCGGCTTGGCCAATGGGGAAAGTGCATTGGTTGAGAGTGAGTGGGGGTAGCGAAAAGATATCCCGTATTCCTGATTCGTGAACGTCTTGCCGCGCAGCCCTTGATGAGAGATGATCCCTGCTCCTACGAGAAGAATGCCTATACCCAGAGTGGTGACCAAGTTGAAGCGGAACGAGGGGGCTTCACCTCTGAAAATACCCTTCTCACTCAAACGGCGCATCTTGAAGTAACAATAGCTCAAAATCAGGAGGGAATAAATCAGGACCGAAGTGAAGCAAAACCAGAAGGCGTGGCTGATTCCAGAAACAAAAAAGAGCTCGCTGACAAGATAGAATATCCCCAGCAGCACCATCCCGAAGTTAACGGCCAGGACAGAATAGGCTATCCTGTCTTTTTTTTTAAACTTGATTAAGGAGAGAACGTAACCCATCAATGCGCCCACTGAGCTGAATATAAGAACATTCACCGTCGCCGTGAAGGCGATGACATACAGAGTAAAGGTGGGGTGAGCGAGGAGGTAGTCGAGGCTGCAGACAAAGGCAAAACCTGTGCCCAGTACGGCTCCGTAAAATAACCCGTCGACTGGTTCGTTAAATTCTTTCAGGGGCAAAAAACCGTAGCGCAGGACGATGTAGAAAAGGGCACTCACTATCATCGCTTTGACAAGAAAAGAACCGAGCACAAAAAGCAGAATGGACGCGTAAATCCATTCCTGGGTATGGAAGAAGAATAGATGAAGAGGAACCGCTCCCAGGGCTGCCGCCGCCATCCCTGCGATGAAAGGGGAGATGACGTAACCTAAGGGTTCCGGCATATAGCGATCCTGGAGATAGTAGAACAGAGTCCAGATGATACAGGGGACAAAGACCAAAGCTGCAAGGATGATGAAGCGAGCGGATTGGCCTGTATTCAATGCGGTCGAACGGCCGACGGCAAACATGACCACGAGAAAAAGAATTTGAAACAGGCTGTTGACCAGTCCAGTCCGTATTATACTCTGTGTACGCATGGAGTTGTGTTATTCGGCCGGGCGAGTCTTGAAGACAAAGTCCCAGAGAGTGTTGCTGACACCGAAACGTCTGTCAGGGCATTTGAAGTGATGTTGCATGTGGTTGAATTTGACCCATTTGTAGTATCGCCCGCGCACTTTGAAGTGATGGGTCCCGTAGTGGGTCAGGTCATACCACAGATATCCGCCGATGAATCCCGCAAATACGGGAGGTAACCAATGCGGCGCCCCCAAGGCTTTTACAATGACAAGGTGAAAGAGCCCGTAGAACAAGGCTGCGAGCGGGATGCTGACTGCAGGCGGCATGACCAGTCGTGTCTTGCACATCGGCTGGGCATGATGGACGCCGTGAAAGAGAAAGGTAATCCGTTTCATTTTTGGAGTTTTTGGCGGGAAGTGAAAGACGAAGCGGTGCATCACATACTCCGTCAGAGTCCAGAGAAAGACGCCGATCGGAAAACCCAAGATAATCTGAAAGGGAAAGGCGCCGCCGGTCAGACCGGCTAGATGGTTTTTGATGGAGACATACAGAAAATACGCCATGACTGGAATCCAGATAACGGCGATCACTGCCGGGTGGATATGGGAGAAAAATTCAAGGAAGTTGGATTTAAACAGGCGAATAGGCTCTTTGTCCTGCACGATATCGATGTGATGAGCTACGGACATGGTTTGACCTCCCGGCAGACATCCAGAGCAATTATTATAGCACAACCCTTTTTGGCCTCCAACCAGATGCCATCGGGGCGGCCGTGGGTATTTTGACTTGGGACAGGTCTTTTGCTATAAGCTAAAATGAATACAAAGAGGAAAGAGCAGCGTGGCAATGAAACATGCATGCATAAAAGTTATTGTTCTCATTCTTATCCTCGCCATTCACTGTGTGTGTTCCAAAGCAGATCATGAGGTAGTGATCGATTTTGTGGGAGAGTTCTCCCAGGCAGCTGTTGTGGGACCCTACCAGACCGTCAATCTCTTCCGTTCCTGGAAGGCCAGCGACCGGCCTTTTGGGTGGACAAAGGACAGAACCGAAGAAAAAAATGCGGTTCTGGTTCCCACACACAGAGAAAGGGCTGTTTTTCGCTTCGGCTGTCTTCAGAAGAAACAGGAGAGGATTTCCATCCAGCTCAGATCTCTGCTGGGCAAAGAAGTGACGAAGCCTCCGAGTCTCGAAATTTTTCTCAACGGCAACAGAGTTTTCACCGCGCCTCTAGACTGGACAACCTACCGGCGCCTTTCTTTCGTTGTCCCGGAGGACTCTTTTCGCATCGGCGAGAATTTCCTGGAATTCAAACGGTCGCCACTTCCTTCAGGCGTAACAGCCAAACATTGGCTTGCAGTGAGGAAAATCGTATTCGGCCAGCAGGCCGAACCTGTTGATGGTGATGGGTCGGAGAAAAACATTGCCGGGACTGTGTCTAAGAAAAATCTGTTTGCCGAAAAGAGGGGCATCGTCCTGTCGCCTAATTCAGGCGTGAATTATGTGTGCAAATTGACTGAGCGGGCAGTGCTCGACTTTGAACTCGGCTGGGAGATGAAACGAGAAAACTCTCCAAAAGATTGCCGGTTCTTAGTCTACGCCGAAACTGCTGATGGCAAAAATCAAATACTCTACGAGCAGCATTTAGGAGAGGATTTAAAAACCTCAAGGACTTCACTTCCTCTGGACCTCTCCCCCTTTCGGAATGACATGGTTCAGATCAGTTTTGTTTTTTTTGATGGGACGCCGGACAATGGTTCACGGGCGCGATTGATCCTTTGGGAGCCTCGCGCCTATGCAGAGATGGAGGAAAGACCTCCAGCAGCACAGGAGGCGCCGGTTCTCGCAAAGCCCTTCAACATTCTCATCTACCTGGTCGATGCCCTCCGGCCTGACCACCTTCCGTTTTTTGGCTACGCAAAGAATACAGCCCCTCACATGACTGCGTTTGCCAAGGATTGTGTCCTTTTCAAGAATGCCTATGCACAGGCTTCTTGGACAAGGCCTTCCGTGGGCGCACTGTTTACCGGCCTTTATCCGTTCCAGCATCAGGCCATATCCCTGAAGAGCGGCCTGGCAGCGGAATTGCAGACCATGGCCGAGATTTTGGATGGCAACGGTTTTCACACCATCGGCATTTCTTCCAATGCCGGGGTCAAGGAGTTTTTCAACTTCCACCAGGGCTTTGGCTATTTTAAGTACCATTCCAACCTGGACGGGGGACAGGCCGATATGCTGAACACCTATGCCTTTGAACAGTTGCGGCTTAACCGGACGCCTTTTTTCCTCTATCTTCACACCATGGAGCCTCACCGGCCTTATTTCTTGAAGGAGGAATTTATACCTCCTCCGGTGAAGGAAGATGTAAGGGTCGCTATAGGAGATCCCGATGCCCCCCGCTACACGGTGAATTTGAACCAGGCTTTGTCTCATTATGACGCCTCCATCACTCAAAATGACAAGGCTTTTGGTGATTTGATTGCAGAAATGATGAGGCTGGGTCTTTATGAACGCACTCTGATCATACTCATGTCTGACCACGGTGAGGAGTTCTACGAACATGAGGGATTTGCCCACGGGAATAAGCTCTACCAGGAAAGTCTAAAGCACCTCTTCATTGTCAAGTTGCCTCAACAGATAAACGCCGGAACGGTTATCGAGGAGAATGTCCAGGAGATTGATATTTTCCCCACGATCCTGGACTTGGCGGGTTTACCCGTGCCTGCCTATTGTGGGGGGAAAAGTTTACGCCGGATTTTGCTGGATCCGGATAGCCTGGAATCACCCTTTCACAGAGAGATTTTCGTGGAATCCGGGGACGAACTCAGGAAAAAGGCGATTATTGATGGTCATTGGAAACTGATCCACACCGGGAAAGAATGGCGGGAGGATCTTCATGATTATGAGCTCTACCATCTGAAGGAGGATCCAGAAGAAAAAGTGAACCTTTACGGACATAATCCTGTGGCCGCCCGGTACCTGAAACAGAGGCTGAACGGATGGGCCAGAGCACAGAAGAAGCTGTTCGCTTTGGGTAAAGAAGATATCGAAAAAACGCTCACTCCGAAAGAGATCGAAGAACTCAAAGCCCTTGGTTATATTGAGTAGTCAGTGCATTCTAAAAGGTCATATGAATCCAGCCGGCCTTTAGGAGGTCGGTGAGATCCTTTCCGATGAATTTGACAGTGATGCCCAACTCAGCCAGCTTGTCCGAGACGCCGTAGAGGTCTGAACAGGCCTTACAAGCATAAAGCTCGACACCTTCCTCTTTCATTATTTTGATTCCTTCCTGGAGCTCGTTATCTTCGGCGAGGAGTTTGGAAGACGGTCCCCAGACGATAAAACGTATCGTGTCCCACCAGCCGAATTTTTTTGCATTGTAGGCGTACATGAAGACCATCTTCAATGCCACTTCTCTATCCCCGGATGTCCAGATGATGAAAAGCTTTGACGAATCCCCGGATACACTTGTCTCACCAAGTCCAGGCCCGGCGTTTACCCATCCTGTCATGAGCAAGAGAACTCCCAAGACTAAGCAGGTGTGCCATGTCAGAGATTTCATTGTCATCTCCTTAATATTATATAATCTATATGATAAGTAGTTTTAAGGGAGAAAGTCAAAAGCTATGTTGCATTGTCAGAGCTTGTAAACTCGAGTTAGTGTATAATAAGCCCCGGTTATCTCAGATGGCACCTGACTGGAAAAATTAAGACTGAGACCAAAGGATAAAGAGATGCGAAACCGTGAAGACTTGAGAGGAATTCTGCTGAGAATCGATGGGAAAGGCTACAAAGCTTACAAAGATATCCAAGGGGAATATGATTTCGGCGCATACGATCTTTTCATTGATAGGGTGCAGGGGGATCCCTTCGCCTCACCAAGCAGGGTTCGGATACGGCTGCGTCAGCAGGCTGCCCGGTTTCCGCATGATGCATTCAAAAACAAGAGCCGGGAGATTGCCTTGCGCGACTATATTAGCAGGGCTTTCCACGAGGCTGGCGTGAAATACGGCCGCGGTGTCAGAGGGACAGGGAACAGCGGGGTTATGGCCATTGACAATCCGGGACAGGAAATTCTTGAGCGCACCTCTGTCTTTGTTTCTGCCTCTTCTGTCGAGGTTCGATTCGTGGTCGGCTTGCCGGCCTTCGGCAGAAGGATTGCCGGACGGCAGGCTGAGTCCATGTTTTTCACCGAGATACCCCGGATAGTGAACGCATCTCTTCACTATGAAAACTTGGACAGGGAATCGCTGTACTTGCATCTGGAAACGGCTGAAGATGAAGATTTCCTAAGGGACAAACTGGAGGAAATGGACATTCTGGCCTTTGTGGCTGATGGGGCTGTGCTACCCAGGGCCAGCGGCATTGATCCCTCTCCTCTATCTCGGGGACCGGTTGTGGCCTTCCAGTCGCCAGAGTCTCTTCGGATGGAGGTCGATCTACCCAACAGAGGCCTGATATCCGGGATGGCAATCCCTAAAGGAGTGATACTCATCGTGGGCGGCGGATACCACGGCAAATCCACTCTCCTCGATGCCCTGCAAATGGGAATCTACAATCACATCCCGGGGGATGGACGAGAATTCGTCGTGTCCAACCGGAATGCTGTGAAGATCAGAGCCGAGAATGGCCGGCGGGTGGAAAAAGTGGATATCTCCCCTTTTATTGCCAATCTTCCCTTTGGCCGGGGAACAAAAGATTTTTCCACCGAAGATGCCAGCGGAAGCACGTCCCAAGCGGCCAACACGATGGAAGCTCTTGAGATGGGTGCTGAAGTCCTGCTCATCGATGAGGACACATCGGCGACAAATTTCATGATCAGAGATCACCGCATGCAGGAGTTGGTCACCAAGGACAAGGAACCGATTACGCCTTTTATCGACAAGATACAGCAGCTTTCAGAAGAACTTGACGTGTCGACGATATTAGTCATCGGGGGCTCAGGGGAGTATTTCGACGTAGCAAATTGTGTGATTTGCATGGTCGAATACAAGCCCTATGATAGGACACAAAAGGCCCAAGAAATTGCCGAGAAATATAAGGCAGAGCGCACATCTGAAGGGGGCCAAAACTTTGGCCGAATAACACAGCGCATTCCCCAAACGCACAGCTTTGATCCGCGGAAAGGGAAAAAAAGCGTGAAGATATCCGCCAAAGGCTTGAAGTCCATTCTGTTCGGCATCCATCCCATTGATCTCACGGCCATCGAGCAGCTTGTCGATAAAAGTCAGACGAGAGCCATCGGAGATGCAGTGCACTTTGCGACACGCTTCATGGACGGGTCACGGACTCTCCGGGAAGTGGCGGATGCTGTTCTCAGGGAAATTGAGATAAAAGGTTTGGATGTGCTGGGCCCGATGCCTGTGGGTGATCATGCCGTATTCAGAAGCCATGAGCTTGCCGCGGCGATCAACCGGCTGCGGACCCTTAAGTCAAGTCGGGGTCAGGTAACATGATGATTTGATGCACCTCCGCTGGGATTCTATTTTGTGATAGATTACCCAGTGTGCAAATTCCAAAAAAGGAGGTGCCCAGATGAATTATATGGGTATTGATCATC
>Ga0180432_10001472_pt1 | contig 37220 bp, 48 predicted proteins | sample SS_ome_10_FD_132414 | JGI IMG/M metagenome (GOLD analysis project Ga0180432, IMG submission 132414) | Hypersaline lake sediment archaeal communities from the Salton Sea, California, USA - SS_1_MS_2 metaG | ecosystem: Environmental > Aquatic > Non-marine Saline and Alkaline > Hypersaline >... | reverse complement strand
GTCCGAACCTAAACGCTCGTGGAGAGGTAGGCTCTGGCCCGTTTCGGGTGAAACCCATGCCTCGATGAAGCAAGAACCTGCGGTGTGTCCTATAATTGGACACACTCAAGCAGGACAGTTAGGGAGGACGGAATCGCCGTCGGCGCGGCGGACATGGCCGATCTGGCGATCTTGGCCGCGCTTCTGCTCAAGGGCTAGCGGGGTGAGAAGGCCAAGATTTCGGCCTCGATGTCCCCCAGATGTATCTCCACGAGGCCGGAGACCCTTTTCCAGTCGAGCCCGCCGCATCCGCACCCCGGCGCCGGGAGCGTCACGCGCATCTTCCGGGACCCCAGATACTCGCGGAGCGCAACCAAGCCGGCCTCCACGTCCTCGTATGTGGAGGGGTTGCGGTAGTGCCGCTTGGTGGGCATGTTGAGCACCTCGATGTCCCCGTCGGACCAGACATGCAGCTTCCCGGGACGCACCTCGCCCCGACTGCACGCGGCGGCGTAGTCCCGGAACATGGCCGGGTATCGTTGCCGGAAGGCCAAGGCCACCCCGGCCCCCATGACGCCGACGCAGTTCACGGTGTTCACGCGGGCGTCGGCGGCGACGGAGAACATGTCACCCGATGTGAAGGTTACCATCAGAGGCCTTGGCCGAAGAGTGCCTTTATGGCGCCGAGGACGTCTTCCTTGCTCTCGAGCTTGGTCGAGACGCACTTTTCCTCGTCGCCCAGCTCGCCGTTGAACACGTCGAGGAACTCGCCGCTGCCCCACTGGCTCTTTACCTGCGAGTAGGCGACCATGTTCACGACCGGCAGGAAGTGGTCGCGTATCATCGCACAGCATTCCTGGCTGTCGCTGCTGCCCCAGTTGTCGCCGTCCGAGAAGTAGAACAGGTAGATGTTCCAGCTCTGCGGGTCGAACTTGGTCTCGGTGAGCTCCTTGGCGACGCGGAAGGCGCTGCTGATCTTCGTGCCGCCGTCCTCGCGCAGGTGGAAGAATGTCTCCCGGTCCACCTCCGCCGCCCGCACGTCGTGCACGATGTAGCGGCTCTCGATGCCATCGTAGTTTCGGCGCAGCCAGGCGTCGATCCAGAACGCCTCGGTTCGGACTATCTCCTTCTGCTCGTCGCCCATCGAGCCGGACACGTCCATCATGTAGATGACCACCGCGTTGGATTGCGGGCTGCGTATGGTCTTCCAGCTCCGGTAGAGCTTGTCGTCGCGCTCGATGATGACGCGAGGGTCGTTCGGGTCGTACACGCCCTCGATGAGCATTCGGCGCATCGCCTTGCGGTACGTGCGTTTGAAGTGCTTCAGGGACTCCGGCCCGGTGGGCCTGAGGCCGCTGTACCGGCTCTTGTCGTCCGTGATGTTCTTCTTCCCCTTGGGTTCGATGCGCGGAAGCTCGAGTTCCTCCCCGAGAATCTCGGCGAGTTCCTCGATTGTGAGGTCCACCTCCATGATGTGGTGTCCGACCTCGGTGCCGCCCGGGCCCATGCCGTCGCCCGGCTGCCCCTGCCCGTCCCCCGGCTGGGCGCCCCCGTCCCCCACGCCGCCGCTATTGTCACCGTACCGGAACCGCGGTATGTCGATGGACTTCACGGGTATGGATATGAGCCTCTTGCCCTGCTGGCCTATCATCTCGCCGCTGGAGATGTGCTTCTTGAGGTCACGACGGACCTTCCCCTTGACTATCTCGCGGAATCTCTGGTGGTCCCTCTCGATCTTCATTCGCGAACCTCCCCAACTGCCCAACTATACCCCGCCTGCTAGGAGACAACCCGTAGGCGCCGTCACCGCAGCGACGAGATGAACTTCTCCCAGTCCTCCTGCACCCCCTGCACCCTTTTCGAGAAGAGCGGGGACCACCTGGGCTCCGTTGGGGCCTTCAGCAGCTTCATCCCCGCCTGTTTGGGCGTGCGCCCGCCCTTGGCCACGTTGCACTTGAAGCAGGCCGCCACCGTGTTGTCCCACGTGAGCTTGCCGCCCTGCGACTTCGGCACCACATGGTCGAGCGACAGCCCCGACTCCGGGAAGGTCTTCCCGCAGTACTGGCACCTGTGGCCGTCCCTCTTGCAGACCGTGGACTTGTTGAGGTTCACCTTCGTCTTGAACCACCTCGACGCGGTGTCGGTGACCACCACGCGAGGAGCGTCGAAGGAGAAGTTCACGCAGTGGATCTCCCTGCCGTCGACCACGCCCCTGTCAATCCACTCCTCCAGCCCGTACGTGGCGTATGTTTTGGTGTCCACGATCAGGTGGTCCCTGCCGAACGCCATGCAAATAGCCCTGTGCACCGGCACGACGTTGATGGCCCTCCAGTTCTGATCCAGCACCAAACATGATTTGTTCAACCAGGACATACATCCGCTCGCTAAACTGCTGCCCCGAAAAGGGTAATCCGGTATGACAATATAAAGCGCTCATGCGGAGATGAGCATGAAGGCCATCTTCGCGAACCCGGACATGGCCTCCGGACTCGCGCGGCCGTCCGCCCTGTAGAGCGGCAGGCATGTGGTGAGTATCGGCCTCCAGTAGCGTTTCGTGTGGTCCAGGCATATCATCGAGTTGCGGAGCCTGGCGTGCTCCTGCCCCTGCGCCACCACGGCCGCCCGCCCGCGTTTCCCCAGGAACTCGATGGCCTTCTTCATCCGCCGGCGGTAGTTACGCCACTCGCGCGAGGTGCTCTCGGGGAAGAAGGTCAGGTTCACGCCGTTCGGATCGGTCGGCTTCGGTATCTCGTCTATGAAGACGACCACGTTCACCCTTGGCTTCGTCAGGGCCTCCCACATGTCGGACCTCAGCCGGTCACGGCAGTCGCCCTGCCTCGCGTACGGGGACGCGACTATCTCGTCCCGCCCGTAGCCGTTGAGGAGGTCCATCATGGACTTCGCGCGCGGCCTCCATATGCGCCGTGCGATCATCTCGAAGTCGTCGATTGTGCGCTGGAACGCCCAAGCGGCGCAGAACCCGCGGCTCCGGCTCTCCGAGACGAACGCCGCCGCCGTCGCCCCGCCGAGCGCCACCACGCTCCTGTCCTCGTAGCTGTCGCTTGACTCACTCATCGTCGTACCCGTCCGGATGCGTTGTGTGCCACTCCACGGCGGTCTCCACGATGTCCCGGATGCCGTGTTTCGGCTCCCAACCCAGTTCGGTCTGTATCTTCGTCGGGTCGGCGAACAGCTCCGGCGGGTCGCCCGCCCGCCGCTCGGACGGCTCGACCTTGATCTCCTTCTTCATGACCTGACGCACCACGTCGACCACCTCCTTGACGGAGGTCCCCCAGCCGGTCCCCACGTTGTAGCAGCGGAAGTCCCCCTCCTCCTGCGATTCCAGGGCGGCGAGGTGGGCCGTCGCCAGGTCGTCCACGTGGATGTAGTCCCTCACGGCCGACCCGTCCTTCGTCGGGTAGTCGACCCCGAAGACCCGCACGCGGTCGTTCGCGCTGTTCGCCGCCCCGATCACCAGCGGTATGAGGTGTATCTCCTCCGGGTGCGCCTCGCCGATCCTGCCGGACGGGGAGGCCCCCGCAGCGTTGAAATACCTGAGCGACGTGCTCCCGAGTCCCCAGGCGCGGGAGCAGTCGTCGAGTATCCGCTCCACCATCAGCTTGCTGCTGCCGTAGGGCGTTATCGGGAAGCATGGCATCTCCTCGGTTATCGGTGTCGCCGGCGGTATCCCGTAGACGGAGCACGAGGAGCTGAAGATGATGCGGCGCGTGCCGGACCATGCCATGGCGCGGAGCAGGTTCAGCGTGTTGGCCACGTTCTGGATGTAGTAGTTGACCGGGTGTTCAAGGCTCTCGTTCACGTTCAGCACCCCGGCGAAGTGCATGACCCCCGTCACGCCGTCCTTCATCACCTCGTCCAGCCGATCGAGTTCCGCGAGGTCCGCCTTCACCAGCGTCGCCCTCGGGTCCACGGCCCCGGCGTGCCCGGTGGAGAGGTTGTCGTACACGACCACCTCATGGCCGCGGTCGCACAGCAGCTTCACGCAGTGCGACCCGACGTACCCCGCTCCGCCTGTAACAAGAGTCTTCATCACTTGAACTCCACGCTCCAGTCGAAATCGAAGGCGTCCCAGCTTTCCCGCTGCTCGTCCGGGTCGGTCGGGTCGTATTTCCGGGTCACGTAATAGAGCAGGATCGCGTCCTTGCCGCCGACGGCCACCCCGCCGTGCCACAGCCTGGCCGGGATGTGCAGGACGCCCTGCTGGTGTTCGCCGAGATACACGGCGACGCCGCTGTTGCCGCCGACCTCGATCTGCTTCACGCTCTCGTGGTTCGGCACCGATGTTGCAACCCGGAGCGTCGCGGCGATGGGGTCCCTCTCGGTGTTGAACAGGCCGATTTTCATGTTGCCGGACAGGACGCACCAGTGGTCGTCCTGCTTGAAGTGCCTGTGCCATGCCTTCACGGCCCCGGAGTACATCGTGGACGCGTTGAACTGCGCGTTTCCGAGAGCCGCGATGTGGTCGAATATCGACATGGCCGAGCGGCCTCGATCGTCGCAGAAAGTGTGCATTTCAGGACCTCCTTTGCGTGATTCTAGCTTGGCTGGGATAGAACTAGGCATGAGGTTGTTGCCGCTTCTGTTTTTCGCCGTGATTCTCACGGTAAACAACGCCACCGTGCTGCTGTTCAGCTCGGCGACCGAGCCGAGCGGGTCGTACTGCTTGGACTTCACCGGGGGCGTGGTGGAGATGCCGACGATGCTGCCCATTCCCACGCGGGCGACGGTGCAGGTCCCGTCGTTCCGGCCGCTTGGGCCGCCCGAGTCCGGGGACAGGATCGCGAAACTCGTGGTCGAGAAGGTCAGGGAGGACTTCGCTAGGTGGCCGGGCATCGACATACGGGCAGGCGAGTCCCACGAGTGTGGCGGCAACGCCGTCATAGTCGGCGGCATCGCCAGCGGCAGTCTGCTCGGATTGGCCCAGACGATAGATGTCGGCGACCGTTCCTCCAACGACAAGGCGCTGGTCTTCTCCGAGGGTGTCCTTTATTCTCTGACACGCGGCCTGAGGTTCGTCCCGACCGAGGAGGAGCAGGCCCGGGCAGTGGCGAATGTGGTGAGCCACGAGATCGGGCATCTCTTGGGCTTCGCGCACATCCCGGACCCCTTCGACATCATGGCCCCGACCGTGGATGTCGCGGCAGGGGGCGATCAGGCGTTCCTGCACTATCACCAGGCGTATGTGGACAGGAGGGTGCTGGTCTGGATGAGCACGAGGTGACCGCTTGATTTTCTCTGGATGGCTCTATAATCGGGTGAACGCATGAAGGGTAGACGCAACAGTCAAGAACCCCCCCAGCAACAGCATCGGGTGAACGATCGCATACGCATCTCCCCCATTCTGGTCATCGGACCGGACGGCGAGAAGATGGGTGTGATGGATGTCGTCGCGGCCAAAGCCGCCGCGAGGGAGCACGGCCTGGATTTGGTGGAGGTGGTGCCGAACCAGCGCCCGCCCGTGTGCCGGATAATGGACTACGGGAAGTTCCGGTACGACCAGACCAAGTCCAAGAAGACCCAGAAGAAGCAGGCTACGATGAAGGAGGTCCGCATGCGCCCCGGCACCGATGTCGCCGATCGGGAGAGAGTGGTGTCCAAGGCCCGCGGCTTCCTAGAGAAGGGCCATCCGGTCCAGCTCACCATGCTGTTCCGCGGCCGGGAGAACGCGAACAAGGCGGCGGGCATGCAAACCATGTCCGATATCGCGGAGTCCCTTTCCGATGTCGGGCAGGTGGACAGGTCCCCCTCCCCCTCCGGCCGCCGCGCCACCATGGTTATCGCGCCCGCCAAACGGAGCAATCCGTAGGCGCCGCCGCGAACCCGGAGCGGAGATGTATGGACCCAGAAGTAACCAAGTACACGTTCTTCATCGACAGCCCGCTGTGCCGGAATCAAGATGGCGGCCTTCGTGCCACTTGCCTCCGAACCGCGCGAATGTTACACTTCCGTAGGCACTCCGCCCCTGTCCCTGCTCTGTTGCGACGCCCGCGAGGGTATCGTGGTGTCCGTCGACAGGGAGGGGCGGTTCCAGAACTGGGTCGAGGTCCAGTGGGAGGACGGCGACCAGGGGCATTGCAGCCGCCACCATTTGGAGCGCGCGTGAATGGCATTGGCTTACTACATCAACGAGCGGTTCCCCGGCGACATCGCGCCAGTGGTCGATGCCGGGGATGAGGCGGTGGAGTTCGACGAGGTGTCCGGCGCCGTCGAGATCGCCTTCCCCGCGCCGGGCAAAGTCCGCGTGTCGTGGAGGGACCACCTGGACGCGGACGACGGGTGGTTCTCCGGCCGATGCGTCGCGCAGTCGGGACGCACCTCGACATCCGTCTCCGGGCGCCTGATCAGGCCCAACGCGCTGTACCTTGAGACGACGTGGGACGGATACGGCGAGGGGGACCGGGCCTGCTCCGGGGGGACATCCGTGGGGGTGTTCCGCAACCTGATTGTCGGCGACTTTGCGGAGCGTACGCGATGACAGACGCGCTGGCATCGGGTTGGTCCTGGACCGCCGCCTTCCTCCTGATTGTGCCCGCGTACAGCCTCTGCCTGTTCGGCGGCAGATTCAGTCTACGGGCGGGGCTCGGCGCCGCCCTGATCGGATGGGGAATGATGTGCGTCTTCTTGACCATCATCGAGGGGGACCATCCCCTGTCGCTCCCGCTGACCGGAAACGGGTTCGTGGCTGCGGGGGCACTGGTGCTGCTGGGGATATCGCTTTGCGTCGGGCACGTGGTCGGGCTGCTCGCGCTCGTTGGCATCTATATCCTCGGTCCCGGCATCGTGAGCGCGCTCGGCTACGGCGGCGGATACGAGCAGCATGTGCAGGACGCCGTCGGGGTGGTGTGGATAGGGCTCTTCGGACTGGGCGGACTGGCCGGGATGGGCGTCCCGATCTGCCCGGCGTGCGGAAAATGACCATCTGGAGCGCGTGATGTCAATTCAAGTGGAAGTGCACAACGCGGTCATCGTAACTTGCGACGAGTGCGGACACGCGTGGAACGTCGAGGACTACGACTCCCCGACCCTCGAAATGGCGAAGCAACGCGCCGAGGAGACCGAGTCGTGCCCGAACTGTGCGGAGCAGAAATGACGACGGTGCTGATAATCCTGCTGGCCTACCCGATCGCGACGGTGGTGCTGAACATCTTGGCCTGCGCCATGATGTCGTACATGCTGCGGCAGGGGGAAGAACTCATCGCATCCCTTCTCTTTCACGGGATATCGTTGAAGATGGCCCTCTATCCGGTGTGGATCAAAGCCTTCTGCGTGATTGCACGCCTGACATTCTGGACTATCGTCTGCATGATACGGGGCAGGTGGTACCCGTAACTACTTCTTCGGGAACCGTTTGCGGAGTTCTTGCCACGGAGCTGCGACACCCTTCTGCACATCCTTCACGCCCCGCTCCTCGGCTTTTTCGGAGACATCCCGCAAAAGTGCCATCTGCTCCTCAGCAAGCTGTAGATAATCTTTCGCTGGCTGCTTCTTCCGACGAAACCGGCCCATGAGCCCGGCCTCGACGACCTCCCGGACAATCGCCTCCATGTCCAACGACGCCGCCATCGCCATCTCGGGCGACGCCCTGTCCGGCGCCGCGCAGGCCCCGCACACGCCCTCGCCGCTGAGCTGGCGGATGGGCACGACCCTCCTGCATCGCTCGCACATCCCGTCGCCGCCGTGTCGTAGCGCCATGTCCTCGCCTCCGGGATCGGCCGGGGACAAAGACTTTATAGCCTACCACCACAGCCAGCGGATGTCCCTGCGGCGGCGGGGGAGCACCACGTCGTCGCCGTCCCTGAGCTGCCTCGCCATCGCCTCGCGGTCCCTGACGCGCTGGAGGCGGTTCCGGTCGCGGCGGAACCAGGCGGGGCGAGCCGGCAGAACCGCTCGCGGCGGCGGCCCCCGGTGGCCTTGCGGATCCACTCGTCCTCGGCGCGGATGGACTCGTCCCACCGCCGCCTCTCCTCGTACCCGACCTCCGACGTCGATGTCGTCCTGCGGAACCGCGAGGAGGGGTTGTGGTCCGTGTCGGTCGGCTCGTGCGTCGTGAGCTCCGCTGGGCGGACGGAGTTCGACTCGATTCCCTCGGAGCGGACGGACGATTTTCTGGCGAGGACGCGGTTCACGCTGAACGACGCCATGCAGGTGGCTAGGGCATTCATCGCCGCACACGATCCGTATGTCCCGGAGAAGACGAATGGGAAGACTCACTGAGGCCTTCGACTTCGCCAACACCGACCGCACGGTCGAACAGCGTGGGAGAGTCCTTGGCCTTGGCCTCTCTCTCCATCCTGCGCCGCTCAGCCCGCACGCGCCTCCGGAACTCGCTCAAATCCGGTCCCGGCGTGACATACGAGTACCGCTCTTTTGCCGAATCTACAATAGAGACCCCCCCGAGTAAACAGAACATCCACCGCCATAACGCGGCGCGCGATTCTCGTTACTGTTTTGGAATGCGCGCGCAGAGCGTGGACCTCGACTCCATCAGACAGGGCATGAGGACGATGTACAGCTACTCGTGCTTCGACCTAGAGTGCTTGTGCCGCGAGCTATCACAGGACGGCGTGCCTAAGGCCGAGATACGCCAAAGGCTTGACGATCGTGCGGCCGATTTGCTCTCTGAGGCGGCGGCCACCGTGAGGGAGGAGACGGTCACCGACGAGATGGGCGAGCCGGAGGTGGCGGAGATCGACGCTTTTTTGGCGCGCACCACGTCCCTATGCTGTATGCTGCTCGCGCCGCTCATCGAGCAGTGGATTGAAACCAGCTAGTCGATGAACTGGATCATGTCGGCCGGGAGGAGCCAAGGTGTGCCGTCGTCCCGTCTGACCGCGTAGCATTCGACGGCCTTCGCGCTGTCGCCCGCCGGGCGGTACCTTTCCCCGTCGAACATCATCCGGTGGGGTCCGGATTTCACGTCCACAACCTCGATGAAGTCGCGAGTCTCCAACTCCCTCATGAGAGCCTTCATATTTCGCTCCGTTCTATTGGGTCCGGGGAGACTCGAACTCCCGACCCGCCGGTTATGAGCCGGCCGCTCTGACCAACTGAGCTACGGACCCGTCTCTAATCGTACCTTGCCACATGGCCTATGTCAAAAAAAAAGCCCCCTCGACCGAAGTCGAGGGGGCGTGTCGTACCGCGACCGGGTCGCGTTACTCCTGCTCGCCGGCGACATGCTCGCTGTAGAGATCAGTCGCCTGCTGCTGGGCGCTGTCCAGGACCTGCTCGGCCTGGTTCAGGACGGCCTGTCCCTTGTCGGTGACCGTGATGTCGATCTTGACAAAGCCAAAGTGTGCGGCGCCAGCCAACGCCAGGGCCGTGACCACCACGCCCATCAAGAAACCCTTGATCCTCTTCATAACGTTCTCCCCTTGCAAGGTTACACTCGGACCCACCATGGGACCTCGTGATTCACTCCATTATACACGCGCCGTTCGCGCGAACAAGTCTTTTGCCCGATCCGCGCGCCTACGGATGCGGGCGTTAGAATCCGGGGGGGAGGTCCGGTAAATGTCGAGAAGCACGCAATTCGTGGGCCTGACCGACGCGGCGAGCAGGTTCGTGACGGATCTGGAGTCCATCGGGGAGCATGTGGGCGCGGAGGGGATCGCCGGGGAACCCGTGCACATGGGCCACTGGAGGGATTCCGAGGGGCACGAGTATGTCGAGGTGGCCCAGATTATCCCTTGGTCGTCCGGGCCGTGCATCTTCACCTGCCTGGAGTGGAGGGTGCGGGGGGAGGAGCCGCAGTCCGGCGACCCGCTGGCGGAGGTGAGGCGGCTGCTGGAATCCGGGGTTTCGCCGGAGCAGGTCCCCCGGATGCTGGAGCTTCTCGATTCCGCGGACACGCCCGATCGGACGCTGCTGTTCGAGTGGACCCTCGACCCCACCCTGAGGGGGCGCCACATGGAGTGGGACCATTCGAGCGGGACTTACTGGATTTAGGCGAGTCCGCAAGGCGTCGCCCCGGCCCTATGTTGACCTATGTTGACTCTGCCCGGTCCGGGGCCTACGATATCGCAGCCGAAGGAGAAGACCCATGCGCATCACGCTGCCGTCTCTGGTCCTCATAATCTGCGCCGGCTGTGGAGGCATCAAGTGGCCGCTTCCGCTGAACTCCCCGCCGAGCACCAACGACGTGTTCGTGCTCGACTGGACGGGCGGCTCCAGCCCGCTGTGGCCGGACGGGGAGCTTCCGCCCATCGACCTGTCGGAGTTCGAGCTCGACGGCGGCGGCACGCTCGCCGACATACCGGGCTTCACCGGAATGGTGGAGGACAAGGTACGGCTCATCTTCGAGACCGCCGGCATCGAGGTGTCCGTCATCACCGGGGAGCAGCGGTGGCAGGCGAACAACGTGCACATATCCCCCGTCTCCGATCCTGACAGCGGTAAGACGCTCGGGCGGGGGCACTACGACCCCTGCAACCGCAGCCACGACGACTCCTGCATCCTCTACGCGGCCAGCGTGGTTGATGGCGGGCCGTGCGCGATCGGCGAGTGGGTCAACATCTTCGCGAACATCTGCGCGCACGAGATGGCCCACAACCTGGGCTTCGGGCACGCGGGCACCAGCGAACTCGTCTTCCCGCCGGGGTTCACGGAACTCATGTCGGCGGGGCACACGTGGACGCAGCAGAGGGGGGAGCAGCGGTTCCTGGTCGAGCAGGACACCTGCCCCGACCTGACGAACGCGAAGGTGCCGGACAGCATGCCGTGCGGCGGGACCGAATAAAGTCTTCATGCCTCCGTCGAGGGCATGCCGTACCACAGCGCACATCGGCTGTTCGCGTACAGCCCCGAGCAGGGCATGCTGATGAGGTACCTCCGCGAGGGCTTCGACCCCTATGACTACGAGTGCCTGCTGGAGGACTGGCTCCAGGAGCACGCGTGCGAGGAGTGCGGCTCCGGCGACGATCCGGACTGCGACTCCTGCGGCGGCAAGCTGAAGGCCAAGGCGGACGCCGCGGCCGACGACCCGCTGTCCTGGCTGGACGGCGCGTCGGAGGGCGACCTTGAGAGGTTCCGTGAGTACGTTGAGCAGCGGGTCGGCGGCATGGACATGGGGGCGGACAGGCCCGCGTACGAGCACATGTCGTTCAGCAGGCTCGTCAGGCCCACATGGCTGGTCCACTTCACGGACGATCCCGAGTCCATACAGTCCGACGGGTTCCAGTACGGGTGGGACAGCACGAAGGGGCTCGCACTCACGACACACTTCACGGACAACGCGCGGAAGCGCGGCCCCGGCTTCAACTTCGCGTTCGTCCTCGGCTCGCGCGACGCAGACCGCGCAGCGAGCAGCGGCAAGTACGGCAAGGAGGCGGTCGTCTTCTGGGCGGGCGGCGTCGAGGCGTACCATTACGGGGACGAGGAGGACCAGGTCATCTTCTGGGGTCCCGAGGTGGACCCGTCCCGCATATTCGCCGTCCGGCATGACGACGACAACGACTGGTACGTGGAGGACGCCTCCGGGCGGGTGGTCTTCGGCGTGGACCGGTACGCGCCGTACGACGAGCGGGCGGAGGCCAAGGACTTCGACGAGGCCGCCAAATGGGTCGTCGGCAACCACCGCATGCTCTCCGGCGTGAGGGAGAGGGCCGAGAAGGCGAGGCGGGAGCGGCAGAGGGCCCGCCAGGTCGCGGCGAGGCTCCGCTAGCCCCGCATCAGGGCGAGATGGGCCTCCAGGGCCTCCCTGAACTCGGCCGGGTACCTGAGCGAGCTCCTGAGCAGCCTTCCGAGGAACCCCGCCGTCGCCCTGGCGGAGAGGGGCTTCGGCTCGAACCGGAGGAACTCCGCGAGGGGCTCGGCCGGCATCGAGACCGGCCAGGTCGTGGATCTGACGGCGAACCGCCCGTCCGGGCCTCCCACCGCCGCCTTCGGCCAGCTTCCCTTTTCAGACAGCTCGCCTGTCGGCTCCGCCGCCCCGCCGCGGCGGAGCAGCCCGAACCCGACCCACGCGGCCGCCCTGACGCACACGGCGTTCCCGGCCAGCTTCCACCTGTGGCTGGGTTTGGCGGCCCGTCCGGCCGGCTCGGTCCACCCGGCCGGGAACCCCTGCAACCTCTCGGCGTCGCGTATGTCGGGCGTCACGATGCGGCCGTCCGGCATCCAGATCGCCGGGGGGGAGGGTATCCCGAGGCCGGAGCCGCCCTTCAGCGTCGGGACCGCGTCCACGGCCCAGCCCAGCCCCCGGTTCCCCTCGGTCCAGTAAAAGCCGCAGGCCCGGCCCGCATGGTCGCCCTCGCCGGGGGGCTCCACCCCCCCGGAGAACAGGGCCGCCCCCGGGTCCTCGTGGAGCGAGGCGAGCAGGAACACCCGCTCGCGCCGCTGCGGCACGCCGAACGCCCTCGCGTCCACCACGCGGTACGCCCAGCGGTACCCGAGGGACTCCAGCCTGTCCGCCAGGTAGCGTATGGCCGCCCCGCCCCCGAGCCGCAGCATGAACGGCACGTTCTCGATCAGGACCCACGGCGACGGCGACTTCTCCAGGAGGCGGAACAGGTGGGACACCAGGCCTGACTTGTCGCCCGTTATCCCGCCCGTCCTGCCGCATTGCGAGAGGTCCTGGCAGGGGAAGCCCGCCGTGACCAGATCGCACCCCGGCGGCAGGGCGTCCATGTCGCGGACATCAGGGACGAGGCACGCCTCCGGCAGCCTTTCGGCCAGCACCGCCGCGGCACCCGGATCGCATTCGCACAGCAGGTCCGTCCCGTGTCCGGCGTTGGCCAGACCCAGCTCGATCCCGCCGATGCCCGCAAAAAGCCCCGTCACCCTCATCCGCATGCCGGATTATACTCACTCCGGCCCCGCCCTATAAAGTTCTTCCGGGTCGAGCGGCAGAGGAAGGGGGACGCACCATGAACGCCAAGCGAGCTGCCATGCGGATATTCGCGGAGAGCGAGGGCGCGAGGGAGATACGGGAACAGCATGAGCTGGAGCAGCAATGGGGGCAGCCGTCTGTCGTCCCCGACAACCGCAGCCTGCACCAGCAGCTCCTCGCCGCCGGCGTCGAGCTCGACTCGCACGAGTCGGATCTCTACGCCAAGGTGACCCCCGAGTCCACGGCCATACTCGAGCGCGCCGGGCAGCGGCCTTCGACGTTCCGCAATCCCGAGGGGGACCTCTGGTACGACATCCCCTTCGCGTACGAGCCGTTTTGGAAGCGGAAGGAGCAGCACAACCCCCGCCCGAACGCCAGCAGGGCCGCCGCGAGGATTGCGACGAGGTACGACAGCGGCATCACCGTGGACTACACATGCGACGACTGCGGCGACAGGGTCAAGTCCATGGCGCTCCCGGACGGCTGGATGGAGGAGGGCGACAGCCACACGTGCCAGAACTGCTCCAACAAGGGGCAGGCCGCAGGCGAGCGGTGCGCCCTGTGCGGCACGTTCATGCCGGGCGGCAGCGTCGAGATGGCGATCGACGAGGGTTGGATTCCGTCGTTCTGGATTGACGACGACTCGGAGGACGGACCCGCGTGCGGCAAGTGCGTCAAGGAGCACCTGACGGCCGATCCGGACGACGGCGAGTTCGTGCTGAAGCCGGCCTCGAAAAACCTTGCCCCTTGACCGGCGCCCGTGTGCGCGATATAGTCGTGTGGTGACGAAACTCCACGCAAACCATTCCCGAAAGGAGGTCCGACCATGTCAGGGCTTTAGGTGATTACCTAACGCAAGGAGACTGACATGGCAAAGGACCGCAGGGATCCCCGCCGGGAGAAGACCCTCGACATGCGCCGCATGGAGGGGGACCGCCTCAGGAACATCTTCCGCAAGACCCACCCTTGGTGCGACTGGCGCAAAATCCCCAAGGGGCTGAGCTGGGAGGAACGCCGGCTGATCTGGCAGGCGTTCGATCGCGTCGAGGACGAATGGTTGGAGGCGGCCACCAACGGCCGACCTTGGCGCCGCTGGTGCTGGGGAGCTCCGCCCGCCTGGTTCCGCCGCGGTCTGAACAAACTGCGCCGGGCACGCGACCGCCAGACGCTCCGCGAGCAGCTCCGGGACGGGGACCACGACGAGGTCTCGATGCCCCGCCATCGCCGGAACGCGCGGTGGCTGTGGTGGTGATCCGTTAGAATCGGGAGAATACGTTGTCAATTGGCGCCGTCGCACGAAGATGAAGCTCATTGCCCACAAGGGCGGCAAGTGCGAACGGTGCGGATATTCTCAGCCATGCCCGGCGGCGTACGCATTTCATCATCGCGACCCGACAAAGAAGGATTCTAACTGTCCTACTTGAGTGTGTTCGGTTATAGGCCCGGATAGAATGAGGGGTGATCTTGGCCCACTCCATAGCCCTCGACCCGAACAGGCGGCAGTCCGAGTACTTCTCGCGCGCCGTTTCCGCAGCGAAACCACGCCTCGCCGAAGCAGGAACCTACAGTGCGTCCTGTAACTAGGCACACTCAAGTAGGACAGTTAGGAAATCCTGGCGTGCTATTGGTCGTCAGTACGGCGTTTCTGACGCGGTTATGGACTCCCTTTGACGGAATCGTGACACCCGGGATCGAACCGGGAACCTCCTGCGTATGAAACAGGCGTTCTGCCGTTGAACTATGTCACGCAACTGCGGGGGTGGGACTCGAACCCACAACCACCGATTTAACAAAACGGCACTCTACCCTTGAGTTACCCCGCAATCAAGCGTCCACCGGGAATCGAACCCGGGACCCGAGCTTGGGAAGCTCGTACGTTGCCGTCTACGCCATGGACGCGAAGTTGGCGAGCAAGTTGCCGCGACGGGAAGGACTTCGGCTCTGCCAGTTGAGCTACGCGGCCCATGCGGCCCGCGGCGGGACTCGAACCCGCAACCAGAAGTTATGATAACCCGATTCGCTTCGGCTCGCCAAAAGCTCCCCGGCGGACTTGAACCGCCCTCTCCGGCTTACGAGACCAGCACATCGCCATCTATGCTTGGGGAGCGGTTTCCCGATCACCTCCTTCCGGCTCGACCAGTTCCCTGTGCGCCCTGAACGCCTCCTTCAGCGACTCGGTCATCTCCGGCGGGTCGAGCAGCAGCCGCGCCAGCCTCTCGGAGTCCTCCTTCGAGAGCCGGATGGGGCAGCATTCCAGCGGCCATCTCACCTGCTCAGTTTCGCCAGTGTTCTTGCCAGCTCGCACAGTTCCTTCTCCTCTGGCACTTCCAGGGGCGCGGTGCCGATGAGCGAAATCGCCACGGCCTCCCTGTTCGCGTCCACATCCACGTAGATGTGGACGCCGCCCGCCTTCCGCCTCATGTCGCACACCACCGTCCGGGATGCCTTGGCGCCCTCCTGCAACTCAAGGTCATGCACCACTATGTCACCCAATTGCTCGGTGTGCGACCTCATCGCCCCGTCCTCCAAAGTCGCCGACCGGACTCGAACCGGCACCCGCTACGTGGAAAGCAGCCATGCTACCGATTGACACCACGGCGACACAAGTCGCTGGCGGGGCTCGAACCCGCGCCTCCACCCTGGCAAGGTAGTGTGCTTCCGCTACACCACAGCGACACGATACGACTCTCTACTCAATCGGCGGCGAGGGACTCGAACCCACCAACCTCCGCGTCCGAAGCGCGGCGCTCTTGTCCATTGAGCTAGCCGCCGGAACGTCCGCGGGAGGACTCGAACCTCCGGCCTCCGGCTTCGCGGGCCGGCGCTCTGATCCATCTGAGCTACGCGGACCTCTAAAGCCGCCGGAGGGAGTCGAACCCCCGAGGCCCCCTTACAAGGGGGGCATGGCGCCATGCCACGGCGGCGAATGGACTCAAAGGATCATTTTGGGTCTCCCCTATGCGTTAATGCCCGCCGGCCATCCCGAGTCCAAAAGCCACCGGCGGGAATCGAACCCGCGACCTCCTTCGTACCAGGAAGGCGCTCTGCCAAGCTGAGCTACGGCGGCGATGCCTTGCTTCTCTCTGCCAAACTCTCCTCCACCAACGAAAAAAGCCCCGGAGACTTCCGTCTCCGGGGCTTGGAATCGCTCATTGCGTGCAGCTTAGACCCCGGAGACGGACCTCCCTCCGCGCGTGCCGTTACCGTCGACGGCCATGAAGTGCTTGGATGTCCGGGTCTCTCGCTGCATAATCAACTCCTCGGTTCTACTCTATCGCGCCGCGTCCGCCAAGTCAAGCGCTCAGCCGCCGAAAACGCGCCGGAGGTTCTCGTCCGTCCGCCGCGCCCCGTCCGGGTCGGCTCTCCCGCCTTTCGCCCCGCCCGGGTCGCCCCTGCCGGCCCACTGCTCGCAGTCGCCGTGCTCGTCCACGGACACTATCCACGACGCCAGGTCGCAGCAGTCCCCGTGGAGGTCATCCTTCTTGGCGTACGCGCAGTCGTGGCAGCCGTGTTTCCTCATAGGTCTCCTCCTACCAGAGGGCGAAGGTTATCAGCACCGTCCAGCCCACTATCCTCAGGGCCCTCCGCAGCCCCCCGCGGGTCCAGCCGATTTTGGCCATCGTGTCTCGCATGCCCATTGTACGCCCGTGCGCGAATCCGGTCAAATTATCGGCGCCGGCCGGTTCCGTAGGCAGTATATTGTGACACGGGAGGCCTGCAACAGGAGGCCAAAAGCGTGTCGGATACCCCGAAAATCTCGTTCGACGACTGGAAGGCTCTGGTGGGCCAGACGAACGCGTTCCTTCTCGGACTCGGCGCCCCCGTCGAGGTGGACGAGAGGGGATACAACAAGCCCGACTACCCCGCCGGACTGTTCGCCGGGATCGAGCCGGAGGGGTCCTGCCTCGCCGACATCGCCGAGCGTCTCATAAAGTACCACCGCCAGATCGGCCGCGGCACCGTGGACCGCGTCAAGGAGGGGCTGGACCTCTACGCCGCCAATCTGGACCCTGGCCGCCAGGCCGTCTCCGCCGTCGCGGTGGAGGGGCGGGCGGTCCTGTTCTTCAAGTACAACGCGGCCTTCGTGACGGCCGTCAAGCGGCTGCCGCCGTCCGACAGGCGGTTCGACCGCGGGTTCAACGGCTGGTTCGTGTCGCCGGGGCGGCTCGCCGAGGCCGCCGACCACCTTGAGGCCGCCGGGGCCAATGTCGCCTCCGTGCGAAGGCTCGCCGAGCAGCTTGTCGCGCCCGCCGCCGAGGGGGCCACCGAGTCCAAGCCCGAACCCGCCGCCCTCGCGGTCGACGTGTGGGAGGACAACGGCGAACTGATCATCAAGCATCCCTTCGACGACGGCCTCAATGCCGTCTACCGGGCGATGAAGGTGTACTTCGACCGCGACACCCGCACCCGCAGGATCAGTCGTTTCTACAAGGGCCGCCCCGTGAAGCTCGCGGCGCTGAAGGCGCGAGTCGTGCTGGAGGCACTCCGCGCCCGCGGCGAGGCCGTGAAGGTCAGCGGTATCGAGAAGCTGGCGGAGTGGGCCGGCGGCTACATGGACGCCATCAAGAGGGACCCCGAGGGCGCCCGCGACATGCTGGTGAATGTCGATCCGGCAATCGGAAACGCGATGGTCGCCGTCGTCACCGAGGTGTCCAGCCGCTCCGCCCCGGAGCTCAAGCCCGTCGAGTCCGTCCTGCGGGACGGCGTCACCCTGTTCCCGTACCAGTCCGAGGGGGTCGATTTCATCGAACGCACGGGGTACAGGTGCATCATCGGCGACGAGATGGGCCTCGGCAAGACCGTGCAGGCCATTGTGGCGGCCGCCCGGGCCGGGTTCCGCACGCTCGTTGTCTGCCCCGCCAGCCTCAAGTACAACTGGGCGAGGGAGATCGCCAAGTTCACCGACATGACCGCGTACGCCGCGACCACCGCGTCGGGCGAAGCCGTCGCGATCTGCGGCGTCGCTGGCGCGCGCCGCGGCGGCCCGGAGGGCGACTGGAAGTCCGCCGACTTCGTGGTCGTGAACGGCGACATCCTCATCGACCGCACGCTCTCCGAGTTCGAGGTCGTCGTCGATCTGGACGCCCCCCCGAGTGCCCCGCTGCCGGGGCCCGACGTCCGCGTGCGGCGCGAGGGCAAGCGGTCCACGAGCGGCTCGCTGGAGCGGTTCGTGTGCTCCAACTGCCTGTCGTCGATCGACGTCCCTCGCCCCGTCGCCTGCCCGACCTGCGGCTGCCAGTCGACCACGCGGGCCATCATGGTGGTCAACAACGGCTGCGAGAAGCGGGTCGCCCTGGAGTTCGGCGACGCCCGCGTCGAGGGCACTGTCGTGACGAGCGAGAAGCGCATCCGTCCCGCGAAGAGCGCCTGGGCGGACCTGCTCAGGGACGCCGGGTTCGACCTGCTGGTCATCGACGAGAGCCACTACTACAAGAACTGGAAGGCCAAGCGCACCAAGCGCCTGTCAGAGATCGCGGCGAACATCGACCGCCGCGTCGAGCTGACGGGCACGGTCATCAAGAACAGGCCCGTCGAGCTGTACAGCCAGCTCCGGCTGGTGTCGCCGTCCATCGCCGGGCGGTTCACGGACTTCGCCGTGCAGTACTGCGGCGGGTACCGGGACAGGTTCGGTTTCCACGCGGACGGCGCGACCAACCTGCCCGAGCTGCATCAGCGGATAAAGCCCGTCTACCTCCGCCGGCTCAAGAAGGACGTGCTGCCCGACCTTCCGCCGAAGCTGCACTCCGTCATCCCGGTGTTCCTGGAGGGCGCGATGGAGGAGCGGTACCGCCGCGCCGAGGAGGACTTCATCCGCTACCTGCGCGACGAGGGCAGGGACGAGGAGGCCGCGAAGGCCAAGCGGGCCGAGCACCTCACGAAGATCACGGCGCTGAGGCAGTTGGTCCTCGCCCCCAAGATCGAGGCCGCCATCGAGTTCGTGCACAGCGCCAACGAGCAGGGCGAGAAGGTCGTGGTCTTCTCCGGGTTCACCGAGGTCATCGCGGCCATCACCGCCGAGTTCGGCGACGCCTGCGTCCGGATCGCCGGCTCCGACAATGAACTCGCGAGGGACGCCGCCGTGCAGTCGTTCCAGAACGACGCGAGCATCATGGTGTTTGCCGGGCAAATCGAGGCCGCCGGGGTCGGACTTACGCTGACCGCGTCCAGCAAGGTGCTTTTCGTCGACGAGCCGTGGGCGCCCGGCGACAAGCAGCAGGCCGAGGACCGCTGCCACCGTATCGGGCAGGACGACTGCGTGAACGTCTACACCCTGATTTCGCAGGATACCATCGACACGGTGATGCACTCTGTGCTTGGGGAGAAGGCCGAGAACATCGCGGCGGTGCAGGACGGCGCCGAGGCCCCCGAGGGCTGCTCGTCCAACGACGTGCTGGACGAGGTCGTCGGACGCATGCGGGGCTAGCCGCCGTGCCCGAGGTGCCGCCGGGCGAGCCTGAGAAGGAAATCCTGCGGCGCCGGCCGCCCGGGTGTTGGGAAGGCCAGCAAGTGTGCGCTTGCCACAGACCGTCGGCGCGGCAGAGATCTCCGGCGCAGGCGAATCGCCCGAGCCGCTCGTCGCAGAGCGAGACGACGACATGTCCGGGCACGATTGGGGCGCCGCACCGCGCAGCCGCGATTTTGGTTGCTTGTCCTGTCATGTGCTGTCCCTCCCGCACTCCGGGCATACGGTGGTAGGCAAGCCGTATTTCGGATAGCCGCACTGGCACCTGTTCTCGCTGATTTCTACCTTGAACAGGAGTCCGCACGAGGGGCACTCGGAGTCGCCAAGCGGCAGCTCGTGCTGCTTCCCGCAGCGAGGGCAGCCGAGCGATATCGACTTGGCCGACACGGTGACCACCGCGCCCGACATGTCGCTCAACCCGGAGACCCTGTGCAGTATCGGTATGGTGATTGTGCCGAAGGCGACGACGATGGCGGTCACGGCGATGGTTTTCTCCGCGGCGACCCCAGCGTCCATGTCCGTCAGGAACAGCAGGATCAGCGTGCCTGTCAGGATGCCGGTTGCCGCCCATGTCGTCACCCTCGCCCACTCCATGTGGGGTCGAAGGCGGGCGATGGCCAGCAGGCCGCTGTGCGGCGCCGCCACCGCAACCACCCCCAGACAGGCCACGGTCCGCGCGAGCCACTCCCAGTCCCCGACGGCGTCCTCGCCCCACAGCAGGGCCAGGGCGCCCGCGAGGCCAAGTCCCGCCGCCCACATGCCCGCGTGGCCGTTGGCCGTCAACCCGTGGCGGTGCGATTTCGCCGTGGCGCTCGCGAGCGATACGATCCCGGCCGCCGCGACCATGAGCGCGGTTGCCAGAATCTTCATCCCCGTGTCGCCCAAGTCCGCGAACACTGCCACTATGCCCATGGCCGCGACCGCCGTCAGCGCGACGACCGTCGCGGTCAGGAATGTTCTCTGGTATCCGGCTCTCATCCGTGTCTCCGGAGCCATGCCCGCATTGCCGCCTTGGCCATCCTCGCCCGCTCGCCTCGCCAGCTCCGTACGTTGGCCAGTATGTAGCGCACCTGGGATACGAGGCCGCGCGTGCCGCCTTCGTCGGCGGCTTTGCCCGCGCTTCCCGCGTACTGGCGGGCGAACTCGTCCGGCGCCTCCTTGGCCGCCGACTGGATTGCCATGTCCAGCGTCATCCCGCCGCCGGCTTCGGCCCCGGCGCTCGTGAGGGTGCAGTGCCCTATGCCCAGCCGGACGGCCCCCTTGCGGAGCAGCGACTTGACCGTCGATGGCCTGACGCGGGAGGGGGGGTCCCCCAACTCCCACTGGCCGCCGTCGGACATAGCGAGCTCATCCCCCTTCAGCATCCTGCGGACTATGCCCTTCTGCGCCTCTGTGAGCGCTGGGCGGACGGTACGGTTGTTCATCGCCTTGATCGCTTTCGCGGGACGCGTGGGGCGGGAAACCCCGCCCCACGGCCGCGATTTCCCCCTGTTTACCTCATGCCGGCGAGGGAGGTGTCCATCGCCGCGACACGCTCATCGGCCAGGACGTTGGCCAGCTCCAGCGTCTCCAGGACCGCCTTGACGCCGTCCGGGTCGATGCTGTTCGCCTGCCCCAGCGCGGCCATCGCCGCCTGCCTGATTGCCAGGCTGCTGGATGTCCCGCCGCCGAGCATCTCCATGAGAGTCGGCGGTGCCGGGAGCGTGATGACGCGGTATTTCCGCACGCCGGCCTTGTCGGCCGCGTGCTTGATCGCGTCTTGGATGCCGCCGAGTCTGTCGACGAGCCCCAGCTCGAGCGCCTGCACACCAGTGTAGACCCGTCCGCCGGCTAGCTCGTCAATCGGCTTGGACAGCCTGTCGCCCCGGCCGTCGGTTACGCGGGTCTTGAAGATGCCGTAGATCGTCTCCATGTGCTGGCGGACCTTGGCCCGCTCGCTCTCGCTGAACGGCGCCGCGGAGCTGTAGATGCCCGCGTGCTCGCCGCGCTGGTTGGCGTGCCACACGATGCGGAGCCTGCCCCATCCGCCGGTCGTCACGAACTTGCCGCCCACCACGCCGATCGATCCGGTGATGGTGGTCGGCTCGGCGAAGATGGCCTGCGCCCCGGCCGAAACATAGTACCCGCCGCTGGCCGCGACATTGCCCATCGAGACCACGAGCGGCTTGACCCGCCCGGCCCTGTCGGCCGCGCTCCAGATGATCTCGGAGGCGAGCGCGGAGCCGCCCGGCGAGTTCACCCGCAGGACGATTGCCTTGACATGCGGGTCCCCGGCAGCGGCATCAATCGCGCGGCGGATTGTCGTGCTGTACGCGCCGCTGTTGCCGCCGAACAGGCTGGGTTGCGAGGCGCCGCTTTGGATGGCCCCGTCGATGTAGATCACGGCAATCGAGTCGGCAGACATCGAACCCGTCTGCTGCTTGCCCTTGAGCATGTCCATGATCTCCATGACCATGCCGAAGGGGTCGTCGGGCATGTCGGCGAACGGGTTCTCGGCGGCCGAGCCGTAGTTCGGCACGATCCGGCCGTAGTCCCTGCTGATGCCCTCGATGAACTCCTGTTGGTGCTGCACTGAGTCGATCAGGTTGAGTTCGAGCGCCTCCTCGGCCAGGTACGGACCTCCGTCGATGATCTCGCGGACGCGGTCGGGGGTCAGTCCCCGCCCGTCGGCAATCATGTCGACGATGCTGCCGTACAGGCTGTCCCACAGCCAGTCGGACATCTCCTTGGCCGCGTCGGACGGGCCGGACCGGGTGAGGGACTCGGCGGCGGTCTTGAAGTCGCCGATGTGGATGAAGTCGGCCTCCACGCCGATCATGTCCAGCAGCCCGGCGACATACGGCTGCCGGGAGTAGAGCCCGATCAGGTCCACGCTGCCGGTCGGCGTGACGTTGATGTGCGTCGCGGCGGACGCAAGGGCGTACGACCCGGTGTTGAGGGAATCCATCGTGACGTAGACGGCCTTGTCGGCCGCGGCGAGCTTGCGCATCTCGTCGCGGACCTCGGCGAGCTGGCCGTATCCGATCTGCGCGCCGTTGAGGTCCACGATCACGGCCTCCACGGACGAGTCGCCGCGGGCCTTCCTCAGCCTCTCCACGAGGTCCTTCAGCGGCTGGGCCACCGGCCCGCCGAACAGCGGCATCCCGCCCTGGGGTGCCTCGATGACCATGCCGACCGCGATGTGGGCGACCTTGCTCCCGGCCACCTGCTGCGGCTGCGAGTCATCGCCCTCGAAATGGAACTGAATCTGGGCCGACGCTGCCGACGCGATCGCCAGCGGCGCCAGCAGCGCCATCGTGAGCGCCAATGTCCTCGTCCTCGTCATCTGTTTCTCTCCTTCTTTTTGGCGGCCTTGCCGCCTGACTTCGCGCCCACGCCGGGCCGCTGTTCCACATGCCTGTGCCTGTGCCCGTCACGCGGGCAGGGCTCCTCCAGGCCGTACCTGAATCCGTCGAACTTGTCCCACATCCTGTCCGGCATGCACCGGGCCACTCTCCATTGCGAACCCACCTTCACCAGCAGCTCGTCGGGCCTCCCCGGGTCCCCGCCGGGGGGGTGCTCAAGCAGCACCCAGCCGGGATGCCGGGCGTCCTCCGAGTCCGCGATCTGGGCCCTGTGCCAGAACATGGTGTCCGGCTCCTCGCCGGCGTCCGGCTCCGGCACGACGGCCCCGCCGTGGGCCTCCAGCCGCCGCAGCGTCTCGCGCCAGACGGCGGCGAGGTGCTTCATCTCGGTCGCCCTAATCGGCATCGTGGTCCCGCCCCTCGCCGCGCAGCTCCCGTTCCCGCGCCTCCCGGTTGAACTGGGCCATCTTCGCCGCCAGACTCGCGTCGGCCGCAACGTCCTCCAGCCTCCGCATTCCGGACGCCAAGGCCTCCAGTCTGCTTTTCATCTGGTTGAGGTGCTCGCCGAGCCTCTCGGCGGCCTCCCGCCCGGCCCGCCCGGCCTCGGCTATGCTGGCGTGCCTTGCGCGGGTGTCGCGCGCGAGCGCCCTCAGCTCGTCCTTGTCGGCCTCGGGGATGTCGAGCGACTCGATTTCCCGCTCCATCGCGGCCATGCTCTCCTCGAACTGCGCGTCGTCCATGTCGATCTCCTTGGCGGCGGCGTCTCCTCGTCCGGCGTATCATACGCGCACGCCGATGTCCGGTCAACGGCCAGTCCGGGAATGCGCCGCCGCTTTGCGGGTCAGGAGACGGAGTCGAGCCACTCGACGTACCTGGCCACGCCGTCGGCGTAGCTGGTGGTGGCCCGCCACCCGAGCCTCTCGCGGGCCAGGGAGGTGTCCGCGTGCGTGGTCCGGGCGTCCGCCGGGTTGCCCGGCTGCTGGTCGATGTCCGGCCGCGCGCCGAGGGCGTCCGCGATGGTCCAGATCGCCTCCCGCAGCGGCACGGGCTCGCCGTTGCCGAGGTTGTACACCGCGTGCCCCGGCCCGGCCGCGGCCTCGGCGGCCAGGATGCCGCCGACGATGTCGTCGATGAACGTGTAGTCGCGGCTGAGGGCGTCCATGTCGCCGTACACGGGCACGGGCCGCCCCTCCCGCATGAGCCCGGCGAACTTGGACAGGACCAGGTCCGGCCGGCACCTCGGCCCGTACACGCAGAAGAACCTCAGCGACACGACGGGTAGATCCGGGTGGCACACGACATGGGCGTCGCACATCCTCTCGGCGGCCAGCTTCGTGGCGCCGTACGGGCTTATCGGCGCCGTCGGCCCGTCCTCCGAGAACGGGGCGGGGACGTCGCCGTACACTGACGAGCTGCTCGCGACGATCACCCGCGAGGCCGAGGCCCTGGTGGCCTTGTCCAGCACGGACTGGGTCCCGACGACGTTGCTCATCGCGTACGCCTCGCCCTTGCCTACGGAGAAGCGGACGCCGGGGATGGCGGCCATGTGGAACACGGACCCCGCCCCCCTGTAGGCCATGGCCGATCCGGGATCGAGCACGTCCTCGTCGCGGAACGAGAAGGCCGGGTGGCGGGCGAGCAGGTCCAGGTTGCGGCGCTTCTCGCCGGGCCCGTAGTACCAGTGGAGGTTGTCGATCCCCACCACCTCGTCCCCCCGGGCCAGCAGGGCCTCGCACAGGTGCGAGCCTATGAACCCGGCGCATCCGGTTACGATTGATTTGCCCATACCCAGTTCTAGCCGCCCCCCCGGGAACGCGCCGCCGGTGCCGTTTGGTTTTGTTTTGCACGGTCGGCGAGGGCGGCAGTGAGGATCGGTTCGCACTCGACCTGAGTCAGGAGGGGATGACATGAGCACCGGACAGGACAAGAAGTACATCGACAATTTCGACGGGACCGAGGTCTACTCGGAGTCCCTGCCGGACGGCTGGCTGGAGGTGGACTCCGACGGGCAGCACTACCTCAAGCACCCGAACATGCCGCGGTACCGCGATCCCAGCAGGCCGGGCTTCGGCGACGGCGCGCTCGGCATCTTCAACCCGTTCAACCTGAACATCGGCGGAGACAGCAACGCCACCGAGGGCAAGCACCTCATCGAGGACACGTACTACATGGGCGTCGGCACGCCCGTGGAGAACTGGTTCAACTTCGCCTCGGAGAAGGTCGCCGAGTTCAAGGCCAAGATCGACGACCTGAAGGCGCTGTGGGACGGCAGGCCCTGGCCCGAGGCGGCCGTGTCCGGCTCCGCGGCGTACGCCCTGGGAGACCCCGCCAACACCTATGACGGCAGCGGCTCGTCGGGCGGCGGCCCGTCGGGCATCGTCTCGCACCTCTGGGAGGTGCAGGACGGCGAGTTCCGGAACGGCACCGCGGCGACCGACGTGGCCATCGACATCGAGTGGCTGGCCGCGGGCACCAAGGAGGTCAAGCTGACCGTCACGGACGAGTACGGCAGGCAGCACAGCGCGACGCTCGACGTCACCGTCAGCTAACCTGGCCGCAGGCGATCCGATCAGAGGGGGCCGCCGGCGCAAGCCGGCGGCCCTTTCCGCGCGCCGTTTTGTTTCACGCCTCGGGGTGTCCTTTGTTGTTTTTGGCCGTCGCCGAGGGAGAGACTGAAAAGTGTGGCGTTTCCGAACACCTCCGATATTGTTTTGAACCGCGACTGGAACGCGGCAACCTAGAAACCGAGGTGAGAGCATGGGCCTGCTCCAAGAAGACAAAGTGATTTTCTACCATCCGCTCAACGACGCGGACGAGCACATCAAGTCCAAGACCTGGACTGGCACCACCCAGTTCGGGGCTGCCAAGGTGTCGAACGGCCTGCAAGCGGTCCCGGCCACCAGCCCGACCTTCGGGGGCGTGAAGCAGTTCTACAGCTCCGCGGGGTACGAGGACATGGCGATCGCCGGGCTGTCGTCGGACAAGTTCGTGGTCGTGTGGTCGAACGACACCGGGACCCGGCAGGGGCGGTCGCGGGTCGGCACGGTCAGCGGCACGGACGTCACATGGGGCTCCGAGGCCTTCTACAGGTCGTCGGGCGGGGGGAACATATACACCTTCTCCCTGACGCCCCTCGACTCGACCCATGTGGTGGTCGCCTACAACGACGGCGACGACAGCAGCCACGGGACCGCGAAGGTCGGCACCGTCAGCGGCCTGGACATAACATGGGGCTCGGAGGGCGAGTTCGACTCGTCCGCCAGCGCGATGGGCTTGGGCAGGCAGGCGGATGTCGAGGCGCTCGACTCGACGCACGTGGTGGTCGCCTGGCGGCGCCAGAGCACCGGGGTCGGCATCTCCGCGGTCGGCACGGTCAGCGGCACGGAGATCACCTGGGGGGCGACAGAGACCTTCAGCGCCGGCGACCCCGTCGAGCTCGGGGCCGGCGCGCTGTCGTCCGGCAAGTTCGTTGTCGTATACCGGGACTCCGACGACGGCAACAAGGGCAAGGCCAGGGTGGCCACGGTTGTCGGGACGACTATTTCGTATGGCTCGGCCAACACGTTCGACTCCGCCAACGCCATTAACCCGGCCGTCGCGGCCCTCGACAGCGCGACCGTCGTCATCGTGTTCAGGAGCGGAACCAACAACGACTCCCGGGCAATCATCGGCACCGTGAGCGGCACGGACATCACCTTCGGGACGGGGACGGCGTACATGGGCACCACAAGCAGCGGTTACTCGTGGGCCGTCAAGCTGACGTCCACCAAGTTCATCGTGGCGTACCAGGACGGCGACGACAGCAACCACGGCACGACGAAACTCGGCACGGTGTCCGGCACGGACATCACCTTCGGGGCCGAGTCGGAGTACCTGGGCGCCAACTCCGGCGGCTCGAACATCGCGCCGCTCAGCTCAAGCAGGTTCGTCGTCGCGTTCCTGAACCACAGCGACTCGAGCCGCTGCAAGGTCAATGTCGGCGACGTGTCGCAGGCTTCCGACCTCGGCGGCACATCGGCGGACTACCCGTCCGTGGTCTCGGAGACCAGGGTCGCCTTCGGCGGCTGGTTCAAGAAGCCGTCGGCGTAGCTGCCGACCGGAATAAAAACACGATCAAAAAGGGCCGCCGATCCTCGGCGGCCCTTTGCCTAAGTCGTAGGCCGGAACACCGTAGACCGCGTCATTCGAGCCGCACTCGCTTGGCGTTCTTGCAGTGGGCGGCCACGCCCTCCCAGATGGCCTGGCGGACGGACTTCGGGTCCTTTGTCGTAATCCGCACGACATAGGTTGCCGTGACCCCGTTGTCGTGCGACCAGTCTATGCTGACGGAGAGCACCTTGCCGCCCCCCGCCTCTATGGCCTCCTGCACCGCGCAGTCGTCCCCGTCCTGCCCCTCGTGCGACACGTGTAGCTTGAGGTAGTGGTGGCTCGGCAGCAGCTTGTCGAGCCCGTGCATGGCCGTGAGGCCGAACATCGTCATCACGGTTCCGCAGACGGCGACGGCGTACATGCCCATGCCCATGGACAGCCCCAAGGCCGCCGTCACCCAGATGGTCGCGGCGGTGGTCAGGCCGTGGGCCTTGAGCCCCTGCTTCATTATCACGCCCGCGCCGAGGAAGCCGATTCCCGCGACCACGCCGTAAGCCAGCCGGGCCGGGTCGAGCCTGACGACATTCTCGGCGGTGAGGTCCGCGTACGCGCGGGCGAAGTGGTTCGAGGCGATCATCACGATGCCGCAGCCCAGGCACAGCAGGAGGTGCGTCCGGACGCCCGCCGGCCTTCCGTGCATCTCCCGCTCCGTGCCGATCACCGTGCCGATCACGGCGCACGCCGCCATCCGCAGCACGGCCTCCCACTGCCACGGGTCGAGGAGTCCGTCGACGGCGCCCTGCGTCCATTCGGACAGTTGGGTGAGTTGGGTGACTATGGCGTCCATGTCGGATTATACGCGGGACGGCCCCTGATATTGTCCAAATCGCTCGTCTGATATTGTGTTTCTCTGCCGATGATGGCGTGGAGGGCAGAGTGAGAGGCAGGGGCAAGAAGGTCAAGCCTGTCAGGGAGACGCCGTACGGCGAGCAGCTACTGGCGCTCGCGGGCAGAATCGGCGCCGCCGACATGGGCGGGGATTTCGAGAGGGACTTCGTCGCCGCCGTCGCGGACGGGGACGACTACGCGTCCGTCGCCGCCCGCTTCGACATCTCATACGAGATGGCGCAGTACACGGTGCGCCGCCTCATCAGGCGATACGAGGCCATGCTGACCCTCGCGGCCGGACTCGCCGTCCTGCGGGCGCGGGAGGACGAGCTGGCCGACGCCGGCCTGACAGACACGCAGCGGGAGGCACTCTCCATGCTGCTGGCCGGGAAATCCCAGGCCCATGTCGCCAAGAGGCTCGACATCACGCAGGCCGCCGTGAGCAGCAGACTCAGGCTCGCCAGTAAACTCCTTCAGGAGATTGCGGGGCGGGAGGAGTGGGTCGCGCCGCTGGCGGAGGCCGTGAAGGTCCGGCGCAGCAGGAACACACTCACCGCGTTCCAGAGAAAAGGCGGCGCGCCTTGACGCCACGGCGCGGCGCAGGCTTCCCGCACGGAGATCGCGCATGAGATTCAGGTTCGTTCGCCACGACAGTCCCCTGTCCACGGCAGTCTTCTCCTTCAGGGCCGGCGGCCTGACGGATCCCGCGGGCCAGGAGGGGATAAGCCATTACCTTGAGCACGTGCTGCTGGACGCGAGCAAGAAGTACCCGAACGAGGTCGCCGTGTCCGACGCCTTCGCGAAGATCGGCGCGGGCACCAACGGCGGGACAGGCTCGAACTCCGTGTGCTACTACGGGACCTGCCTGGCGAAGAGGGTCGTCGACATGATCGACATCCACTGCGACCTGGTGGCCAACCCGCTGCTGCGCGACGAGGCCGTCGAGCGGGAGAGGGCGATAATCCTGTCGGAGCTGAAGGACGCCGAGGACTATGCCATGGGCGTGTTCTGGGACGAGCTGCTGAGGAGCACACTCCGGTGGGCGCCGATAATAGGCTACGAGGCGTCCGTGTCGGCCATCACCACCGAGCAGATACGGCAGCACTACTCGCGGCTCTACGGCCTCCCGAACCTCATGGTTACAGTGGCCGGACCGGCCTCGGCGGAGGACGAGATACGCGATAGGCTCAAGGGCTTCGGTCCGACGGCCGCCCCGCCCCTGCCCCCACAGCCGCCCGTGGACCTGACGGACGAGTCGATCGTGCGGCCGAACTTCGGGCAGGCATGCCTCGCCCTCGTCGCCCCCGGCGCGCCCGGGAACGGCGCAGACTTCCGGGAGAACCTGGTGGCGGCCGTCGCCTCCAACTGCGTTGCGGGACCCGACTTCAGCCTGCTTTTCCGACGCGTGAGGGGCGAGCTGGGCCTCACATACTGGATCGGCGCGCAGACGGTCAGGTGGCACGGCGCCGGGATCACCTGCGTGGCCAGCCAGTTCGATCCGGATCTCATGGGGCAGGTCGAGACGGAGGTCAAGGGCGTGTTGCAGAAGGCAGTGGACGACGGGGTGCCCGAGGAGACCGTGTCGTTCGCCAAGGACATCATGCTGACATCCTCGGCCTCCACCTGCGAGACGTCCGCCGGGCTGGCCAGGAGGTTCGACATGTACCACCTGGCGGGGGCCCCGGGGGTCCCCGAGGGCTACGACGAATACGAGGCCATGGTGGCCGGGGTGTCGCCCGCCGACGTGGACGCGTACGTCAGGAGGGCCTTCGCCCCGATGCTCGATCCGGCATCCTCCAAGGCGTTCGCCATGACGCCGAAGTGATCGAAATGAACGGAGCCTGTCTATAATCAGTTATGAGCAGCCGTCCCGCGAGAAAGAGCATATTTGACTGGGAGCATATGCTTACCTACCTGAGCGGCGCGATGGACTTCGCGGCCGACCGGGGCGGGGGATGGCGGGAGGAGATAACAGAACGGCTGGTGGACATCGGCATACCGCGTCACCGGATACTCGACCCCTGCAACAAGCCCGCCTGCTCCAGCCACAAGCTGGCCAACGAGGACGAAGGCGAGCTGATGGACAAGTACCGCGCCGCGAAGGACTGGGACGGCCTCATAGGAGTGATGAGGACGCTGGCCCACTTCGACCTCCGCATGGTCGACAAGTCCGACTTCATCATCGCGGCCTTCCCCAAGCGCGGCCGGGCCATGCTGGAGGAGGACATAGCCAACTTCGCGAGGTCGTACGACGCGCTGCGGGCCTTCATCGGCCGGGGGCAGGACGAGTCCGCGAAGCAGGCCAGGTCGGATCTGCGGCACCTCAGGGACATCTTCGAGAGGACAATCGAGAAGATGGCGAACATGTATGTCCCGACGTACGGCACCATGCACGAGATTGTGGTCGCGCGGCAGCAGAAGAAGCCCGTCTTCGTCATATGGGAATCGGACGGGATGACCACGTGCTCCGGCTGGCTGGCTTGGCTCGTCGGCCACAAGAACGTTTTCCGGACCATGGACGCGTGCGTGAACAAGATAGACCGCATAATGCACCAGAGGGAGTCCCTGGACAGGGACGACTGGCTGGTGTTTGAGCTGCCCGACGCCGCCGCGGCAGCCATGCCGGACCCCACCGATGCCGATGCCGGTTGACAGACGGCTTTATCAGCCTTACAATCCGTAGGCGGGAAGCCGACGCCGCAAGGCGGCACGGACCCGGTGCAGACCAACTGAGGTCCGGAAAGAGACGGAGCGAATGGCAAAAAAGAAGCGAGAGATACTTGTGAACGAGGCCGGCGGGGAGACCCGCGTGGCCGTGACGCAGGGCGGGCGGATCGAGGAGCTCTGGATAGAGCACACGGCCTCCCCCGTCGGGGACATCTACAAGGGCAGGGTCACGAACGTGGAGCGCGGCCTCCAAGCCGCCTTCGTGGACATCGGCCTCGGCAAGGAGGGCTTCCTGCATGTCGCCGACGTGCATCCGAAGTACTTCCGCTCGAAGCACGGGGGTTCCGAGAAGGTCGGGCGGAGGACGCGAAGACGGGAGCGGCCCCCCATCGAGGCCTGCCTCAGGAGGGGCGACGAGGTCGTCGTGCAGGTGACGAAGGACGGCTTCGGCCGCAAGGGCCCGTGTCTCAGCACGTACCTGTCGATCCCCGGCAGGACGCTGGTGCTGTTACCGAACAGCAACGGTGCGGGCGTGTCCCGCAGGGTCACGGAGGGCGAGGATCGCAGGCGCGGGCGGGACATGCTCGACGGCCTGGAGGTGCCCGCAGGCGCGGGACTCATACTCAGGACGGCCGGGCACAACGCCAGCAAGAGCGAGTTGCAGGCCGACGCCAAGCACCTGTCCAAGCTGTGGGGGGTCGTGAACAGGCGGGTCAAGAACCCGGCGCCGCACCTGCTGCTGCGGGAGTACGGCATAGTCACGCAAGTCATCAGGGACCGCTGGACCAAGGAATGCGACCGGGTGGTCGTGGACGCCCCCGCGACGGCAGAGAAGGTGGCCGAGTACCTGCGGCTGACCGCACCGAGGATGCGGCGCAAGCTTGTGGAGGTGCATGAGGGCCAGCCGATATTCGAGGCGTTCGGCATCGAGGAGGATGTAGCCAGGCTCCGCGAGAGGACCGTGCCCCTGCCGTCGGGCGGGTCCATCGTAATCGATCCGACCGAGGCACTGGTCGCCATCGACGTCAACTCGGGCCGAATGCGGAACAGGAACGGCATAGAAGACACGGCGCTGAGGACGAACCTGGAGGCGGCCGAGGAGGTCGCCAGGCAGTTGCGGCTGCGGGATCTCGGCGGACTCGTGGTGGTGGATTTCATCGATCTGATGCGGGAGGCGAACAGGCGGAAGGTCACCGACAAGCTGGAGGCAGCGCTCGCCGAGCACCGCGAGAGGGCGAAGGTGCTCCCGATGAGCGAGTTCGGCCTCGTGCAGATAACCCGGCAGAGAAGCCGGGCGTCGATGGCCGCGTCGCTGCACGACTGCTGCCCGACCTGCTCGGGCCTCGGCATGGTGAGATCAAAGGCGACGGTCATCGCCGACTTGCTTCGCGATCTGAGGTCCGCCGCCGCCGCCAATCTGGGGTACGAGATTCACGCGTGGGGCCCGGCGGATGCCGTGAGCGATATACTCAACAAGAGGAGGGAAGACCTCGCCGCGATCGAGAGGCTGTCCGGGGCGCCAGTGGCGCTCTTCGCCGCCGGCCCGGACAAGCCCCCCAAGGTGGTTGTCGAACCCAAGGCCAAGGCGGCTAGCGCGAAGGCCAAGGCGGTTGACTACGCGAACGGGGGGAGTATGATGGATGCCGGAAGCGCGGAATCCGGACGCAGTGCCGGGGGCCGCAAGCGCCGGAGGAAGGCGAAGAGGTCGAGAAAGACGAAGACGAAGAAGAAGTGATGGTGAGAGGGAAGAATTGATGGTGAGGGTCGAGGCCAAAGGGCCGAGAGAGAGTTTCCACTCGCTTATGCGCCGCTTCAAGAAGGCGTGCGAGAACGCCGGCCTAATGCGCGAGATCAAGAGGAAGGCGCATTACGAGAAGCCGAGCGACAAGAAGCGACGCGAACGGGCCAGGCGCCGGCGAGAGGCGAGAAAGCAACTTCGGAAGCAGGGAAGCCGCACCAAAGGCTAGGTCCCCGCCGCCGATAGCGCATAGGGCCAGTCCGCGCGCGGGCCACGGAGGGGGCGTGAAGGACCACTACCAAACGCTGGGTCTGTCGACGGACGCGACCCCGGATCAGATCAAGAAGGCATACCGTCGCCTCGCGAAGCAGCATCACCCCGACAGGAACCCCGGCGATCCTGCCGCCGAGGCAAGATTCAAGGAGGTATCCGAGGCGTACACCACGCTGTCGGACCCCCGTAAGCGTACCCAGTACGATGCCCAACGCGAAATGCGAGACACTGGCGGCTTCAATGTCGCGCAGAATCCGCATGGCGGATTCAGCGTGTCATTCGACATTGGGGAGATTTTCGGCCGCCGGCCCAGGGGCGCCAACATCAGGGCTGCCGTCGACGTCACGCTGGACGAGGTCCTCCGTGGTGCGGCTAAACAGGTCTCGGTAACCAGCTCGGCGCCGTGCGGGGCCTGCTGCGGAACCGGAGCCGGCACGGAGGAGCAGTCGAGGACCTGTAACTGCTGCGCCGGGTACGGCAAGGTCGAGAAGGCTCACATCTTCGGCAGGATGGTCGCCGAGTGCCCCGCTTGCCGCGGCTCGGGGCGGCAGCCGGGGAGGGGGTGCCCCTCCTGCGGCGGCTCTGGCGCGGTGTCGTTCCCCAAGACCGTGCGGGTGTCGATCCCGCCCGGCATATCGGACGGCCAAGTTGTCCGGGTCCGGGGGGCGGGCCACTTTTGTTCGGACGGCCAACCTGGCGACCTGCATCTGACGGTGAGGGTCCGTCCTCACCCGGCCTTCGAGCGTAGGGGCGACGACCTGTGGATGGACATAAGGGTCCCGTTCCCGACCATGGCGATGGGCGGCAAGACGGGGGTGCGCACCTTGGACGGGGAGGTGTCGCTGGACATCCCCGCCGGGACGCAGAGCGGGCAGGCTTTCAGGTTGTCCGGCAGGGGACTCCCGCGACTTCGGGGAGGCAGGGGGCACATGGTGGTCAGGGCGGTCGTGGATGTCCCGACCGCCCTGAGCGACGAACAGAAGGAGATTCTCCGTGAGTTCCGCGACGCCGAGGGCTAGTCAGCCGGCATGCTGCTCACCCTCGCCCGCGTATCGTGATCGGCCTGCTTGAGCGCCTCGCTGGGCTCCAGCACACCGCTGTCCATCTGCTCCCAGGCCCGCAGGACGTCGGCCCCCGCCTCGCCGAGGCTGCCCTCCGTCATCTCGACCCTCATGTCATCCAACCCCTCGCTGAGGAGACGGTCGTACTCGTCAAGCTCCGCCGTGGATTTTCCCATGATCTTGGCGAGCTGGGGGAAGTCCGTTGCCCTGATGACGGACTCGCGGCCGCCCTGTTCCTTCGCGGCCCTCAACTGCCCAATCACCACCGCCTCCTGCGCGGCCATGGCCAGTCGCTTGCCCACGAGCACCTCCTCGGTCGTGAGGGCGTCGAACTGCTGCGCAAGGGAACGCCGCAGCATCGGCGTAGCCTTGGCCCCCTGCTCGAAGACCGACTCTTTCCTCTTGGCGAGGGCGACGGCCTTCCTCTCCAACTGCTTCCGTCTCCCTTCGGATTTCAGCTCGCAGGCGCGAAGCTCCCTTGCGGTCATCTTCGTGATCGGCTTTTGCCTTTTGCCAAAGAACTTCATGCGTCCTCCTATTCCAGCGGCAGGTGAATCTCGACAGAGCTGTCCGCGTCCCAGCCGCAGCCCGGGAAATCAAACGCCGCATAGCTCGTATCTTCGCTCTCGCCCAGCACCCCGCCCGCCACGGCGGCGAGCGTCCCCTGTCTGCGTCGTCCTTGGGCCGCTTCCCGGACCAGCTCGCCCTCGGTCAGGTCTCGGTGGCGGGAGTCGCCGAAGTCTTGAAGCCTCGGACTCGCGCCCACGCCGGCGTTCAGCACCGCATCCGCGACCACTGCGCCGGGCGGCACGCGGCCGCCCTCAAGATCGCGGGCGAACACGACCAGATCCTTGCCCCTGCTCTCCAGTCTGTGTACCGTCCACATAATCAGAATCCCACTATCGCTTCGGAGATGCTCATGTTCCGTGATGTCGTCCGCTTGCGCGGGGTGGACATCTGGGCGTAAACCTGAGTGCTCTCCAGCCTCGTGTGCCCCAGCCTGTTCTGGATGTCCGCCAGCTCAAATCCGCCCTCGACCATGTGCACCGCCACGCTGTGCCTCAGCGAGTGTATGCGGCGCCAGCGGTATTCCGACGGGTCGTATGACGCACACCGCGCCGCTATCCGCTGGAAATGCCTGAGGATGGTCTTCGAGCATGCCTGCTCGCCGCCCATCCCGGGGAATATCCACGCGCTGTCGGCCTCCACGCCCTCGCGGTTCGCCCACCATTCCCGCATCGCGCGGATGGTGCCCCGATCCAGCACGACATCATGCACCATCCTCGTGCGCAGTTCGTCCCCGACCCTGGATCGCTTCTTCACGCGGGTGATTCGTATGATCCCCGCCCTGCCCTGCCGGAGGTCCCTTGGGTTCCAGCCAAGGTCCCCCCACTGTAGCAGCGTGTACTCGGCGGCCCGCAGGCCGCACCAGTACCCGAGCGCCAGCATGGCGTATTCTCGCTGCGTCTCGCAGGCTTCTCGGAGTTCCTCAAGCATGGACCTTGTCAGCCACTGCTCCGGCCTGAGGTCGCTTTGGGGCTTGTCTGTGCGCCTGAGGGGCTTGTCGCCGACGAGCCGCTTCACGACGGTCTCAGCGGCCTCGCGCGGCAGGTCCAGCACTGGGCAGATCGCCGCGGCAAGGTCCTCGCCGACTATGTAGGGCAGTTGCCGGGCCCTGCTCTCCGGCGGGAGAGCGGCGAGGTCAAGGATGTCTTCGACGGTGCTCATGGCTTACTCGCTTTGCGCTTTTTCCATCTCCCCGTCGTCGTCCTCTTCCTCGTCGTCGTCGCCAAACTCGGCCATGATCGCCGCGTCTTCCTTCTGCTCGGCGGCTTCCTTCTCGGCTTCCGTGGTGGGGCTGGTGCCGGCGAGTTCTGCCATGATCGCTGCGTCCGCGTCCGACGACAGGTCGAAGTCGACAACCTCGTCCGCGACGGCCAACGCCCGCTCCACGGACTCGCGGGTTTCCTCGGCCGAGGCTTGGGACTCGGCGAGCTCGTCCTCGTCCGGCAGGCCCGCAATCCTGCCGAGTTCGTCCAGTTTGGTGTTGTGCAGGGCGGTCTTTCCGGACTCCATCTTCGCGTTGACGAAGTTGACGATGGCCGCGGCCCGCTGGGCGTCTTTCCTAACCTGCTTGATCCGCGGCACGAGCCTTTTGCGGACCTCGTCGCTGGTCGCCCTCTTGCCCTGCTCCAGCAGCTTCGCCTCCTGCTCCTCAAGGTCGCTCAGGGTGCGCTCCGCGTCCTCCTTGGCCTTGTCCAGCTTCTCCAGACCGGCCGTGATTTTCGCCAGCTTGGCCCGCTCCGCAAGCTCTCTCCGGTATGCGGGGGAGCACACGTACTTGACGGCATGCCCCAGCCCGCCCCCGCCCGGGTTGGCCGGAGGCTCCAGGTCCACGCCGAATTGCTCCTTGATGTAGGCCGCGAAACCGTCGAACTTGCCGACCATATCGTGCAGGTCTTCCGGGCTGAGCTGGCGGAACTTGATCGCCTCGCCGCTGTCCGGCGGGCGATATCGCAGCCCCTTCTCCCAGTAGTCCATCCCCCAGCCGGGCGGGACCCAGACGATCCCGTCATGCTCGACCTCGGCCCTGTGCTGGGCTTTCCGTTTCTTGATGTTGGAGAGCTTCCGGAAAAGTCGGTCCTCAGCCCTTGCCAGCCTGTCCAGATGGGAATCGGTTGTCGTAGACATCGCCTGTCCTTTGCTCATTAGGTCGCCCGCCGACTCGCCTTTCCGGGGCGTGCGACTGCTCCGCACATAAGGATACGCTCGGACTCGGCCGGAATCAAGCGGCCTGTCCGTTTTGCGATGTCCATGTTTCAGCGCGTACGGGGACGCCTACGGAACTGGGATCGTCCGGGTAAGTGAGCGGCGGTTATTGGACGTCGATGCCCCTGCTGGCCAGGTTGGATTTCGCGGATTTGCTGGCCCAGACGACCTCCATGCCGGAGTCGACCATCGAGTCGGGCTCCAGCATACTCTTCTTTATGCCGAGGACCCGTTTGGTCCGTGGGGCGAGGCCGAGGCAGCCCGTGCAGCATTTCATGCACCAGTAGCTGAACTCCGAGCAGCACAGCGAGTCGAAGTTGGCAAAGTCAAACTGGAAATCGTACGGGGTGCCGATGCGGCTTATCGCCCTTTCGACAATCAGGGGCACGATTTCCTCGCGGGGGACCCCCTCCCCCGCCTTTAGTCTCGCGAAGACCCGCTCCTCCTCCGGGGTGAACTGGGAGACGGGTATCCGGGACTCGACGGGACCGTCCGCCTGGACGATGTCCGGGAGGCGCAGTATCGCCATGCGATCGGTGCGGCAGAAGTCGAGCAGATCCTCGCACAGCACCCCCTCGGCCTTCGCGTGGACAACCATCTGCGGACCGGGCTCGAAGAGTGCCTCGGCGTCGATGCCCTCGGCGTCCGCGAGGTCCTTTGCCGTCAGCTCGCCGACATAGGTGCCGGCGTGGCTGAAGAAGCCGGGGATGAAGTAGCCGTCCAGGTAGTCCACATACCCCCGCAGGAGCAGATCGCCCGGCCTTGCGGCCGACATGGCCTCTCGGTAGTCCGCGCCGCGGACGGCGTATCCCCGCGGGGCATAAACGACGAACATGGGCCACTTGTAGACCTTGATATCGCCGAAGACCGTCAGTATTTTCCCCAGAATCGACTTGCGATGCTTCATTTGAGCTTCACTCATGCCACCCTCCGCCACTTCCAGTTGCGGAAAACAACACGCAACGCTCGCTTCGCGTGGAACAACGCCTTGGCGATGTGGAACGCGGCCTATGAGGCCAACGGCAAGGCGAACCCAGGGAAGCTCAGGCAGGAGTTTAACGCGACCCGGAAGGAGAGGTTCCCGTGGATGAGCGAGGTGTCG
>Ga0180432_10001469_pt1 | contig 37239 bp, 55 predicted proteins | sample SS_ome_10_FD_132414 | JGI IMG/M metagenome (GOLD analysis project Ga0180432, IMG submission 132414) | Hypersaline lake sediment archaeal communities from the Salton Sea, California, USA - SS_1_MS_2 metaG | ecosystem: Environmental > Aquatic > Non-marine Saline and Alkaline > Hypersaline >... | reverse complement strand
AGATGGGACAACATTTGCACGGCGGGCAAGTTCACTGTTACTCCATCCTCGTCTATTGAGTTCATCGTTTAGCCAGGTGACAAATTCATTTTTCATAATGATAGTATAGCATACTCGTTATTTTTTGAGGCGATAAAATCTATTTCCCTATTGACAACGGTTGCAACTTGGTGTATAATGTCACTATGGAACAAGAAATTTTTTCCACGGAAACAGGAGGCAAAATGAACACCTTGACGAGAACAAAAAGAGAACGAGTGATCGGACAGTGGCAGGAGCACATCAACGCAATGAGAAACTACCTGGGCGATTTTGAGGCGGCGTTACCCGACATCACCACAGATGAGGAGTTTATGTCGGCGTACCAGGAGCTGTCGCGCCACTGTGGTGATGTGCTAGACGATATCTGCCTCCCCAGCGGCACGATTGACGATCTGCGGACGGCGGTGACTGGCAGTCCAGCATAGGAGGATGAGATGAGCAAAACACAGTACAGAACGAACGGTATAGCGATGCTCCCGGAGGATTGGGCCATCGTGAACAGCATCGCCGAGGAGAACGGCCAGAGCCGGTCGGCGGCGATGCGAGAGATCACGCGCCAGCATCCGGTGGCGTCGCGGTTGATTTTGCTGGGGCAGGCATATCTACTATCCCTCCTCACGCCGCAGGAGGCGTTGGAGCGGTTGGCAGACGTGGCGCTCGATGTACCGCTGCCTATTGCGCTCACGGAAAAGGCCGAGGCGGCGCTGAAATGATGACGGAGCTGGGTAGGCCGAGGGCATCGGCGGCGAAGTGTGGTGGGCGTGAACGGGGGTACACGCCGGTTGAGGCCGCCTGGAGCTGCGACCACTGCTGAAGGCTCCCAAGGGGTTCGACTCCCCGCCCGGCTATTTTTAATGTGCGCTCCCGCAGGTTTTGGGCCTGCGGGAGAGGAGGCAAGTCACGGGGGCTACCGTTATCGCCTCGATTCTATTATACCACAGGGCGGTGGCGAGATGGAGATTTTGGCAGATTGGTCGCTGATTGGTCGTTGTTTTCTGGCGTTGTTGTGGGGGGGATTGTGGGCGCTTTTTTTGCAGTATCATCGAATGGGGCTTTTTCTGGTCAAGGAGCGGACGTGGATCACGGTCGTCGTGGGGGTGGGGGTGGATCTGTTGATCGCGTTTGGCGGCGATTGGTGGACGTGCGCGGCGGTGATCGTGTTCAGTTCTATCGGCATCATCGCCCGGTCGTTGATCAACGAGCAACGGCCCCGATTGCCGAGCGGGTACAAGGTGCTGTGGGGTCTCGAGGACGCGATGGCCTGCTCGCTGGAGTTGGTCGGTATCCTGGAGGGCCTGGTCGAGGGGGAGCAGGACGGCAAGCGGGTGGTGGGAATGTCGCAGGCGCTGAGGTTGGCGCATAGGCTCAACGAGTTGGCGCGGGATGCACGCCGGGGTGAGTATCAAAGGAGGAAGTAAGGTGGATATTTTGGGGCGATTTGAGCAGTTTGTGAGTCGGCGCTGTGCGCGGGGGAATCCCTCGCCGCACACGGTGCGCAGTTATCGGACGCAGGCGCGGATGTGGTTGGGGTGGTGCGCCGGTCGCGGCCTGGATCCGCTGGTGGCGACGGAGGAGGACGTAGTGAGTTACCGGGCCGAGTTGGTGGGGCGGTACGCTGAGGCGACGGTGGCGCTCAAGCTCCAGGTGGTCGCCACGCTGTACGAGGCGCTGGGGGTGGAGCCGAATCCAGCCGAGAAGGTGAGGCCGCCACGGGATGGGACACCGCCAGAGGAGCGCATCGAGTATCTGACGGTCGACCAGGTGCGGGCGATCTTTGCGGCGGTCGGGGCGCTGGAGGATCCGGTGCGGCGCGCGCGGGACCGGGCGATGGTGGGGTTGCTCGTCACGTTCGGCCTGCGGGCGCAGGAGTTGCGCGGGCTGGAGTTGTGCGACGTGATTCTGCTCAAGCGCAAGCCGGGCCGGTTGGTGATCCGGTCCGGGAAGGGGCGGAAGCGTCGCACGTTGCATTTGACGGTCGAGACGGCGGCGATGGTGCGGGATTGGCTGGCGGTGCGGCCGGTCGGTGGGCGGTCGCTGTTCGTGGGGCTGACGGGGCGGGGGGCGCTATCGGACAGTGGATTGCGAAAGGTGGTCAAGGCCCATTTGCGGGCGGCGGGCGTGGACGTGGATGGGCAGGCGTGTCACGTTTTCCGGCACACGGCGATCACGCTCGCGGTCGCCTTTGGCGCCGCGCGGGCGCACGTGCAGCGGATGGCGGGCCACGCGGACCCGCGCACGACGGATCTGTACGTGCATCTGGTGGAGGCGGAGCGGGAGAATCCTGCTCTGATAGTTGAGGCGGCTTTGGCTGCCTGAAGGAAGCAAATGAGCGTAAGAAAAGGAATGCTAAGGCGACATTATAAAAGAATATGCAAACCAGGGGACTTGAGAACGCTTAACAAGATTTTCTTTCAGAATCAAGTTTCCTTTCCTCCTATATGTTGTGACATTACTGGTGCCACAAGATGGTTTTGTGAGGAAAGTGGAAAAGACTATTGGTATTATGAGAAAGATTTCCCGAATTGTGTTTCACCGTGGCCTGTGGCTTGGTATGAATCTTCATTAGCTAATGGAATCTCTTTTCCTGGTCATCCAGAGTACAATATTCCACCAAAAACTAGCAGGGCAGATGGGTTTCTGGTATTCACCGAAAAAATTCCTGATGATATGAGACAAGAAGCATTTGACTTGGATTTATTAGTGCACTTTTATCATCACCTTGTGATAGAAGTACCTCATAAAGACGAATTGCTCTTGGCGCGTAATAGAATCATCCAAGAATATCAAAAGGTTGGAAGGACTCCAAAATGGATAAGCTTAATATTCAAATCAGTTGAATCTTGGAATAAACTCTTAACTAATTCTGAAGTCATATTTTGCTATTTAGATGACAAAGGTATTCCTTTAGCGAGATTGTTTATAGGTGAGGAATTAGTTGGTTATCGTCGATATCCGGTAAACTCAACTATTTTGTTCCCGTTGTTTTTTTCGATTTCTTTAATGTCGTGCAAAAACGTTTATTTAGTGGATTCACATCCGCCTGTACCTCGTTCTAGGAAGGAGCGGAAGCAAAAAAAGCCCGCTATCACTTACAGAACTATTGTGATTGACCCTCTCAGGAAACAAGCGAAACGAGAGGCGGTGGGAACTAAAAACACATCCGTAAAACAAGCTTTGCATATAGTGCGAGGTCACTTCAAAGATTTCAGGGATGGCAAGGGGTTGTTTGGCAAGTACAAAGACATCTATTGGTGGGATATGCAGGTTCGAGGAGATGCGCAATTTGGCCGAGTTGAAAAGGATTACAAAGTTAAAGGTAAGGGGGCAAGATGAACAAGACAGAACAAGTAGATTATCTGGCACGAGCTGTGGACAGTGCTCAATATCTATGTGACCTTGAGGAAATGGGGAACTCGAATGAAATATCTGAAGCTGCGCCATTTGCAATCTCAGAGGCACTGATCGCCATTGGCTACGAGTTGCGGAAGCTCAACGAGCGGCTGGAGCAGTGGTCTTATAGAGATGCTCTATTCGTTAGGACAATGAAGGAGGATTAGAGCAATGGATCGCAGACGAGGAGCGGCTTATGCGGTGATCGTCGTCTTTATGGTCGTCACGGTGGGCCACGTGGCGGCGTTCACTGGCTCGATGGAGCCGGAGGGGTGGTGGGTGGGTGGGCTGGGGGAGGTGGTTTACCACCTTCTTTTAGCCTGTGGGGTGGGGTGGGGTGGAGGAGATTATGAACGCGAGAGAATTGATTCAGGCGCTCAAGCCGTTGCGAGGCTTTCGGATTGCGGTCCGTTCGCCATCGGGCAACTGGACATTTGATTGTTACGACGTGATGCACCTTCCTCCAGACGAGCGGAGGGATGATGCTGGTAACGTGATTTTGTGGACGGGCACTCGTGACGAAAAGGGTCGACCAGAGGGGCCGACGATGTGGGCGCGAAATGTGTGGAAGGTGGAGCGGTTGTCGCCGTCGCGGATCTACATCCTGGGGATGAACGGCAAACGTGTACGAGTGCTGATGATGGGGAAGATTGAGTGATGCAAGCGATTGTCAGACCACACGGTGGGAGACACTACAAACGTCGCCCCAAGGAGCGCAAGAAAACGCACACCTACCAGCAACTCCAGGAGTGGCGTGGAATGGACTTGAAATTCCCCAACAACCATTTCTCGATTATGCGCCGCACGCATCCCAAGGCGTGGAATGTTGTGATGAGGCGCAAGGGTCTGGGTAAGGTGCTGTGGCGTCTGCGCTGGGCGATGGATCAGCATCAACTCGATATGTTCGAGCAGACGATGGACTTGGACGAGTATCTGGACACGTTTCCGTGTGCATTTGACCGGATTTAATTCGGCGAGGAGGGTATTTGCCTTACATTGAGGACGTCAAAGACCGTTTGGACATCGTCGAGGTGGTGGGATCGTATCTGACCCTCGACCGCAAGGGCCGTATCTACAAGTGTTCCTGCCCGTTTCATCACGAAACGGCTCCGTCGTTCATCGTTTTTCCCGATAGCCAGCGTTGGCAGTGCTTTGGATCGTGCAACGAGGGCGGGGACGTTTTCGATTTCGTCCAAAAGCTCCATTCCTGGGACTTTGGCACAGCGCTGAAGGAGCTTTGCCGCAAGGCAGGGCTGGAGTTGCCACAGTGGAGCGATGAGGAGATAGGCCAGCGCCAGGCAGCTCGCAATTACGGAGCGGAACTGGAAGTCGTGGCCGGGTTTTTCCGGCAGCAGATCGCGGGGGAAAACGAGGGCCGGGCCTATGCTCGCAAGCGTGGCTTTTCTGACGAGACGATTGACGGCGGCCTGCTGGGGTACGCTCCGCCCGATGCCCGCGACTCGCTCAAGGGGCACATTTCGATGCACGAGATGGCGCTGGATGGCCGGGCCGCATTGGTGGCGCTGAAAATCCAGGGCTATGCGTACCACAAAGGGGGCGCGCTAGTTTACATCCACCAGGAGCGGGGGCGGGTGGTCTATCTGTCGGCGCGCGCGGTCCGGCCTGACGTCGAGCCACACGAGACGAAATACAACCCGCCGATCAACCGCCTGGCAGACGATGGGCGGACGGTGTTGGGGCTGATCGCCGGTCCCAAGCGGCCTTTAGTGGTGGGAAAGCCGGTCAAGCGGGCAGAGACGATTCTGATTGTGGAAGGGCAGGCGTGCGCGCTCACGGCGGTTGCAGAGTGGGGGGCGGTGGACACGGCGTTCGCCATCGCTGGGGCTGATCTGGACGATCAGAGGATAATCGACGATATGGCCAAGGCGCGCCAAATCTACGTCGGTCTGGATTACGACGCGACCGGCCTGGCCAGGCGAGGCGAGCTGGCCGAACGGCTGGGCGCGTTGGTCCGCGTGGTCTCCTGGCCGCAGAAAGACGCTAACGATCTCCAACGAATCGCAGCGGGCAGGATGGACGCGCCGGAGGGCTTTGACGTCCCAGAGGACGTACCGCGATTTGTGCGAGATATGCTGCGCGATTCTCCGACCTGGTTGGATCTAACGCTCGCCGAGTACCAGGAGATTGACAACCTGCAGGACCGGGCCGAGGCGTCCGAGCAGATCGCGGAATTGTACGGCGATCTGCCCCGGCCTATCCGTATGCAGTTCACGGATCAGGTGTGCGAGGGATTGAAAATCGGCAAGCGCGAGCTTAACGGCCTGGTGCGGATGGTGATGGAGCGCAGACTCAGCGCAGCGCCCTATGCCACGCGCTGGGGGATGATTTGCCGCCAGAATGGTCTCGACGAGGATGGCGCGCCCAAGTGGACGCCGCTCGCTCCGCTCGATGCTCGTGTCACCGAGGAGGTCGTGCACGACAACGGCGTCCAGCGAGAGATCCATTTCCAGATCAAGGGCACGCTCTCAGACGGGTACAATTTGCCGACGATCACCGTCAACGCTGAAGATTACAACCGGATGAACTGGTTGACCGGTCGGTGGGGAGCGAAGGCGTATGCAATGGAGGCGAGTCCGCATCATCTGCGCCGGGCCATCCTGGAGCTTTCGGAGCCAGAGCGCAAGGTCTGTTACACGCACATCGGCTGGCGCGAGATCGGGGCGAATCGCGTTTTCCTGTTTAACGGCGGCGGAGTGGGGAGCAACGGCGTAGAGGTGGACGTTGAGGTGGATGATTCGATGCTCGCGGGATACGTTCTGCCAGAGAAGCCGCAGCACGTAGAGGATGCGATGCGGGCGAGTTTGCGGTTTCTCAATTTGACGGACCTGCACATCACTGGGCCATTGTGGGCGGCGATGTACCTCGCGCCGCTCTCGGAGATTGTGGAGCCGGACTTTGTGATTTTCTTCTATGGCAAAACGGGCACGATGAAATCGACGATCACGGCGTTGGCGCTGAATCATTACGGCAGCGGGTGGAGTTACAATCGGATGCCAGCCAGTTGGAATGACACACGCACAGCATTGGAGATGAAGGCGTTTTTGATTAAGGACGCGCCGCTCGTGGTGGATGACTATGCTCGTGATGTGCGCCTGGCGCGGGATCACGACCGCAAGGCTGAATACCTCATCCGTCAGTGGGCGAATCGGACTGGACGGGCGCGTCGGCGGAGCAATTTGACAGCTCAGCAGAATTTCCCACCCAGGGGCTTGATTATCTCCAGCGGGGAGCAGTTGCCAAGCGGTCAGTCCATCATCGGGCGCTCGTTCCCTGTGGAGATTGTGCCAGCCGATCTGGTGGACAATGCGTCTGCAAAGGAGCGTCTCAATCAGTGCCAGGCGGAGAGCCATCTTTACCCTCACGCGCTGGCCGAATACCTCCTCTGGTTGCGGGATAATTGGGACGTGCTGAGACGCGAGCTACCTGCTCAGTGGGCTGATTTGCGCGATAATGAGCACATCGCCGGGATGCAGCACCAGCGGATCCCAGCGGCGCTGGCCAAGTTGTACATTGGGTTCGACCTGGCGATGCAGTTTTACACGCAGCGCGAGATCATCACCGGCGACGAGGCGCAGGATTGGCGCAACCTCTTCTTTGAGGCGATGAAGAAAGATGCACTTGCTCACTCCATCCTGGTCGAGGAGGAGGATCCGATTGACCGCTTCGTCCGCATTATGACCGATTCGTTTGCCCAGGGGAGGATCTGGTGTGCGGGGGCACAGGGTATCCAGGATCTACCGCACGAGGTTTATGCCGAAAAGATCGGCTTTGTGGACCAGGACTGGCTCTATCTTCTCGGCGAGGCGATGCTGACGTATGTTCAGCAGTATTGCAGATCTGCTGGCGACCCGTTTCCGCTCAATCGCAATGCTCTGTACAGTGGCTTGGTGGAGGCGGGGATCGCCATCCCCGGCACGTCGTACACCACGATTCAGTACAAAGTCGCTGGGAACAAGTACAACGTTCTCAAGGTGGACGCTCGACGGTTTGGATTGGAGCCAAAGAAGAAAGAGGAGCTAGATCTCAATGGTCATGGTCCTCAACCAGAGCCGCCAGTTGAGGCTCAAGGAGAGATCGAGTTCTGATGGATTATCAGATCGGGCTACCTGACCAGCTACAGCATGGCGGTGAGGAGATATACGTCATCCTCATGATTCCGCCAGAGTCCACTTTGCCTGCTGTTGACGAGCAATGGGAAAAGCATGAGGATGGCATGGTCGAGGCATCGTACACACGAGCGCAGTTGAGAGAGGCAGTGTGGGCAGGTCTTGCCATCAAGATAGGTCAGGTTGAGGAGCGATTGAATCAAGGCGAGAGGCTCATTGCTGAGGCTCGGAAGCGTGGCGATGATGCCGAGGCTGGGCGATTGGAACAGCATTGGCTGGCTTTGTTGGGGCAGATCACCTCGTTGCTCAATGCGCAGGTTGCGGCGCGGGCTACTTCGTAGAAACCAGGAAAAGATGATTCCCTTATTTCGTTTTTATGTAGCAAAATGGCGCTTGGGGGAACCTCTCTCTACACAACTAGTACCTCTAGTACCTCTCGTACTACTAGTACAAATAGTACTGTTAGTACTAGTAGTACCAGTGTGGGGAATAGAGAGAGAGTGCGGGGAGTATATTAGTAATGATTTGCGGAATTATCAGCACTGGGTTGGGCGGTGGGTGTTGCCCAGTGAGTGGGTGGGGGGTGGGAGTGGGTGTACCCTCCCCCCAACAAATTTCGTGGCCTGGCGGGGCGCGGGGGACGGCCTCGAAAAATCGTAGCAGTTGTGGAACCAAGGGGGTGTGACGTGGAGTTTTGTAGCGAGTGTGGGTTGGTGCTGGCTGACGATGGGGTGTGCTGTGGCTGCGGGCGGTGGGAGCGGCTGGAGGTGCTGCCGGAGGAGGTCCCGAGCTGGCTGTGGCGGCTGGCGGCGTGGCTTGATGGACTGGTGGCGCGCTTTGCAAAATGACGGCGCTGGGCGAGGCAGTGGGGCGGTATCTCAAAGTGCGGGCGGCGGGGGTGAGCCGGACGACTATGCGGACTGACCGAAGTCATTTGGAGCAGTTTGTGGAGTGGCAGGGGGCGGAGGTGGATGTGGCCGCGATTGCGCTGGATGATGTGGCGGAGTATGTGACGGAGCAGCGGGAGCGAGGGTTGTCGCCGCACACGATACAGAGGCAGCACGCGGCGTTGAGTGCGTTGTGGACGTGGTTCACGACGCCGGAGATTGGGCTGGCGGATGTGAATGTGGTGAAGGCGGTCCCGACGCCGGATCTGCCGAAGCGGCTGGTGGAGACGCTGACGCGGGGGCAGTTCGCCGAGTTGTTGCGGGCCGCAGGCGAGACCGGGAACCCGTTGCGCGACCGGGCGATTCTCGTATTTTTGCTCGATACGGCGGCGAGGGCGAGTGAGTTGTGCGGGGTGATGGTGGGGGACGTGGATTTCGATACGGGGCGGTGCCGGGTGATCGGGAAGCGTGACAAGCAGCGCCAGGTGTATGTGCAGGTGCGGTCGCTGATGGCGCTACAATTGTACTTGGACAAAGAGAGGCCGCAAAATTTCGCCCCGAATCTCTTCTTGACGAAGAAGGGGCGAGCGATGACGCGGTACACGTTGACGGGGATCCTGACGCGCTTGGAGGAGCGGACGGGCATCCACTGCAATCCTCATTTATTCCGGCATACGTCGGCGATTGAACACTTGCGCGGTGGAATGAGTGTGGTAGAATTGCAAAAGATGCTGGGCCACGAAGACCTCGATACAACACGCAAGTATCTCACCGCACTTAAAGATGAAGACGTAGAAGTACAGGCGATGCGCTCCTCGCCGGTGGAGCATTGGGTGGGCGGCGGGCCAGGGCTGATCGGAAAGACGCCCGAGGCCGACGCCGTGACCTGGTGTGCGGAGCACAGCGCGGCGGTGACGTTTTCGCGGGTGAATGGGAGCGGGCGGGTGACGGTGTGCGTGGGGGGATTCCTGACGGAGGAAGGGGAATCGTTGGCCAAGGCCGTGGATGGTGCACGGCGGAAGATCGAGAGATTTATGGAGGCAAGATGACAGATAGATACTATGCGCTGACGGTTTTGTTGGACGAGGATATTAGAGATGATGATGCCGAGGCGATCATCAATGCAATTGTGTAGTTATGTGTCTAAAGGAGAAAAATGTCATCTTATCGTAGCTACTATAATTTGCTGGAAATGGCGCTGAACCTTATAAGCCATCTGCAAAACCAACCGCCATCATTACCAACGGATTACAACCCTCACATTAGAACAAATACACACCTGGGCCACTCACCGAACCTGCCGCCTGCCCAAAGCCCGACTGATGCCTGGGAGCCGTGTGGCCATCCGTGTGATGAGTATATGGGGCTTGGCCCAGAGTTGGCAAATTGTGAGTGTGTCCGGCGCAATAGGGAGATGGAGGTGTGATGTACCTTGTTAACGTGATGATGGTCGATGTTAGGCAAGTTGAGATTGCTGGTGTGTCGGATTCGGAGGTTGGCGAGGTTGCGTTGCGGGAAGCGCAGCGCCTATATGGGAACTATGACTCAGTGGACGTTTTCAGTATTGAGCATCGACCTGATAGTAAGGCAGCCCCCACCCCGTCGAGGAACGAGGCAGGGGCCGAGCGAAGAGGGGCTAGACTCGATGTTGAGGACGGATTTCGATGTACGGGGGGCCGTATTCGTAGAGGGCGTGGGCGGCGATGGCTATTGCGCTGAAGGCGGCGGCCAGCGTGTCGGCCCGCGTGTCGGCCCGCTGGATGTCCGTCTCGCGGTCCTGGGAGGCGACGCGCCAGGTGTCGAGGACTTCGGCCAGCAGGGTGCAGTCGTCCACCGTGAGGCGCACATCTGCCAGGTAGGGGAGGATAGTCTTGAGTTGCATTTAGAGGCTCCTTTATTCGATAGCGCAAGCCCGCAGCAGTTTGCGCTTCCGGGAGCCTCTAACTCGACGGGGCGTTAGCCGCTGCGGGCTTACAATCATATTTTATCAGAATGTGTGGGAAACGCAACACCCAAAATGTCAACGAGTTAGAGGCTCAAGATCAGTATACCACAACGCGGGGTGGATTTCAATAGAACAGGCGTTCTCAGAATAGGTTTGGGCGCTTGACACCACCCCAAAAATCGAGTATAATCAGCACATCTGTTCTAATTTGCGGGGGCTATCGTGCTGACAATCCTGGATGATGACAAGAAAAGGGTTACAGTAGACGGGCGAATTGCCGCCATTGTGCGCTGGCTGATTCGTTGTCGCAACAAGATCGAGTCCCTCGACAAGATACATTTGACGATTAGTTGCGCCGGTCCAAAGGTGAACGTGGAGACGATAGAGCGGGAACAATTGGATACGGCGCATTTGCGTTGATACCCAAATTTAGGTTGGCGTGGGTGGGCCGTGAGTGAAAGGCTACCTCGGATGTAACCACGCTATCATCTGAGGAAAATTGAATAGACCCGGAAGGGTCCGGCGTAAGCGTATGAAGCGCGTCGTTCAGGGGAAACCCTGGGCGGCGCGCTTTTTTGGTTTGTGGACAAGGAGGTCTGAAATGAAGAGGCTGTTTTTGCTGATTTCGCTGGTTGTGCTCGGGTTGTCGCTGCTGCTGGTCGGATGCGCGGAGGCGGGTCCGCCCGTCTCGCCGTTGCCGACGCCGATTTCGCCGTTGCCCGCTCCAGGTGGTGGGGGTGGCGGTATGGGCGAGGCGGAGGTCGCTATCGTCCAAAATCTGCTGATGGTTGTGATCCAGGTGGGGGTCCCGCTACTCTTGACGTGGGTGCTGGCGGAGGTAAAGCGGTATCTGGAACAGTTGCGGACGAGCGCCAAGTGGAGGGATATTGAGGCTATCGTCTACGCGGCAGTGAATGCCGCCGAGCAATTGGGACTCTCTGAACAACTATCTGAGTATGGGGAGGACAAGTTGCAGGTGGCGATACGGTTCGTCGAGGCGCAGCTCGCGGCAGCGGGGATTCCGCTCGACCTGGATGAATATGCCGACGCGATCCGCGCGATGATTGAGGCGGAGGTCAAGGGTCAGTTCGGCTAATGGAGCCAGTGACTCTCAAGGACATCATCGACCTGGCGAACACGCTCGGCGTGACGGCGTTGGCGCTGTGGGCGTTGATGCTGTTTTATCGCGGCGATATTCTCTCGCGGAAGGTATACGAGGAGCTGACCAAGCTGTTGATTCCCGACCTGGCCGAGCAGATCAGCGAGCGGATCGCCGAGAGGATGAAGCAGAAATGAGCAACTCCTGGGCGGTGGAGAAGGTGATGGAGGTCGCCGAGGATCTACGCCGTCGCTCTGGCGAGCTGGTGGAGGCGGCGGAGGCGCTGCGCGATAGGATGGGCCTGGGCTGGTATCTGCCGGTGGGAACGGAGGAGTATCCGCCGGAGGATTGGTACGTGGCGACGGTGCACGACCCAACGGGTCGGTTGAACGGGGGATATCGTCACACGGGGCTGGACATCAACCTGGATAAAGCGCCGTGGGGAGACGTGGAGCGGGGCTTTCCTATCTGGGCGGTGGCGGATGGGGTGGTGGACCAGGTGGGCCGGAGCAAGGGCTGGCTGGGCGTGGTGGTGGTGGCGCACAGCCACGTGGGTCGGGTGCTCTATGTGCGGTACGCTCATCTGGGCGAGATTCTGGTGGACAAGGGGGAGGAGGTGCTGGCCGGGGACCTGCTGGGTCGATTGGGGAATTGGGAGACCGGCGATCATCTCCATTTCGATATGGCGGCGGAGCGGTTTCGGTGGAATGCGTGGCTGTCGCCAGGGATCGAATGGCTCGACCCGGTCCCGGTCCTCAAGGAGCACGTTGATCCGACATTGGTGGAGGCGATGATCCAGCGGGCGTGAAATTATTCCGCCGTCTCTTGGGAGGGAGCGGCCCGGGCCTGGCGATCGAGGGCGTGCTGGCCGGGGAGTCGGTCGACGAGGAGGCGGTGTACGGCCGGGCGGTGCGGGAGTGGGAACGGTCGCGGGCGCTCCAGCAACGTCGAGCGGCTCAGAGATTGCACTTTGACAAGGGGCCGGTTGGATTGGCCTGGATTGCGGATCTCCATTTTGGCGGCGCGGGCGTCAACTATCCGCGCGCTTTCGAGGAAGCGCGCATCATCCGCGAGACGGAGGGGATGTGGGCGGCGACGGTGGGCGACCTGGTCGACCAGTTTATCCTCGACCGGATGAAGGCGGAGCGGTTCGAGACGCGACTGACGATCCCGGACGAGTGGGCGCTATTGCGGCGGTATCTGCGTATCCTGGGGCCGAAATTGGTAGTGTGCGTGCGGGGAAATCACGATGCGTGGATCTGGAAGCTGGGCGGGGTGGACTATTTCCGCGAGGTAGTGGCGTCGGTGACGCCGCGAGTGCTGTACGATGAGGCGGATTGCCGCTTTAGGCTCCAGGTGGGAGAGGCGGCCTGGCGGGTGCGGGTGCGGCACAAGTGGAAGGGAAGCTCGATTTACAACCCCAGCCACGGCATCGAGCGGGCGGCCAAGTGGGATCAGGATTTCGACCTGGGCGTGGGGGCGCACACGCATCGAGGCGGGTTTGCGCGAGGGTTTAGCGCGGGCGGGCGGGATTGTATGGCGGTGATGTGCGGCGCGTACAAGGAGCACGACCGGTACGCCGACGAGCAGGGATTTGCCAAGGCGCGGCGCTCGACAGCGGTGGGCGTCATTTTCGCCAGTGGCCAGATGGTGGGGGTGGAGTATTTGCCGCTGGCGGCGGAGATTATGCGAGGGTTATACAAGTAGGTCGGGTAGGTTGGGTAGGTTGGGTTAAGGAACGCAACCCAACACGGGGAGATTATGAGCAGCGATTGGATGGACATTTTAGAAGAAGATTCGCAGTTTGCGGCAGGGCTGGATGTGGGTGTGGGAATTTCGCCCCCCCCCACCCCTCCATCCCTGCCGCAACTTGCCAATCCCCTCACGCTTCCGGGGATGGAGGGGGCGCTCGACCCGCTTTCGGAAGCGCAGCTCAAGAGCGCAGAGGCGCGGGCGATTTTCGAGGCGACGGAGGAGAGCGGGCCGTGGATGGACGATTACTGGACGCTGCTCGACGAGGGCTGGACCTGGCGCCAGGCGGTCTATATGCTGTGGGAGGCGCAGCCGCCTCGCAAACGCATCCCGCACACGCAGCACGAGCTGGCGACGCGGGTTTTGGGGCTGACGTCGGACCGGGTCATCAGTATGTGGAAGCAAGAGAATCCCGCGCTGGTGACGCGGTTGCGCACGTTGACCGTCTCGGTGCTGGAAAAGGCGCGCAGCCGGATGCTGGCGGCGCTGGTCGAGAGCGCGAGCAAGGTGGATGGCCGCCACAGCCACGCCGACCGCAAGCTGGCCTTGGAGATGACGGGGGATTACGTCCGCCGTCAAAAAGTGGGCGTGGGACTCATCGAGGACCTGGAGGGGGCGAGCACGGAGGATCTGGCCTCGATGGCGCAGTTGCCGGATTGGGAGGTGGTCGATGAGCAGGGGGGCAAGGGGGCGGAGGGGCAGGGCGATGTTTAAGGGGCTGGCGTGCTGGATCGCGTACCGGCTGCCGGTCGAGGTGGTCTATTTTGCGGTGATGCGGGCGTTGCTTGGGGCCGCGTTCGGCGATTGGCCGGATGAGGGGCAGCGGGAAGAGCTGCGCTCGATTTTTGGTCTCGACGATGAGTAGGTTGGGTTAAGGAACGCAACCCCGGAGTGGCGGCGGCCTCTCCGGGACGACGCCCAACCTTACACGAGGAGTGAGATGACGAGCAACCGGGTGGAGGGAGCGAGACAAGAGATGGCGCGGCGCGAGTTGGCGCGGCGACAACTGATTCCCTTTGCCTGGTACACGTTCCGGCAGTACCAGGCGGAGGCGGTGCACAAGTTGCTCGCTTGGCATCTGGAACAGGTCGAGCTGTACGTGCGCAGCGGCGGCGTGCAGGGGATCGGGCGGTTGATGGTCTTTATGCCGCCCCGGCACGGCAAGAGCGAGCTGGTCTCGGTCCGCTTTCCGGCCTGGTTTATGGGCCGCAACCCGGACTTGCGGGTGATGCTGGCCTCGTGCACGGGCAGCCTGGCGATGACGTTTTCGCGCCAGGTGCGCTCGATTGTGGTCGACGACCCGTTCCAGGCAGTCTTTGGGCTGAAAAGCGGGATTCGGGAGCCGGTGGCGCTCTCGCAAGAGAGCCGCGCGGTCGACGCCTGGGAGTTGGAGGGGCGGCGGGGCGGGCTGGTGGCGGCGGGCGTGGGCGGCTCGTTGATTGGGCGCGGGGCGAATCTGGGGATCATTGACGATCCGTTCAAGAACCGGAACGAGGCGCAGAGCCAATCGACGCGCGACCGGGTGGATGATTGGTATCGGTCGACGTTTTACACGCGGCTGGAAAAGGGCGGCGCGGTGGTGCTGATGCACCAGCGCTGGCACGAGGACGACCTGGCGGGTCGCTTGCTCAAGCGAATGGTCGACGAGTCGCCAGACGCGGATGCGGACATCGCCGACCAGTGGGTGGTGCTCTCTCTCCCGGCCATCGCCGAGCCGTGGGCGGGTAGGGTGTCGCGGGCTGACCAGCTCCGGGCGATGAAGGAGGGTTGGTACAAGGGCGACGATGAACTGGGCCGCGCGCCGGGCGAGCCTCTGTGGGCGGGCAAATATGGCCGGGAGGCGCTGGCGCGCATCAAGACGGCGGTGGGCGGGTACGAGTGGGACGCGCTCTACCAGCAGCGACCGCGCAACCTGGAGGGCGCGCTCATCAAGGCGCACGACATCCAGGTGATCGGCGAGCATCAGTTGCCCGAAACGCTCGAGACGGCCCGTTATTGGGACCTGGCCGTCAGTGGCCGGGAGGGGGCGGATTACATCGTCGGGGGGAAGGTGGCGCGCCACCGGGACGGGCGGCTGTTCATCCTCGACGTGAAGCGCATCGCCGGACCCTGGGCGGCGGCGCGCGGGCAGATGGTGAAGGTGATGAACCGGGACAATGGCGTGACGCAGGGCATCGAGATCAGCGGCCAGCAGGGGGGGTACTATCAGGAGATGGCGCGGGACCCGAAGCTGGCCGGGGTGGCTGTTACGCCGGTCAACCCGCAAAAGGTGGGCAACAAGCAGGTGCGGGCGAACGTTTGGGCGAGCCGCATCGAGGACGGGCTGGTCTTTATGCTGCGCGCGCCGTGGAACGACGATTTTGTGAGCGAGGCGCTCGCCTTTCCGCGCGGCGCGCACGACGACCAGGTGGACGCGGTGAGCGGGGCGGTGCAGATGCTCACGCGGCGGAATGTAGAGGCGCGGAGTTATCAAGGGTAAGTTGGGTCAGGAGTGAGGGTATGGCGACGGATCTCGAACAGGCAGTCCAGGCGCTCAAGGCGAAGAACAGACCGCTGACCAAGCTGTGGCAGTATTACGACGGCGACCAGCCGTTGCGCTATTCGACGCAGCGGTTGCAGTCGGTGTTTAATATGATCGACGTGCGCTTTTGTATGAACTGGTGCGAGGTGGTGGTCAACGCGGTCCTCGACAAGCTGGTGTTAAAGCGGTTTGTCGTCTCGGGCAATAAAGGGCTGACGCAAAAGCTCAACGACCTCTGGCTGGCGACGGAGATGAAGCTGTCGGACGACGATGTGCACCTGGCGATGCTCGTCACGGGCGAGGCGTTTGTCATCGTCTGGGACGACCTGGTCGTGGGGCTGGAGGCGTACTATAACGATCCGTTGCTTTGCCATCTGTTCTACGAGCCGGATCATCCCATCGTCAAGCGGCTGGGGACAAAGTGGTGGGCGGGGGACGACGGATATATGTACCTCAATCTCTACTATGCCGACAAGATCGAGTATTACAAAACACGGAGCCAGACGGAGCGGGTCGAGGAGGCGAAAGCGTTCGTGTTGCAGGATACGGCCAAGCACAATTTTGGCGAGGTGCCGATCTATCACTTTCGGCGCGAGCGGCGGGCGATCAAGAGCGAGCTGTCGTCGAGCGTGCTCTCGCTCCAGGACGCGGTCAACAAGCTGCTGGCGGATATGATGGTCTCGGCAGAGTTTGCCGCGTTCCGCCAGCGGTACATTATCAGCAATATGGACGTAAAAGGGCAGCTCAAGAACGCGCCGAACGAGATCTGGAACATTCCGGGCGGCGACGGGTACGGCCAGGGGACGAGCGTGGGCGAGTTTTCGGCGACGGATCTGGCGAATTTTATGGCGCCCATCGAAAAGCTGGCGACGGCGGTGGCGCTCATCACGCGCACACCGCGACACTACTTTTTCGAGAAAGCGGGGAGCAATCCCAGCGGTGAGGCGTTGATGGCGCTGGAGGCGGCGCTCAACGCCAAGGCGGAGCGGTACGTGGAGCGGCTCCAGGCGGATTGGGGGCGGGTGGCGCAGGCGCTCTTGCGGCTGGAGGGCGCAGAGGTGGACCGGCGCAAGATCTCGACCGTGTTCAAGGACCCGAGGACGCTCCAGCCGATGACGCAGGCGCAGGCGCGCCAGACGAATGTGAACGCAGGCGTGCCGCTGGCGACGGTGTTGCGGCGCGAGGGCTGGAGCGAGGAGGACATTGCGCAGATGGCGGCGGATAAGCAGGAGGAACAGGCGGCGGCGCAGTCGAGTTTGGCGAGCGCGCTTTTGGAGCAGCAGAGAAGGTTTGACCAGGAGCAGGGGCAAGGGGGCGCGGAGGGGCAGAGGAGCAAGGGCGATGACTGAGGAGCGAAAGGTCCCTTGCGAGGTTTATTCTCGCGTCGTGGGGTATATGAGGCCGACCAGCCAATGGTCCGAGGCCAAGCGGCTGGAATTTGAGGAGCGGGCCACGTTTGACCGGTCGGTGAGGCGTGATGAGGCCCCTACCCCGTCGGGGAACGGGGCAGGGGCCGGAGAGGGAGGCTAGAAGCTGAGATGGGTGGACGCGGGACCGTATTCGTAGAGGGCGTGGGCGGCGACGGCGAGGGCGCGAAAGGCGGCGCCCAGCGTGTCGGCGCGTTGGATGTCCATCTCGCGGGCGGGGGAGGCGGCTGGCCAGTCGTCGAGGACCTCGGCCAGGAGGGTGCAGTCGTCCACCGTGAGGCGCACGTCTGCCAGGTAGGGGCGGATGTGTTTCAGTTGCATCGTGAGCTCCTTTACTCGATAGCACAAGCCCACAGCGGTCTGCGCTTCCGGGAGCTCACGACTCGACGGGGCGTTTTCCGCTGCGGGCCTGTGACCACAATTTTATCAGATTGTGTGAGAAACGCAACGCCCAGGATGCTGGCGAGTCGTGAGCTCAACGCCAGTATACCACAACGCGGGGCGGATTTCAATAGAACGGATGTTCTCAGTAGTAGGTTGGGTTGCGTTCCTTAACCCAACCTACAGGAGAGAGGGATGCCGGAACCAGTAGTCGTGACGGCGATGCGTGAGTTCAAGGCCGGTTTGCTCCAGCGGGAGGCGGGGCAGATGCGGGAGATGGCCGGGCGCTGGCTGGGCGTGGAGCGGGCGCTCGAGGCGCAGGTCGACGCGCTGGCCTACGATTTCGCGCAGCGGCGCGAGAATGGCAAGGCGATCACGCCGGGGGCGCTCTACCGGATGACGCGCTACAAGAGTTTGTTAGCGCAGACAAAAGAGCAATTCGCCGAGTACGCGGGCTGGGCGGAGGGGCGGGTGCGCGAGGGGCAGGAGCGCGAGGGGCGAGTTAGTTTGACCGAGGCGGCGCAGGCGATCCAGTTGAGCTACGAGGGGCGGGTGGGGCCGCAGTTCGACCGGCTGCCGGTCGAGGCGATTGAGAGTATGGTCGGCGTCGCGGGGGACGGGCGGCCGCTGGGCGATTTGTTGAGGGAGCGCATCGCGCCCGGTTATTCCGGCGACCAGCGGGCGAGTGTGTGGGCGCAACTGACGCAGGCGCTGGTGGATAGCACGGCGCTGGGGCGGAACCCACGCGATACGGCGCGCAAGATGCGGGACTCGCTGGCGGGGGGGCTGACCAAGGCGCTGACTATCGCCCGGTCCGAGCAGATGCGGGTCTACCGCCAGGCGGGCCTGGACCAGTACAAGGCAAGCGGGGTGGTGCAGGGGCAAAAGCGGCTGGCGGCGCACGACAGCCGGGTCTGCGCGGCCTGCATCGCGGACGAGGGGACGTTGTACTCGCTGGAGGCGACGATCTCGGACCATCCGCAGGGGCGTTGCACGGCGGTCCCGTTGGTGGATGGGATGCCGGAGATCCACTGGTTGAGCGGCGAGGCGTGGTTCAGGACGCAGCCGGAGGGCGTGCAGCGGTCGATTCTGGGGCCGGGCAAGTTTGACGCCTGGCGGGATGGGCAGTTTGAGTTTGGGGCGCTGGCGACGCCGACGTTTGACGAGACGTGGGGGGCGGGGTTGAGGCCGACGTCGTTGGCGGATTTGCTGGCTGGGCGGGGCGGGGAGACGGGGGCGGCTCGGTTGTCGCCGCCAGAGCCGGAGCCAGAGCCGGACCGGGGCGGGCGTCCGGGCCGTGTCATCCCGGCGCAAGAGCGGCAGGCGGCGGCGGAATTGGCGGAGGCGCGCGAGGCTTACGAGGCGATGCTGGCGGCGGGGGACGAGTTTGGCGCGGAGGGCGTCAAGGGGTATATGGACGCGCTCGACCAGTCGCTACAGCAGGAGCAGCGGCTCAACACCGAATTGTGGAACGTGCTGGGCGTTTCGCCGGACGAGGCGACGGTGGAGGACTGGAAGGTGGTGGCGCAGGCGGCGGAGCGCGAGGGGTACGAGCTGTATAAAAAGTACAGCAGAGAGGGCATCCGGGTCCACGTCGCCGAGCGGCGCGGCGCGCAGGATTCCCACTATCAGAATGTGGGCAAGGAGGTCGTGCTCGTCCGGCAGGGGCGCTTTAGCAGGCGCGAGGCCCAGCGGATGGAGGGCGAGCTGTGGGCAAGCGCCAAAAAGGAGATGGAGCGAGAGGCAGGCGTGCTATTGAGGCAGATGGGGTACAGCGCGCGGGATATTGGCCGGGCGAATTACGAACAGCGGATGCGGTTGATCGAAGAGTTGGGCCGCAAGCGCGTGGCGCGGACAAAGGCGGGCCGCATCAGCAAGATTGATCAGGTGCCTGCCGAAAGCCGAGAGCGCGCGACCTCGGCGCTCGATTACGACGCGGCGGCGGTCTGCGCGGGGGTCCAGGGCGACCCGTTGAATCTGCCCACGTTGGACGCCTGGGGCAAGATGGAGCTGGCGGACATTATTAGGACGACGAGGATAGGGGAATGAAAGCGGACGAGGTGATTCAAAAGGTGGTCGAGATACTATATCAGGAACAGGCATCAGACTGGTCTGTCCAGGACAAGGGCGCTTTGTTGGCGGCGATCAAGCTGCAACTTCAGGAAACCGAGGAACGGGTCAAGGCGAGTCAGTAGGTTGGGTTGCGTTCCTTAACCCAACCTACAGGATTGGCAAGGGCTATTAAAGTAGTAATGAGTGGAGGCGCGATGCCAAGCTCATCAATAAGGGCGCGATGCCCGGCTTTGGAGTGATTCCGAAGGAAGGAGAGCAATGTCTGAGCAAGAGAACAGTGGGGAAAATCAGAACACAAGTCAAGATGGGGGCGCGATGCCGAGTTTTGACGAGTGGCTGCAATCTGCTGACGAGGGCGTGCAGAATCTGGTAGCGGAGCGATTCCGTGTATTGGAGGGTGCATTGACTGGTGAGCGGGAGCAGCGGACTGATTTGGCGCGCCAGTTGCGGGAAGCAACCGGGGCGCTCGAGGAGGGCAGTACGGCGAGGCAACAGTTGGAGGGTCTGAGTGATGAGTTGGAATCGGCGAATCGCCGAGCGGACTTTTTCGCGGAAGCGGCGCGGCCCGAGACGGGCTGCACGAATCCGCGGCTGGCCTGGCTGACCGCGCAGGACATCGAGGCGTTCGACCGGCGCGGTAACGTGGATTGGGAGGCGGTCAAAAAGGCCGCCCCGGAACTGTTTCAGAAAGCCGGTTCCCCTCCTGGCAATGCCGGGACGGGGACGGGGAGCGGGGGCGCGCCAGCAGGCGGGGACGTGATGGACGACATCATCCGCCGGAAGGCGGGCGCTCGCTAGACATTAGACAAGGAGGCCAAGAATGGCTTTTACAAACGTAATCAGTCGGGCTGACGTGGCCGGGATCATCCCGGTCGAGTACAGCACAGAATTTGTGAACGCGGTCCCAGAGGCGTCGCACGTGATGCGGATGGCGCGGCGGCTGCGGGATATGAGCGTGTATGAGAAAAAGATGCCGGTGCTGAGCGCGCTGGCGACCGCCTACTTTCCCGGCGCCGACACGGGGCTGGTCGAGACGAGCGAGGTCAACTGGGCTGACGTTTCTATCTACGCCGAGGACCTGGCCGTGCTCGTTCCCATTCCGCGCAACGTGTTGAACGACGCCAGCATCCCGATCTGGAGCGAGGTCCGGCCAGAGATGGTGACCGCGCTGGGTGTGGCGGTCGACAACGCGGTGCTCTATGGCACGAACAAGCCGAGCACGTGGTGCACGGCGATCCAGACGGCGGCGGCCACGGCGGTTCACAACGTATCTATCGCGGCCTGCACGGATCTCTACGAGGCGATCCTGGGCGACGGCAAGTTGTTCAGTCTGGTCGAGCAGGATGGCTATGCCGTCACCGGTGGCATCGCGCACCTGGAGATGAAGGGCAAGCTGCGCGACACTCGGGACGCGAACGGGATCCCGATTTTCAACACGGACCCCAGCGCGCCGGGCAGGTACGTGCTCGATGGTTCGCCGCTCTACTTTCCGACGAGCGGCATCGCCAGTTCGACCTACAAGATGATCGTGGGCGACTGGCAGCAGTTGGTCTACTCGATGCGCCAGGATATGGAGTTCGAGGTCTATACCGAGGGCATCATCCAGGATTCGGCTGGAAACATCGTCTATAACCTGATGCAGCAGCGGATGGCGGCCATTATGGTCGTGATGCGGCTGGGGTTCCAGGTTCCGAACCCGATCAATCGGGTGAACACGACCGCCGCGACCCGCTATCCGTTCGCCTATCTGACGACCTAGAGGGGGTGTGATATGTCTCTATTTCCAAAGGAAATCAAGGAGTATATCGCGCTCCAGGGGATTCCGCGCGGGTTGAACTCGAATATCTACGTGGTTGACCCGGCGAACGGGAGCGACTCGAATCCGGGCGACCGCTGGAACAAGCCGCTTGCCTCCATCGAGGCGGCAGAGGCGCTGTGCACGGCGAACCAGCACGACGTCGTGCTCTACCTGGCCGGGTCGAGCGGGAACAACCTGGCAGCGGCGCTGACGTGGGACAAGAACTATACGCATCTCCTGGGGATGTGCGCGCCGACGCGGATCGCGCAGCGCTCGCGCATCTTTCAGACCGCGACGCTGACGGGCGCGTCGCCGCTGCTCAACATTACGGCGACGGGGTGTATGTTCAAGAATTTTTACATCTTCCAGGGCGTGGACGACGCGACGAGTCTCATCAACGTCCAGGTCACGGGAGGGCGTAACTATTTCGAGAATGTGCACTTTGCCGGTGGCGGGCACGCGACGCAGGCGGTTGACGGCGGCGCTTCGCTCAAGCTGAACGCGGCGGAGGAGAATACGTTCGTCAACTGCACCATCGGCGTGGATACCATCGACGCTGCGACGGGGATGATGGGCATTCTGTTCGACGGGGAGGCGCATCGGAACATCTTTGAGCGGTGCACGGTGCGGATGCGGGCCGGGAACGCTGGCGCGGGGTTCGTCGAGGTGATCGACGCGACGGGGATCGACCGGGACAATACGTTCATCGAGTGTCTGTTCTTGAACAATTCGGGCACGGCGATGACGAGCGGTTTCGTGATTCCAGCGGGGATGGGCGCGCCGAGGAAGATTTTCCTCAAGGATTGTATGATCTATGGCGCGAGCAAGTTGGACGCGAACGACCGGGGTGTGTTGTTCGGGAATATGGACGCCGTGACGGGCGCGGATGGCAGCGGCGTGGCGGTGGAGTTGATTACGTAGTTGGGTTTCGTTCCTCAACCCAACCTACTATATCGGAGGAGGTAAACGATGGCACAAGGAAAAGGCTGTTTGTACGGCAACTTGACGGCTGCGACGACCACGACCGGCGGCGATGCGCTCAACCTGGCGAACCCAGAGGGCGCTGATCTGCTCATCACGCGCTTTATCATCAATGTCACGACGCAGGCGACGGGCGCGGCGACGGTGGACGCGGGTGTGGCCGCATCGCTGACGAGCAACGACGAGTTGCTCGACGGTGTAGACGTCGGCTCTGCCGCGATTCTGGTGGACAACGTGGAGCAGTGTGTGGATACAGCCGTGGCTGCGGCGGTCGTGTTGTGGGGGTCCGCCGAGTACGTGACGGTGACGCCAAGCGCGACGCTGGCGGGGTTGGTGGGCACGTATTACATCGAGTATGTCCACGCATAGTTTGTAGGTTGGGTTAAGGAACGCAACCCAACCTACATCGGAGGTGAAGGATGGCGGCGACGGCGGCACAGATCGAACGACTGCGGAGGATGGTTGACGAGCCGGATGATACGACCTACGACGATGATGCTCTCACCGACTATATCGAGCGGTATCCATTGGTGGACGAACTCGGCGAGGAAGCCTACACCTGGGATACGTCGACGCAGCCGCCCACGCAGGAGGAGAACGACGATTGGATCGCTACCTACGATCTGAACGCCGCCGCCGCCGACATCTGGGAGGAAAAGGCGGCGACCGTGGCGGAGGATTTCGATTTCTCTGCCGATGGAGGCCGTTACAGCCGGAGCCAGGCTTATGAGCATTATATGAAGATGGCGGCGCGCTACCGCAGCAAGCGGGCGATGGGGACGATTTCGGCGGTAAAGTGGCCGAAGGAGACCGGCGCGGATACGCGATGGGCGCAAGGCTAGAGGATTAGTTGGGTTGAGGAACGAAACCCAACCTACTCGTAGGAGGATTGACGATGGCGACAGAGGCATTGACGCGACAGAGCGCGAATCGGACGGGCGCGGAGGCGAATTTGCAGAGTGTGACGAGCGCGGATGGGTTCACCTTCCCGAACGATGGGCACACGCTGCTCTATGTGGAGAACGACGCGGGCGCGCTGGCGCTGGTGTTCACGATTCAAAAGACGCTCGATGGGCAGAGCGCGACGCGGACGGTGACGGTGACGGCGTCGGAGAATTGGTTCGTCGGGCCGTTCCAGACGGAGCTGTACAACGACGCGGACGACCTGGTGACGTGCACGCCAGACGCGGATCTGGCGAGCGGCGTGGCCGTGCTGAGTGTGTAGGACGCGCCCAGAGAACGTTTGTGCTAAACTGTGGCAGAAATTGGCCTAAAATGGCAGGCTTCTGCGCTCTGGGGGCATTCTGGAGAGTGAATCGGGTATGAGGGCATTCACGACGACCGAATTGAGCCGGATGCAGGCGACGCAGGAGGAGGCGATGCAGGATACGTGTCGCATCGGCGCGTACCGGAGCACAGAGGATGGGTACAATAACCCGACGCGGGAGTACGTCTATGGCGAGCTGACCGAGTGCGGCGTGGAGCACGTCCAGGTCGACGAGGTGCAGGGAACGGGCGCGGTCCCGGCGATTGACGCGCGGATCCGGCTGCCGATTGCGACGACGATCGACGAGCGTGACCGGGTGATGGTGACGCATCGTTACGGCGTGGAGATTACGGATCCGGCGATTTACGAGATCGAGGGACCGGTCAAGTGCGGGCCGAGCGGTCTGGTGCTGGAGTGTAGAGAGGTAGGAGGAGAGATATGAGCCTGAGCGCGACTTTTATCGGGGTAGACTCGTTTTCTGTGGTGGGCAATTATGCCGATTATCTGATCGCGGACCGGGCGGTGTTGTGCGACTGTGGCGCGGATGGGATCAAGAAGAGGATCTGCGTCAGTTCGTCCTACGCGGCGGGCACGACGACGGTGACGCTGAAAACGGACGGGACGCGGAATCTGACGAGCAACCTGGCGACGATTGAGTGGAGCGTGGTTAAAGCGGGGAGCGAGGGGAATATTCCGCTCCACGATCACACGGACGACGATGATGGGGGAGTGATCACGCCGACGCCAGCCGCACACAAAGATACGCACGATCCGGAGGATGGCTCCGATCCGCTCGATTGCGCAGCAGCGGGGGAGATCGTTGGGGTGGCGGCGGCTGCTGAGGGCAGCGCGCACTCGTTCGCGCGGAGCGATCACACGCACCAGGTGCAGCACGGCATCGCGGACAATCACATCGTCACGGTAGACGGTTCGCCAAGCGATGATGAGTACGCCAGGTGGACGGTGAATGGGTTGGAGGGGCGGACGACGGCGCAGGTTGCCAGCGATATTGGCGCGGTCACTGTCGCAGAGGCGATGGTTTACGGGATTTGAGGTGAATTATGGCAAAAGTGTTTCGATTATCGGACGCGGTGGGAACAGACGACTGGAGTAAAATTCAGGTGTTGACTCTGCCGAGCAATGCTAAAGATGACACCCCCGTTACGTTCCACGATTCAGGTGGTAGCGACTATCAGGTTCCTGCCAATACCCTATTCATCAGCATCTCCGCATTGATGACAATTCCGTCAGGAGAAGATGGTCGTGTTGGAGAGTCAGATGCAGGGGATGGGGCGCTGACGAGGGAAGTGCTATATATCAAGGATGCAACGGGTGGTCAGCTTGAGATGTTTGGTGACGCACAAATGATCGGGGTTTTTCGTGCTGGTAAGTACGTCACTGCGGAAAGCACACATAGCATCACCGGTATAGCATCGGGAGCGGTGCTTATTGGCGTTGAAGTCTCAACGGCGTAGGAGGAAAAATGACTCACGGGATAAGATTGCGGGGCAATGCGATAACAAACGCCGGCAGTGATTTGAAAATATTGGTGTTGCCCTCGAATGCGAAGGACGACGTACCAATCACGTTTCACGATGAGGATGGAAACGACTACCAAGTTCCAGCCGACACTGTGTTTGTACCAATCCTCATTCGCCCTTGCGCAGAATTTACGGCTAATATAAATATACGAATAGGTGAATCTGCATCTGGTGACGGTGCCATTGCGACAGAGCGTGTCTATGTAGATTCGGATGCAATCAGCAACACCGCGCAATACCCGTATACATTGGAGGATCTGCCGTTTCTCTATTTTGCAGCCTCAACGTATATTACGGCAGAGACGACTAGCACAAATGTTGCGTACGAGTTGATCGCTGGATCGTTGATCGTGGGATTGGAGTTTTCTACCAGCTAGGGGGAATATGCCTACAGAAGCAGAGATCAATCAAATTTATTTGGATGCCATCACTATGGCACAGGCGCAGATGGACGCTGAAGAAATCACACACGGCGAATATCACACAACGCTGAAATCGGCGCACGCCACGTGCGTTGCGGATATGTGGACCCACGGCTACATCAAGCCGACCGTAACGCGATTGGAGATCGACGCCGAGCAGATCGAGGCGGACGGCGTGGATACCGCGACGCTGACCGTGCAGGGGACGAATGGCAAATCTATCGACCTGGCTGTGTATTTCCTGGCTACTCCAGAGGAGGGAGATGTGCTGGAGCTTGATCTGGATGAGAATGGAGATGCGACAGCGATAATCGGGCCATTCGGGGCTGGAGCGACGGGCACGTTGCGCGTAGAGCCGGGCGAGGATACTTGGGGTGACTTTTATGCAGAGGTGGAGGTGATCGATGCCTGAGATTGTCATCAGACCAGACGGTAGTGTGGGAGCAAATCTGATAGATGCGGATGTGACGGCCTCGCCCCACTGGGCGGTGGTCGACGCATTCAATCCAGGGCAGGAGAAGCCGCTCAACGCCACTCGCAATTGGCACGGGCACCAGATCACGCTCGATTGCTACGTCACGCAGGTCGTCGTGGACGATTTCCTGGCCAGCAACCTGGATGTTGGCGATTTCGTGCTGGTCGATTTCGTGGATGGCGATCTGGACAAGCCCGTCGCCGTCACCAAGATTTACAAGAGCTGGTGATGGCCGACAGTCAGGTGAACTGGTACGAAAACGACGTGCTCCTGGTCGTGGACGAGGCGAAGGACGAGTTGCTGACGCGGCTTGCCTTCCAGGGGGAGGGGTACGCCAAGCGCGACGCGCCGGTGGATACGGGCTTTATGCGCAACGCCATTTATGGCTTCGGTCCCAGTGGCTCGCATCGGGCAGAGGGGCAAGAGATGGCGGACCCGCCGAAATTGGGGCCGGGTGAGGCGGCCATCCACGGGGCGGCGAATTATACCATCTATCAGGAGGAGCGGGTGGGCTTTATGTACAAGGCGCTGGAGCAGCTCAAGCGGATCGCGGGCGGCGTGATCCGCGAGGTGGGCAAGGAGCATTTTGGTGGTTGACGTGCACGCGGTCCTACTCGCTTTCTTGGAGAGCGAGTTATCGGACGTAGAGATCTATGCCGGCCGCTCGGAGCCGCCGAGCGGATACCGGCTGACGGATGGGGATTGCATCGTCTTCCGGGCGCGGGGCGGCGGGCCGGATTACGATGACGCGCTGTTGATTCCGAGCGTGCAGTTCAAGTGCTACGGGGTCGACGGAAACAAGGAATCGAGCGAGATTGAGTCGTTCGAGCTGTATCGCTCGTTGTATGATGCGCTTCACAACGGCCACAATTCGGGCATTCTCTACGCAGAGAGCGAGACGTTGGGGCAGTTGTTGGATGAACCGGAGACGGGGTGGCACTATGTGCTGGCTCACTTCCGGGTGATGATCAGGCAGTCATAAGGGAGATGTAAGGAGGCAATATGGGTACACCAAGTGTTACAAATCTGGTCAAGACGGGCGCGGTCTTGTGGGAGGCGCCGGTCGGTGAGAGCAAGCCCGACGCGACGACCGTCGATTTCGGCGACTCGTGGGGCGGCAACTGGGAGCGCGCGGGCTACACCAAGGCACCGTTCACTGCCGCCTACGAGAGCGAGGAGGCAGACATCACCGTCGAGGAGGTGCTGGCCGCGGTCAAGCGCTTCCGCATCGGCGAATCGCTCGTCTGTGAGACGGTGCTGGCAGAGTTGACGGCAGAATATCTCCAGCTCGCGGCCAGTAACCAGGATACGGTCAGTGAGGTCGCAGCCGGGGCCAGCCAGGATGGGTACGAGGAGACCGGTCTGGGCGGCGAGGTGGTGCTGACCGAGCGGGCCTGGGGCGTCGAGGGGATGTTCATCGAGAGCGATGGCACCGAGCAGCCGATCCGTATCTTTATTCACAAGGGGACGGCGGTGCTCAACGGCGCGCTCGAATTCTCGAAAAAGGGCGACGACTATCCCGGCATCCCGATCCAGATCAAGGCGCTCGCCGACACGTCCCAGAGTCGCGGGCAAGAGCTGATGCTCTGGCAGCGGGTGACGGCGGAGAAAACGAGCTGATGCGCACGGTGAAGGTTACGCTCGGAGGGACGACGCACACCGTCCAGGAGTTGCGCAGCCGCGAAAACGCGGCCTGGCGGCAGGAGTTGGAGAGCCATTTCGAGGATTTGGCGCAGCTCCTGGACGACGCGCCGGGTCTGGACCTGACGGACGGCCAGGCATTGGCGGGGTTGGTGCGGTCGGTCTCGGGGAAGCTGTTGCGTAGCGTGGATGTGATTCGCGAGCTGGTGCTGGCCTACGCGCCCGATCTGGAGGGCGCGCTCGATGAGGCGTATGACAGCGAGATGCTCGACGCATTTACCAAGATCCTGGGGCTGGCGTACCCTTTTGGCTCGGTGCTGGAGAGCCTGCTCAAAGTGGCGGAGCTTGGCTCTCCAGGGGCATAGACCACGCGGAGCTGGCGCTGAGCCAGTGGGGGATCTGGGACGACGAGCTGGAGCCGGTGCTGCTGGCAGAGCTGGAGGCGGCCTATCTGCGCCGTCTCCATTTCGAGGCGCAAGTGATGGCTTCGGCCTTCCTTGGGCCGGTGGCGGGCAGCGTGGGATCGAGCGGTGTGGTCGTGGGGGCCACCGGGAAGCGGTATCAACAGATCTCGCCGCAGGCGATGCTGGCGCAAATAGCGGGGCGATGATTCGGGGATAGATAGTATGGCAATAACACTTGGCGACGCGATTGTCTATCTGAGGGGTAATTCGGAGGCGCTCGACCGCGCGCTGGGGCAGGCGGAAAAGCAGACACGGGGGACGGTCGGGCGTCTCGGCGGGGTGCTGAAAAAGGGGATCGGCGTGGCCGCGGCGGGCGCGGCCACGGCTGTCGTGGGCATCGGCGCGGCTGCGGTTGGGATGGGCGTCAAGGCGTTTTCCGAGTTCGAGACAACGAGAGCGACGTTGAATGAATTGCGGGCATCGTTTACCGACACGGCAGATGATTGGATTAGGTGGTCGAAGCGGATGCAGCGCGAGACGACATTCAGCGACGAATCGTTTCAGAGCGCGGCCAGCGGGATGAGGACGCTGGTGGAGAGCTATGGGATGGGTGAGGACCAGGTGCGCGGCCTGATCACGGCGAGCGCGGATCTGGCGGCGCTGAAAAAGATCGACCTGGCGGAGGCATCGGAACGGGTCCAGGCAGCGATGCGCGGCGAGGCGGAGAGCGCCGAGTTCCTGGGGCTGACGCTAAACGACACCTATATGAAGAATATGGCCTTTGATGGGTCGTTGTCGGAGACGTGGGAGACGCTATCGGATGCGGAAAAGGCACAATACAGGTATCAGGAAGCATTGAATCAGATGGCCTATGCTCAGGGCGAGGCGGGCAAGCAGGCGGCGACGTTTTCGGGGTCGGTGGCGCGGATTAAGAACGTCGCTCAAGATGCGTGGGCTACGGTGGGCGGGGCGTTGGCTCCGGTGTTGGATACTCTGGGGACAAATCTAGCGAATGACGTGATCCCGATCATCGAGACGGGCGCGGACGTGTTTCAACGGTTTACCAGCGGCCTCCAGGAGGGCAAAGAGCCAATCGACGCTTTCAGAGATTCAATTGAGGGCGTATTCCCACCTGAAACAGTCGCGCGTTTGGTTGCCTTTGCCGAACAGGTGAAACAATGGGGTGAGCAATTCCGGGCGGGCTTTCGGCCCTTTCAGGAGCAGATCGCGCCTCGATTGCGTGAGTTTAGAGACGAGATCCAGCCGAAACTGGTCGAGCTGGGCGAGAAACTCAAAGAGGTGTGGGGGAAATTGACGGACGCGCTGGCGCCGCTGGCCGAAAAGCTGGGCATCAGCACGGAGGAGGGAGGCGGATTCGCCGAGTTTCTCGGCCAATTGGCGGGCCTGGCAGTGTGGAACACGCTCGATTTTTACTTAACCGCATTGATTGGCTTGATCGACCTATTCATCGCCGGGCTGGAAGGCATCGGTAACATCATCGACGCGACCGTGCAGGGGGTGGAGAAACTAACGGGCGTTTTTGATAGCTTGACGCAAAACATCGAATTGCCCGAATGGTTGCAGCCAGGCAGCGCGACGCCATTCGAGGAGGGGCTGCGTGGCATCGCGGACGCGATCAATCAGATGCCCAGCCTATCGGAGAAACTGAGCGCGTCGGGCCTGGGCGGTGCGGGCAGCGGGCAGAGCGTCACGGACAACCGGCAGAGCGTGACGATGTACGGCCCACAATTCACTGGCGTCCAGGACGCGGGCGGGTTACTCGAGCAGCTCGCGGCGCTGGCGGCATAGGAGGGGTATGGCATTACGACCATTTGCGATTGACGGTCTCGTCATCAGCGAGGGGGTGGACTATTCCGACGCGAGCGTCGTCTCGTTGCTGGTCGAGGCGACGGGGCTGGGCCAGGTGCAGCCGCAGTATGCCAGGCGGCACGGTCGGAGGCCGGTCATCTCTGGCGTGGAGCTGCCCGCGCGGCGCCTTTTCCTGGAGAGTTGGTTCGTCGACAATTACTGGAAGGCGAACAAGCGGCTGCTCTACCAGTACCTCAACGCAGAGCGGGGCGAGACGCGGCGGCTGCTGGCCGGGGATTCTGTCCCGCCTGGCCTGGCGATGCAGGATGGTCTCTTGGCGATGGGGCCGTGGGACGTCTATGTGGACGACGACGCGGCCTGGCACGTGCGCGACTTGCTCCAGCCGGACGATGTGGAGGCGGATCTCAGCGGGGCGGTCCATTTCATTGGCACCGACCAGACCTCGGCGACGGTGGTGGACGAGGCGACGATCAACTATCTCCACAACCCGGTCGCCGGTGGGAGCAGCGGGTACAACGACTATGGGACCGGCACGGTCTCGCGCACGTCGAGCTACGACCTGTACTCGGATTGCGACGAGTACGCTTATCAGATCGACTGCCTGGCTGAAAACGACGGCGGGCAATGGACGCTCGACACGCTCGCCAATGAGATCCACGTCGTCTCTTTCTGGCGGCGGGACAGTGAGGCACTCACGCTCCAGGTATCGCTCGATGGGACGAACTGGCACACGGTAGCGCAGGGCCAGAGCAGTGGCCTGTGGACGCGCTACGAGGCGGAGATCCCCGCAGCGCAGGCGAACGGCTCGACGACGTTGACCATCCGCACGACGGGCGGGGCGTACACGGCGGAGCCGGGCGTCTGGACGACGTCGGACTCGGATGCCTGGTCGGATGACGCGGCGGACGCGGATGCCTGGACCTCGTTTGAATTTGCAGTGACGATCATCCTTGACGGCCTCCAGGTGGAGAAATCTTCGACTGTGAGCACGCTGGTCTGGGGCGGCCTGGCCGGGTATTCCTGGGAGGGGACGGCGCACAACAGCGCGACCCAGCAGGATTGGCACGTGGACGCGGGCGACGAGTACGACGACCAGACGCGGGCCATCGTCATCGAGGAGGCGACGACGAACCTGGTCAAGAACCCGGTGGCGGGCGCGGCGGGGAATTTCGGGAATGTAGCGAGCGGCACGGTGGCGCGCTCGCAGGATGTGTATCTGTTCGACCAGCAGAACCTCTACAGCTTCAAAATCACGACGACGGCGAGCGGCGACGGCGGCTCGTGGACAATAGCGGCGGCGGCGAACGCGATCCATTTCGTCACCTTCTGGCAGTACGGCCAGGCTCCGAACGACATCCAGGTCTCGCTCGATAACTCGAACTGGCACGACGTGGCGGAGACGGTCGCGGATGGCGACTGGACGCGGTACGGCGCGCAGATTCCAGCGGCGCAGGCGAACGGCTCGACCACACTGTACATCAAACAGAACGGGGCCGGGGCGGGCAGTTTCTACGTGGACGGCCTCCAGGTCGAGCAGAAACTCTACCCGACCTCGCTCTGTCACGGGGCGATGGGCGAGGAGTATGCCTGGGACAGCACGGAGCACGGGAGCAAATCGACGCGCACAGTGACAAAGGTGGACCTGAGCGATGAGGTGACGTTGATTTCAGCCAACAGCTCGCTGACGTTTCACCTGGTCGTGCAGATGCCGTATGCCGCCGATGACGACTGGCCAGACGAGGCGATCTTGTGCGACGCGCGCGGGGCGAGCGACAACGCGCGGATCTATTTGGAGTATGAGGACAGCGACGACAAGTTCCACGTTTATATCAACGGCTCGGACCGGTTTCAATCAAGCGCGCAGACATTCAGCGCGGGCGATTGGTTGCATTTGACGTTGGTGGTGGATTTTGCTGGAGAAGCGCGATTGTACGTGGATGGCTCGCGGGATGGTTGCACGAGTATCACGGGCCTGGACGCGCCCACACTGACGGACTGGATGCTGGGGAGTGATTACAACGGCGCAAACCAGGCGAACATCGCCATCGCCGAGTTCCTGGTGGCCGCTTGCGCACTCAACTGCTCGGAAGCGGCCTGGCTGTACGCACAGGATCCGTGGCGCGCTCGCTGGCTCGATGTACTGGCCGAGCATCCCCAGCCGAGGAGCGAGGGCGGGCGTCGGCTGGCCTTTGCGACGGTGACACCGCTCGACATCGACGGCGACATCCGCTGGCGCAGCCGGGACGGTGATGTGGCATTCTGGCGCGTCCACGCAACAGGTGAGGATCTGCGGGTAACAGTGACAAGCGAGGATGAGGTGTACCCGGAGCTGCGCATCACGCCGACAGCGGCCAAAAGCGGCGGATTCGATTACAAGCGTTTCTCGCCGGTGGTGTGGAACAGTGACAGCAGCGCGGGCGCTCATCCGATCTGCATCGAGCCAGCCGACCTGACCGGCAAGGCACAGGCGGATGGAGACGACGTGCGGGTGTACGTGGACGGCGTGGAAGTGGACCGCTGGCTGGGCGGCACGGTCCCCAGCGCGATGAAGATCTGGTGCTATATGGATTTCGAGCCAGCCGCAAGTGCGACGCTGGGCGTGGCCATTGGGTCGGGCGACACGATCACGACTATCACAGCGAGCACAAGTATCTCCGACTTTCCATCATCTGGGCTATTGTTCATTGATAGTGAGGTATTCATCTACACGGCCAAGAATTCGACGACCTCGACCTTTTCTGGCGTGACCCGGGCAGCTCGTGGCACGTCGGCGGCGGCGCACACGACGTCTGACACCATCTACTGGATACAGCACGACGTCTGGGTCTACTATGGCGATTCGACGTTGAGTGCGCCTGATGTGGATGATGATTATAAACCAGCGTTCGACCTCGACAACAGTGATAATGGCTCGTGGGATTACAACAATTTCGGTGAGGATGATGAGCTGCGTGGGATGCAGTGGGCGAAACAGGTTATTCAGTATGACTCGCGCCGCCCGAACTGGGATTTCTACACCGCCAATCACAAGACTGATGCCGATCCGTGGGAGGAAATTGGGATTTTTGAAGACACGTGGGAATACGGGGTGGGTTCATTCTGCGTCTATTCCCCATTGCCCATTTCTAATGTGAATTTTGCTAACGGCGAACGGTATACGTCATTTTCATCCGGTTGCGATATAGGATACGTGGAATCGAGCATTGATGGAAGTACGTGGACTACCGAGTACACAATCACGACCGTTAATCCGACTACTTGGGAGAACTGGAGCTATAATAGCGCCATCACGTCGGGGACCCATTATGTCAGACTGCGAAACAGAAGCGTAAACTCTGCGGTTTCGCAGTGGCGGATAGAATGTGCTGATGTGACGCTGACGTTAGATTCGAGCTATACTCCAGACGTGACGGTCGGTGACGAGCAGAACAATTACCCACTTAATTGCACGATCATCAATTCGACGACAGGAGAGGCCATTACGCTGGAAGTGAATATCGAGGTAGACACGGTATTGATCGTGAACACCGACACCAAGACGGTGAGCCTGGTGGACGGGACGAAACTCCAGTACGCACTGACGCCGGATAGCACGCGGCGGGACTGGCTGCGGCTCACGCCAGGCGTCAACGATCTCGACTTTGCCGAGACGGGAGCGAACGAGCTAGAGATCGAAATTATATGGGATCGGAGGTATTTCGAGTGAACGACACGGCCATCGAGGCGATGGTATTCAGTTCAGGCGGATCGAAGCTCGACGATCTGAGTGTGGATATCCAGAGTTGTCTCTGGCGGTTGGGTCAGACCGGGCGGGCTACGTTCAATATTGCCTATGCTGACGACAAGGCGGCGGCGGAAAACATCCGGGCGGGCAACTATTTGCTGTTGCAATTTGGGAGTGGCCTGCCGGATTGGGGCGGCGTGATCGATTTTCCGCTCAGCCGCCGCCCGTATGGGCTGACGGCCGTGGCCTACGAAAGCGACCGGATGCTCGACTGGCGCATCTCTGGCGCAGACGTGAGTTATAGCAGTACAGCATCGGGGGCGATTGCGCAAGCGCTCGTCGAGAGTGCAAAGGCGAGCTATCCGCTCGCCATCTCTATTGGCGACGTGTACGCGGGCGGCTCGAGGACGCAAGAATATCATTACGATGGATTGCTCACAGAGATCCGCAGCCTGGCGACGGGTTACGACTATGCGGTTGTACCGTCGTATCAGGATGGGCGCCTTTCGTTCTATCTCCATTTTTATGAGCGGCGGGGCGCGGACCGGCGCAACTCGGTCCATCTCGTCGAGGGCCACAACGTCGGCGAGGTCAATCTCGACGAACAGGGGCCGATTTACAACCGCATCATCGCCATAGGCAGCGGCGTGACGTGGGCGGATCGCCCGACCGTGATCTCGGAGGATCTGGATAGCAAATATCGGTACGGGCTGCGAGAGCAGGCGAAAATATATCCCAGTATTACCGACGAGACCACGCTCCAGGAGTTGGCGGACGCGCTGCTCGACGAGTGGAAAGAGCCGCGCGCGCGGGGCACACTGACAAACGTATCGAACGAGGATCCGGCAACGTTCGATGAGTACCATGTCGGCGACATTGTGACGCTCCAGGCGTTCCTGGATGCGGGGGAGGATTGGGAGTTCAACGGGCCGGTGCGCATTCTCTCGCGCGAGTGGACGCCAGCGGGCCATTGCACGCTGGAGGTAGAAGAGTGGCGAGATTGATTGGTCGCGATCATTACGTCAACGATCCGCTCGACCGCATCGAGGAGCTGGAGGCGAAGGTAGCGAAACTGGAGCGGATCCTCGCGGGCCGGCTTGATACGCCGACCGAGGCGCTGGCGATCATCGACGCGGGCAGCACTGGCGCGACCGAGCAGGGCTGGATCGAGGTCACGGTCGGCGACGTGACGGGTTATATTCGCATATTCGCGGCCACGTGATCACAGCCGCCAATTGTCGGCGGGCGACGTGCGTTGGGCCTGTTTCTCCACATCCTCATCGGCCAGGGCGGTCAGATATTTCCGCGTCGTGGCTATGTCGTTGTGACCAAGCAAATGCTGGAGGCTCACCAGGTCCATCCCGTTGCGCAGATGTTGGATCGCGCCGGTGTGCCGGAAGGCGTGCGGGGTGGCCCTGACGCCAGCGCGCTTGGCCAGGCGGACGATGATATTGCGCAGCGAATAGCGGTTGAGCGGGTAGCCCTGCTTGGTCAGAAACAGGTGGTCATCGCGGACGCGGCTCGGTTCTGGCCGCTCGTCGCTGGCATAGAGCCACACGGCGGACTGAGCTTGGCGGCCCAGGTAGACGAAGCGCTCTTTTGATCGCTTTCCCAAAACGAGCGTCCGACCCGTTTTGAGATTCACGTCCGAGACCTGGACACGGCAGGTCTCGGATGCACGGGCGCAGGTATCCACCAAGAAGAGCACAATCGCTCGGTCACGGCGATGGTTCTGACAGCCAGACGTCGCACCCAGCAAAGCGTCGATGGTCCGCTTATCCAGCGCCTTTGGTTGGAGATCGGGCAGTTGGGGCGCAGGCACGGGGGCGGCTGGGTTGTGTCCCCTCGGGACCAGAGCGACGTCGACCTCTCCGAGCCAGCGGTACAGCGCCGAGATGATGGAGAGCTGGCGGCGCTTTGTAAAGGCGGACAGACCGCGCTCGTCGCTATGGCGGAGGTATTTGACGACGTCGGTAGTGGTGAGGTCGAGCACATCGCGGTCGCCATACCAGGCGACAAACTGCTCGAATTGGGTGCGGTCGATTTTGATGGTTTCGGGAGTACAGCGGGTGGCCTTGAAAAGCAGGTATCCGTTGACGGCTTGTAGCAATCTCATAATGTAGCGATCTCCTTTTGTCTAGGAGTATGCTACATACCGTCTGGGGCGGGATGTTGTGATCAAAAGCACCTTAAAAAAACAATCAAAAATGTGAGTGTAGCGCTCTGACCGTCTGAGCTACGCGCCCGTTTTGTCCACTACATCACGCTGTGGACCGTATGTAGTATACTCTAAACCCTAAAAATTGCAACTTTCTCAGAATGGTTGTAGCATCACTTCTTTCCTAGTTTCACTTTCCATTCGCGGAATTGTTGGCGTTTGGATCGTAGATCCTTGCGGGAGGAACCTAGCTTGATCATCTGATCAGCCATAGTGATGAACTGATCGCACACTCGGATAGCCTGATCATATCGCTTTTGCTTGCTGTAGATGATGCGAAGACGAGTGTAAGGATGGGAACCGTCAAACACATCGGCTATCATAGACTCGTAGATTTTGATGGCCTTATCAAGTTTGCCAGCCTTTTCCAGTTGACTTGCACTTGCACTTCGTTTCGCGAAGTCGTTATCAATTCGATTGGCTTCTGTGGTATAGGCTGCCATCGTTTCCGTTGGCATTTCCTGTGATATGGCTTGACGCAGCAGATAAGAACGCAGACCTAGAGGCTTGTTAGCGTAAGCACGCTTATGAGAAGACCACTTGGTTCTGCGTTGGGGTTTCTTGCGTTTCTTCCGTCCGAATATGTTCAATCTTTTTCCTTGAGCACCTATAACAACATTGCGAGGATGTAACCGACTCCCGCTATAGTACCTGAAAATGCTGCAAAGATGCCCAAGAGCATAAGTGGGCAACACGCACAACCCGAACGGCCTTTGCGCGTGCTGACCGTGCCGTGTTTGGTGCGTACACTAGCGCTGACTCCCTTGCTGCTGATGTTCACGCCAGCCTTTCCACCAATTCGAGCGGAGGGCTTGGTTACTTTGACACCTTTGGAGGTGATGCGTAGTTTAGGCTTCCGAATACTGATTAACTTTTTCTTTCGACGTGCCATTTAGTCCTCGCTTTTTTTCTTGTTGACCATATACTCTGCTCGCTGATCATAGAGCGTTTGGACAATGAGACGGACAGTATCTCGGTCCTCTTTTTTGAGATATTGAAAATGATCTAGTAAGTCTTGTTTCTCTTTCTCAATGTCATTTCCAATGATGATGGGAGGCAAAATACCTACTAGTCGAAAGACGCGCTCAGGTGCAATACCAAAGGCGCGTGCTATCCCTACACACGTTTCTGGGCTTGGTTCTTTCTCTTGAGTGAGAATCATTGAGACGGTAGATGGGACAACATTTGCACGGCGGGCAAGTTCACTGTTACTCCATCCTCGTCTATTGAGTTCATCGTTTAGCCAGGTGACAAATTCATTTTTCATAATGATAGTATAGCATACTCGTTATTT
>Ga0180432_10001468_pt1 | contig 37272 bp, 28 predicted proteins | sample SS_ome_10_FD_132414 | JGI IMG/M metagenome (GOLD analysis project Ga0180432, IMG submission 132414) | Hypersaline lake sediment archaeal communities from the Salton Sea, California, USA - SS_1_MS_2 metaG | ecosystem: Environmental > Aquatic > Non-marine Saline and Alkaline > Hypersaline >... | reverse complement strand
TTTGCACAGTGCAATCGGTTACATCACGCCGGCGGACAAACTGGCCGGGCGAGAGCACGAGATCTTCGCCGAGCGGGATCGGAAGCTGGAACAAGCCCGGCAACACCGCAAGACCCGCCGCCATCCGCCGGTATCCGTAGCCGTAACCATAACCGTAGCCGTAACCATAGCCCTGGCGTCTTTGGGCTTGGTTAATGACGACACCGAGTATCTCGACGCCAAGGCCGGAGAGGATGTCCCTGGCCTGGACCACCTTGGGGCGGCCGTTCTTCGCAATGCGGACCGTCAGCAGCACTCCATCCACGCGCGGGGCGATGATGGTCGGATCCGACACGGCCAGGACTGGCGGGCTGTCGATGATCACGCGATCGTACCGCTCGCGCACGACCTTGAGGAATTCGTCAAACCTCGCGGAAGTCAGCAGTTCAGCCGGATTGGTCGGTCGCCGGCCGCGCGGCAGTATCCACAGATTGTCGACCCCGGACGGTTGGATGGAATCGGACAAATCGTTTTTTCCAAGGATCACGTTGGCCAGCCCGGTCTTCGACTTGATACCAAAGATCTTTCCGATTCGTGCCCGCCGGAGATCGCAGTCCACCAGAAGGATATTTTTTCCAGCCTGTGCCATCGAGACCGCCAGGTTCGACGCTACCGTTGTCTTGCCGTCCTCGGAACTGGGGCTTGTAACCTGAATGACCTTGCACTGCGCACCTCGGGTGCTGAAGTCCAGGGCGGTTCTCAAGCCGCGGAACGCTTCGGCTTGGGATGATTTCGGCCGATGGACGGCCACGATCGCGGGTTGGATGGTTGGTTTACCGGGCGCGTGGCCGGGAACAGTCGCTGTCTTTCTTTGGGTGTCCAAATTCGGGACGTGGGCCATGATGGGCAGCCGCAGGGTCTGGTACAGTTCCTCAGGGTTGCGGAAGGTTCGGTCCGTGATGTCCGCCAGGTAGGCGAGTCCCGTCCCGAACATAAGCCCCAGCAGGCCGCCAAGCCCGAACACGATCGCGAGACTCGGCCAACAGGGCTGCGCGGCCCGCTCGACCGGCGAGATGATCTCCGTCAGGAACCCGCCGTAGTCCCGGATCAGGTTGATCTCTCCCAACCGGCCGACCACGGCATCATAAAGCTTGCCTAGACGGGCAAGCTCGTTGCTCAGCATCTTGTCTTGAATGTCATATCTTGCCAACTGCTTTGCGGCTTCCTCTTCCCGGCGAGCCAATTGTTCGAGTTCGATGCGGTGTTTCTCCATTTCCTGCAAGTCGTGTTGGAGAAGTCCGACATGAACCGTCAGCAATTCGCCCGGATCGAGTTCGTCCTCTTCGGATGCAACCGACGCCGCATGCGCATCGAGAAACTTCCAAATCAGCCCAATTTTCTCACGGACTACTCGGACATCCGGATGATCGCTGCCATAATCCCCGGTCAGGGCGGACTCATCGAGGAGCAACGCGAGGAGTTGCTGGTGTTCGGTCTCGACGGATTGTCTGACTTCGGCGCCCTCTGTGTGAAACTCGGCATACGTTTTTTGGGTCGCCGCGAGAAGAAGCTTGAGTCGTTCGACGTCACTGCTACCGAGCAGTGCGAGCTTGTCCAGGTCGCTGAGCGCCGACACTTCTTTTTGCTGGAGGGCCTCTTCGATGACCTCAAGCCGGGCTTTGGTTTCCGCATAGCGAATTTCGATTTCCGACAGGGACGTCTCGGCTATGGCCAAGCGCTCTTGATGGAGATTCAGAGCGTCTTTTCCCTTCCAGATCAGAGGGGCATTCTCTCGGAACTTCCGATAGCGGGCCTCTTTTTCCGCTAACTCCTTCGCGAGGTCGTTTTTGGCGCTACCGATAATGTCGACGGCCTCCGTGCTGGTGTTTTGGAAGGTTTCCCCCAGGAAATCCTGGTAGCTCTCGACGATCGCGCCCAGGATTGCCGCACAATCATCCGGCGACGGGTCCTTGAACGTTGCACAAAGCACGCTGGCGTCTTTCGCTTTCCCCTCTCCTCCCCGAGTTACATCGAGGTTGTTGGTGATGTACCGTACCGGACTGCCGTTGCCGGCGATTACCTCCGCCACGACGGGCAAGGCCTTCAGGTTGTGCTTTTCGATGGCCTGCATGATTACGCGGGGGCTCTTGAATAACTCCATGTGCGTTGCAAGAATATCCTGATCGGTCGATCGGCGCTGGAAGTCCGTGGCTCCGCCGGTACTTTGTACCGGAAGATTCGAGTCCTTGGGCATGACCAGAATCTGCACGCTCGACTCATATATCCGAGTTGCCCGAAAGTAGTACAGGCTGCTCAGGAGGAGCCCCGCGACAAGCCCGAAGACGATGAGCCGTTGCCTGCGCCGAATCAAGGCCAAGACATCCAGCAAGCCTCCGTCGCCCTTGTTGGGTGAATGTTCGGAGACACGTTCGGCACTATGCGGACCGTGGTTGCTCCGGCTTATATTTGAAGACATATTGAATCTCCCACGATTTCCTTTTATCTTGTTCGGCTGAATTGAAGTGGTCAGCCGTTTTTCGGTCTCCCTTGTTTTACAAGCTGGGCCTGGTTGATTTCCTGGAGCAGCTTCCGGTATTTTTCTTGACGCGGCGCCAGCCGGGCGCACCACTTGGCTTGTGTGCGGGCCTCCTCCAGACATCCTTGCCGCCGCAGGAGCATTGCAAATTCATACCGCCACCCGACTTCGTCCGGTTGAAGCGTGACTGCGCGCGAGTAGTCCTCTATCGCCTCCGAGTACATTTCCTTTAGCGAACGAATCGAGCCTCGCAGGTAGTGTCGTTCCGCCTCAGGCATATCAATCTCTCGGACAAGCTCCTCCGCCCTCTTCAACAACAGGCGGCGAACGCGGGCATCTCCCTCGGCGGAATATCGATGTTGCGCCAACTGCACGAGCAGTTCCGGCGAGGCGGGCAGGAGCCGCTCGGCCCCGCCCGGGAAAGCTAACCATCCCCCCGCAATCTCCAGACGTTCTCCAGATAGCGAGGCGAAAGAGCAAGGCTCTCTTGCCAGTTCGTCTGCGCCGAGCGAAAGCGTCCGGCGTTGAAATCGAGCAACCCGCAAATAAACAGAAGATCGGGATTTCCGGGAGCCAGGCGGCGGGTCCGCTCGACGTGAATCCGATCCTTCGCAGGATCCGTTACCAGAACACAAAGCTGGGCGATTCCCGAGTGGACGCCCGGAAGCAGCGGGCAGTTATTGCGCGCCAGAACCAAATGCCTAAGCGCCGCAGTGAGGTGCCCGCTTGCGATGGGGGCCGTTCGCAGTTCGTGAAGCTCTTTCCGCAAGCCCACCCGGGCATATAGGTGGGCTTGTTGGTGAAGCACCAAGGGAGAGGTGAGCAATATCAACCGGGGATCGCCCGAAGGATACGAGGACTTGTCACGCAGCTCTTCCAACGCACGGGCGCGATACAATTGAATCCAAAGCTCGGCCAGCTTCCGGTGTACTTCAGCATTGTCCTTCTGCTGCCGCTGGGCGGAGTTCAGTCGCTCGATGTGATCGATGAGCGTCGGCGGCGAAAAGTCGTTTAGCGCGTCGGCAAGCCCCACGTCGCGACCGCAAGTATTTCCTCGACTTGCAGCTTGCGGGGTTCGTCGCTCCTGTGGTAGCATGCCTTCATTGGGGGAGATGGTTTCCGCCTATCCGGGCGAGACGCCGATCGAAGTGCCCGGAAATGCGATTTTCGGCCGAAGAATGCGGCGAGTCGTGAGTCTAACCTAATAAAGAACGCGTAGGTGCCGACCGGTGGAATCTGACGAGCAACTTGTCGAGTCTTACATGAGCTCCGGCGGGAACGGGGCCTTGGACGAACTGGTTCGCAGGCACGTTCGCGGGGTTCGGGCTTTGATCTGCCAAATGGTGTTTGATCAGGCAGCGGCTGATGATCTGACTCAAGAGGTTTTCATGAGGGCGTTTTCCAGCTTGGCAACATTCAGCGGGCGGTCGCGATTCTCTACGTGGTTGTATCGAGTTGCATTGAATACGACCTATACCTTCCTTACCCGGGAAAAGCGATCTCCTGTCGATTATCGGGCAGATCTCCCGGAGACAATCCAAGGTCGAAATCCCGAGCCAGGGGATGCAGCCATACACGCCGAATTGGAATCTGCCGTCGAGACGGCACTCGGGAACCTTTCGCCACGGCTGCGGGCGGCGATCGTCCTGACGAGCCTACAGCAAATGGAAGTCAAGCAAGCCGCGAAGATCGAAGGATGTACGACCGCCACCATGTACTGGCGGATTCACGAGGCACGAAAACAACTCCGGCGACAACTGCAAGAGCACTTGCCATCATGACCAACGACCAAGACAACAAACTGGATGGCCTGCTCCGGAACTGGGCCAAGCAGAACTCAGCGACCGACGCCGACATCCAAGCTCTGTGCGACCGGATTTCGAGAGCGGTTGACCAGGCGCCGTTTCTTGACGCCGGCCCGGCAACTGTTCGGACCGATCGGTTTTCCGTGCTCGGCCGGGCGGTCTGGTTTTCATTGGGCTGTTCGGTGGCACTACTGTTTGCGTTTCTGCTATTTCCCGCCGCGCGCGTCCCGCAGGAGCAACAGGCGGGGATTTCCGAGACGCATCAAGAGGTGAATAAGAGAGATCCAGAGGTCCCATCGCTTGCCCTACTGAACGAATCGCAGTTGGCGGGCAAAGGACTCCTGTTAGCTGAGATGGAGCGGATGTTTGCCGATCGCCTGACGTGGGTTGCCGAGAGCGACGGCCAGGTGTGCGTGGGGCTCTTGCCTCAAGCCGGGTCCGCTCCCTCCGAGGCAACCCCGATGGCCGTTCGTGTCGTCGTTGTTTCCCGCAAGGGCGATCAAGAGGCTTGGACGCCCGTCTGGCAAATCGACGTCGTCACGCGCGGAGAGGAGCTTGTCGACTTGACGCAAGATTGCATTCGAAGCGGGACGTTGTCGCTTTGGACCTACCCGCTTCCGGATGGGAAGATCGCCGTGGATGCGAACTTTGCCCTCCCCGGCCCGGTCTCCTTGGAATCGTCGTTCAGCGGCGTTCAGTCGCCGGGTGTCCCAAAGGAAATCCTGTCGATCGGAACCGACCGTGCCGAGTACCGCGTTTTCCAAACCGTTTCTCTCTTGAGAGAAGGCACAGGTTGAACAAACAACGGAGAGCAACATGGATCTCGCTGCATCATCCTTGATTCGCCGCACGCTCGCCGGTTTGCTGGTCCTGGGCACGGTGGTTGCACCGGCCAACGGTGATCTGAAGATCGAGCCGTCCGAGAATTGGTCGGGCGTGTTTGGCGACTCGAAAAGGACGTTCCACTACGTGGTGAAGGCAGACAAACCTTTTGAGGGCCTCGCCGGATGGCGATTCTCCATCAATCCCCGAACGGTGTCGCGCGGCGAGATGGCCGTGACAGCCGGGCCGGGCAAACCGGCGAACGTCGCGATTCCCTTGGAAATCCCGCCTGTAAAAGAGGGTGTCATCGTCGAGGCAACGCTGGAAGTGACCGTCGCCGGCCAGGGAGTCGAGGCGGAACATGCGAAACCGATTTGGATATTCCCGCGAGATCCCTTCGTCGATCGATCCCGCTGGCTCAAAGACCTGAAGGTCACCCTGTTTGACCCGGAGGGCAAAACGGCGGATCTCTTCGAAAAAGCGAAAATCCCGTTTAAGTTCACGCGCAACACGGCCTCGCTCGACGACCTCAGCGAAGGGCTGGTCGTCATCGGCGAGGGCACCTCGTTTGCGGACCATCGCGGTCTGGCCGAGACCCTGATCGACGTGGCCGCATCCGGTCTGCCCGTGTTGTGTCTGGCGCCGAAGGACGGCCGGTTGCCGATGCCGGGCGCGAAGTCGCCCCAACAACCGCCGCCGCGCCGCGTGTCGCTCAGGCGGCAGGACGTCATCCGCGAGTTGGACAAGCGCATCGACTCGGTCGCGTGGCCGCCCGACGGCCGGTTGATCGCAAGCCGCTTCGCTATGGCCGCCGATCGTGATTGGGTCGTCGCGGAGGTTGTTTCAAGCGGTGAGGGCTGGCCGTGGATCGAAGCCCAATATTCGCAAAAGGGGGGCAGGCTCTTACTTTGCGGGTTCAATATCGTCCGGCAGTGGGACGCCGGGCCCGCACCGCGTTTTTTGCTCGCTCGACTGTTCGAGCGGCTGACCAACGAGAAACCACTATCCTTAAGACCGAAGGAGGACTAGAAGATGAGAGCGTTTGTAAAATGGCAGTTGGCGATTGTGCTGGCAATGCTCGTGTTGCCGACGCTGGCCTTGGCCCAGGACGATAAGGCACAGACCGTTTACCCGGTGGCGATCCTCCCGTTTTCGGAGCGCGGCCGCGAGGTCGCCGACATGGGTAACAAAGTCACGGACCTGTTGTTCGCTAACCTGATTGCCAATCCGGAGCTGTATCTGGTCGACCGCGAGGACCTCAAAAAGGTCCTGGAAGAGCAGGAACTCAACCTTTCGGGCGTGGTCAACCCGAGCCAGGCGACCAAGGTGGGCCAGCTCACCGGCGCCAAAATCATTGTCACCGGTTCCGTGCTCCAGGTCGACAACTCGCTCTACCTGATCGCCAAGATCATCGGTACCGAGACGAGCCGCGTGGTCGGCACGTCGGCGAAAGGAAACGTCCGCGACGAGCTGGGCGCTTTGGCCGAGACACTGGCCGCCGAAGTGGGCAAAACCATCCTCAAGCGGTCCGACGAGCTCGTCGCCAAACCGGCCACGCGCGAGGACCGGGTCGCCGCGCTGAAGAAGAAGCTGGGCAAGAGCAAGCTCCCGAACGTCCAGATCAAGATCCCGGAACGCCACATCGGCCAGGCCACCATCGACCCGGCTGCCGAGACCGAGATCACCCTGTTCTGCACCGAATCGGGCTTTACGGTCATCGACCCGGACGAGGGTGACAAGAAGGACGTCGATGTCATGATCACCGGTGAGGCTTTCAGCGAGTTTGCCACCCGTCGCGGCAATCTGATCTCGGTAAAGGCCCGGATCGAGGTCAAGGCAGTCGATCGCCAAAGCGGTGAGATCGTCGCGATCGACCGCCAGACGTGTGTGGCCGTCGGCCTGACCGAGCAAGTCGCCGCCAAGTCGGCCCTCCAGGAGGCCGGCGCCGCGGTGGCCGAGCGCCTGCTCCCGAAGCTGGCCACGCCGGAGAAGGACAAGAAGAAGAGAAAACGATAGCACTGCCTGGAAAGGGCGTCGGGGGCCTTCTGCGTTCTGCTATACTGAGTCCGTATCCATCGAGCCGTGTCGGTGAATTCTCATGAAGTTGTACGACAACAAGAAACTCAAGCGAGTCGAGTTACTTCGACAGGGTTCTGGCAAGCAGCATTGCGAGGAAGAGAATGAGTTTTTGCATCCGTAGTTGCCGAGACGCCACGAAAACTGCGGCGTCACTGATTCGAAGCAAAACGCTCCATGCGTTTGTTATTCTCCTGGTCCTTGCGAGCGTCGGACTGGCGGATACACGCGTGGCGGTGATTGGCCCCCGGAACACGGAGCTTGGTGCTTTCGTCGCCCTTGCAGAACTAAAAGTCGGCAAGATCCCCGGCGTTGCCATGGTCGAGCGCGGCGCGATCGAACTCGTCCTCAAGGAGCAAGAACTCCAATCCGCTTTTTCCGCCGAGGCCGCCGGAAAACGGGCCTTGTTGGGAAAACTGCTGCGGGCGGACGTGCTTGTGCTTCTCAAAGCGTGCAAGAAACCATCGCCACACACCGAGGTCGTCATCTGCGAAACGCAACAGGGGTTGCGGTTGTCAGTCACCCCGCTACCTCGGCTCCCGGAGGTAGAACGCCAGGCCGAAAAAGTGCGGCAATTGGTGGAACAGGCGATTGGGCGCAAGCAGTTCTCGGAGATTGTCGCCGTTGTGCCGTTGATCAACAACAGCCTGACGCGTGATCTCGATCATTTGCAGACGGCGTACGCTCAGTTGATCGAGCAATCGTTCTTGAGACGCAAGCAGTTGGCCGTGGTGGAGTTGGCCGAGGCCAAGGCCATCGCCGACGAGATTCTCTTGACCAGCGGCCAGGGCATCAAGCGACCCTTGCCGCTGTATCTGATCGGCGAGTACCGTGCCGAGAAAAGCCGAATCACCTTCACGCTCAAACTCATGCGGGGCCCGAAGCAACTCGAGTCCCGGCGACTCGCGGAAGTCGTGCCGGACCAGGTCTCGGAGCTGCTTTGCCGTGCGGCCAACGAGATGCTGGACCGGGCCGTCGGCCGTTCGGAAGTGATGATCGACCGGGAAGCCGAGACCGACCAACTGAACGAGCGGGTCGAAGCGTTTCTGTTGATCGGCAACTGGTCGGAAGCCCTGACGTTGGCCGAAGCAAGCCTCTTGATAAACCCGGATCAGCCCAAGGTGCATGACCACGCGTTGCAAGCAATCGCAATAATGATTGGTAAACTCCGAAGAAGCCCATCTATCGCCGGTAGCTACGATAATGCGTCGAAGTCGATCCCGTTGATGTTCGCGGCGTTGCCTCACGTGGAGGCCTTTTTCGCCGGGGAAGTCCATGGGAGGCAGAATTGGGGCTGGGGCACCTTCTGCTGGCATCCGGACCTGAGGTGGTCGAGTCCGATTAAGGCGTCCCAAAAGTACTTAAGCCAAGAGACCTTCCTGCGATGGATGGAATTGCGAGAGCGGTTGGCGTCGATGGCGACGCGCGTGCTGAAGTCCAAAGCGGCAGGGAAAGTCCACGACGATTCACTCCACCGGCTTTGGCATCTGACCCTCCCCGAATACCACGTTGTGGATCCGAAGGTCTACCGTCGAGAAAACCTGAAGGACGTCTGCGACGCTCGGTTGGAATTGCTGAAAGACTTCGTATGGCTGAAGCGTTCTCCAAACTACAGGTACTGGCGAACTCAAGAGTTCTTCGCAATGATCATTCGGTTGGATTATCAAAGTGAGTACTACAAGTTATCAGGCTTACACGCCGATCCAATATATCAAGAGTTCCTGGCAGAAGTGGAAAAGCTGCACAACCCTGCGATGTCCAAAGCGGTTGAGCAAGTGCGCAAGAATATCAAGAGTATGCGGAGACACTTGGATAACTTGGCCCGGGCCGGCGCGCGGCCCAAAGCCGCACAGCCCAAGCCATCGCGGCCAAAACCGGCAGAGGATGCCGGCAAACACATCAACCTCGATGCGGTTTTGCATCCGATCGACTTGACGGTAGAACGGCACGACGGGAGCACAAGCCAGAAAGTTCCCGAACTGCTCGGGTGGCTGCCTATCCAGGAAGGCATGGACATGGTCATCTCGGGCAGATCGCTTCACCTCATGAAGCAAAAGGGGCGTTTGAAACAGTTGCCGCTGGAGTTCACTCCCATAGAACAAGATAAACGCCGTAACAGAAGAACGGTGAATTTCTGCTGGGATGGACGCTACGTTTGGGGCGCTTCTCCGGGACACAAGGACCAGTTCCTTGCTGTGGTCGATCCCGAGACCGAGGAGGTCTGGAAATTCACCGCAGAGGACGGATTGCCGCCGATGAACACTGGCGGTGGAGTGGCGATCACCGCGATGACGCCGGGAAAGGTCTGCATTGCGGGTTATTTCGGGCGTTCGTGGTATGCAACCGCGACGTTCGACCCCGAGGTCGGCAAGTCTTTTGAAGTGTTCCATGAGGGACGAATCGTGGCCCGCCCGCAAGAATACGACTCACCCAAGAGGGCTGACTTCGCGCATCCTTTCAAGCAGTTCTATACCATTGCGGACCCGGCGTTCGAAGGGCGCCCCCCAAGGCCGCTAGGATTGCTCTTCCCCCATTATCCGGGCTACCCATTCTTGATTGATCCCGACAAGAAGTCGCTTACACCTGTCCTTGAGCTCGGAAAGCTATTGATTCCCCATGACAAGAAGGGCCCAAAAGTTTTCAAAGACTATTTCGATTATCGCAATTATCTCGGACGCTTGCTCTACCGCCAGGTAGGAAATCCCGACAGAAGTCCCGATGTATGGCGCAGCACCATTCCCGACACCATTCCCTATCTCAACGACGGCGTGTGCACAGAAACTATCATCCGCCCAATCGTCATACACGAGCGACAACTGTATGTGGTAACGAGGGCCAGTTCGGGTCAGGCACAGTTGTACGCTGCCGGTAGCTTTCGGGACAAGTTCCATCTGTTGAAAACGAGTATTCCCCAGCCGAAAAAAAAAGAGGGGCTGATGCCGGACGGGAGCGTCCTGCGGTATTATCCCAGCGTTGCTCACGCGCTGCATGCCCGGAGCCACCATTATGGTCTGCTGCTACAGTACCGTGGAGTCTTGTACCAGGTGGAACGGCTGAAACGGCCTACGAAGAATCGGGACAAGGGAGCGGGGAAGGCAGAATGATGAGATTGCCGTATTGCGTTTTTCCGGTACTCGTTTTGCTCATGTTTCACAACCCGTTCACCGCGGCGGACGACCGTGCCTACAACCGCTGGGCGATCGTTGCTTCGCCTGATGTACAGAGGTCCGGCTTGACCAATCTATTGACCGTCGAACTGTCAAAGATTGACGGCATCGAACTGGTCGAGCGGGAAGCAATTGACAAGGTGCTCGGGGAACTGAGTCTCAGTGCCGCCGGATTGGTCAACCCGCAGAAGATGCTGAAGCTGGGAAAACTCGTTTCCGCTGAAGCGATTCTATTCATCGAGCACAAGAGAGCGACGACACCGGACGCCGTTCGAGTGCGGCTGATCGAGACCAGGACGGGTATCCGACTGGTCGACTTCTTTGTGTCTGCCGGGAAACCGGAGCAGCAGATTGCCGGGCTGATGGGCAGACTGCGCGACGCAAAGCAAAAACTTCGCTGCCCGCTTGACAAGCGGTGTTATGTCGGCGTTTTGACCATGCAGGGCGGGCAACCACGCGCGGATCTGAAGCCAACGACCCGGGCCCTGAAAGCACTGGTAGAACACGATCTGGGACGTCTGCCCCGGGTCGTCGTGTTGGAACGTGAGCAACTACCGCGCCTGCGCGACGAGCGCGATCTGACGGGGATCGAACTGAAACTCCGCAGTTCGACCACCTTGATCGAAGGCGCTGTACGCGGGGGCGGCAAACTGGAGATATCCTTCAAACTCATCCCGTTGGCGGGCGGATTGCCGAAACACGTTGCGACGTCGGGAACGCTCGAAGACCTGGCCGCGTTGCGTGCGAGCATGGTGCGGGTGGTTCGGTCCGCCTTGGATACAGGCGGCGGCGCCATCGTCCCGGCCGATTCTCGCCGAGAGGCGACGATCTTTGCCCAACAGGCCGTCCACCAGGCATCGCAAGGCAACTACGCCGAGGCGGCCTCCCTGGCCGAAGCCGCACTGGTCCTCGACGATTCCCGCGCCTCGCACCGGTACGCCATCAACGTCTACGGCAAGGCAGCGCAAGACCGTGACCGGCCGATCAGGGACCGGCTCCAGTCCTACCTTCGGGCCCATCAACTCGATCTGGCGGTGATCCAGCGGTATGTATGCGTGCGGGAAAGCGGGCGAAACGAGCTGACGTACTGGCCGTATCGGTACTTTGCCAAACGGGCAGACGTGAATTCGGCCGGGGCGGAAGGGTACGCTCTGGCTGAGGCAATGCGCCGCCTGAATACACGCAAGTTCGAACTTCTGATGGCCCACCGACGCCAACGGGGCGTCAGCCTCGAGCCGCTGTCGTCGCCGTATCTTCAGTACGGGGTTTCCGGTTCGAGCGACACGAAGGAATTCGCGAAACACATGCGACACATCATCTCGGTGATGCAAGAGGAACTCCGTTCGCCGGGGGTCGAATCGAAGGAAGGAACTGAACTCGGCCGCCGTTTCTATGCCCATCTTGGCATGGCTTTCTATTATTTGCACGAACTCGTGCCGCACAAACCGGGCAGCGGTCCGGAGTGGAACCCTCTGGAGGATCCCGAAATCCGCGAACTGCTCCAATGGATGACCCTGCAAGAGAATCCCGTCGTGCGAGCCACCGCCTACCAACAACTCAGCCAGCGCGAGGGTGAGGAGGGGGTCACGGCCGGAGAAGAACTCGTCCGAATGATCCTCGAACAGAATCCACCGAAGGACGCCGTGTCCCAGGTCTGTTCCCAGTCTTTGGACCAGGTTGGGTTTCCAAATCTACCGAAGTCCAAACGTCTGGCCGACTACTTCGAGAATTTGCTCGATCGTGCCGAACGGACTGGGGAGGCATCCATGCTAGTCCGGCATCCGCGCATCATCTCTAAGCTGTTGGAGCAGGGTGCCGGTTCCCAGCGCCAGCAATGGCGAAAGAGGTTGCTCGCGATGATCGACCAAAAGGCCTACGATCCCGATTTGGCAGGCCAAGTCGCGAGACTCAGGGCAGATCTCGACAAGTCTCGAACCGGCGGAAAAGGAGGGAAGAAGAAGGACCGAACGAGGAGGAAGCCTTCCGGTGCGAAGAGGAAGGAGCAGCCAACGACTACCAAGGTCTCGAAGGCACCACCTCCCGCAAATGCGCTTCGCTGGATCGGCGACGTCGACTTCTGTTGGACCAAGAACCTCGGCGGGAATACGAACTGGAACGCTGGCGCCGTTTCGGACGGGCGGTTGCCCACGGCGGAAGACTGCGCCTGTTTCGACGGCACGCTCCCCACAGCAAGGTTCCCTGAGGACGACGACCATCTGCGTTACCGGTCGGTCGAGATCCCTACTGACGTCACCGTCCGACGGCTTGATTTTTATCAGGTTGCCGCGGGACTCAAAGACGCCAACCGCTTCCGCCTAGGCGGCGAAGGCACACTCACACTCCGCGGCGACGACCGGAGGATCGGTCTGAACGTCGTTTGGCAAGATGCCAATGTCCAGGAACTCCGCATCGACAACGACCTGGAAGTTGCGGGAAACGTTCGGATTGTTCGCAGGCACTGCAATAAGACGGATCCGGAAAACCTGAGCCAGCTGTCGCCGGCGCGAAGACGCTACGCGTTCACCAGGGCGCCCGTCTGGATTTACGGCAAGATCGGCGAAGACGCTCCGGGCCGAGAAGTGGAGTTCGACAATGAACAGGATTCCGTCATGCACAAGTTGGTGCTTGTCCGGAACAACACATTCTCCGGCGACGCAGTGGTCAACGGATTTGTCACCTTGCTCGATCCCGGAGGCCTTGGCCAAGGTAAGCAAGTCACCCTGGCAACCCGGCGCGACACGACGCTGGAATTGGCGCTGACGGGAGCCAACTTTCGTGTCTTCGATCGCGACATCGTTCTGCATGGCGATCCAGCTATTAGGCGCACCACGACGATTCGCGGTACGCACATCGACCTGAGGGGAACGATCTCCGGCGGAGACCCCGACGACCTGCTGGTGATCCATACCATCAGCGCCGACCGGACCATCCGGATTTCCGGGCAGAACACTTACGCGGCCGGGACTCGCATTCGAGGGCATGCCGTGTTGACCGGCACGCTGCCGAACTGCAATCTCTGCATTACCGGCAGATTGACCGGCGACGACCAACAGCCGGGCAAGCTGATTTGCAGAGTTTCCGGCAATCGCTCGGACTGCATTCAGTTCCAAGACTACAAAGGCAACGCGGGGACCGGTTGCCTCGACACGCGATTCCTGGCGATCGAATTCAAGGTCGACCGGCCGCCGACCAAAGACACGTACGTCATTCTCGACTACTCGAACCCGAAGACCGTTTGGATTGCTGCCGGCGAAGAGTCGACCGGCAAGACCTTCGCCAAGGCGATCAACGTGCCGAAAGGATACAAGTTGTACGACAACAAGAAACTCAAGCAAGTCGAGTTGAATCGGGGCAAGGGAGCGGGGAATGCAAAATGATGAGATTGCCATGCTACGTTTTTCCGGTATTTGTTTTGCTCCTGTTTCACAACCCGCTCACCGCGGCGGACGACCGTGCCTACAACCGCTGGGCAATCGTTGCTTCGCCTGATGTACAGAAGTCCGGGCTGACCGACCTGCTGACCGTCGAGTTGTCAAAGGTTGACGGTATCGAACTGGTGGAACGCGAGCGGCTCGATGCGGCCACCAAGGAACTCGAACTGATCGCCTTGTTCGGGGCACAGGGAGCGGGGAAACGGTTGAAACTGGGACGCATGCTGAAGGCCGATGCGCTCGTCCTGTTGGCTCAAGAGAATCGCGGCGAGAAGACTTTCCTTCGCATGGTTGTCAGCGATTGCCTCTACGGAGCGCGATTGCACGTAGAATACTTCCTTATGGGTTCGGCTGGCCTTGAACAGTTCCCTGCGCAGTGCGCCGATCGAGTGAGGCGTGTGCAACAACGGTTTGCAGGCGGTGTTCGACGTATCATCGCTGTCACACCGCTTGTCTCGCGGAACCTGACCCATGACTACGACCACCTTCAGACTGCGTACGCGAGTCTGCTTCAGAGTGCCTTGCTATCGATACCGGGCACTGCCGTCCTCGAGATTGACGAGGCACGTCATCTTGCCCGGGAATTGCAGATGGCAGGCGACGGAGTTGGGGCCCGCGAAGTGCCGCTTTTTGTCAGCGGGCAGTACAAGATGTCGACCTTGTTGCCTGAGAAGGCAACGAAGGTGAATTTCTCGCTTCGTGTGGTGCAGGGCGATCGTGAACTGCACCGGCTCCAATCGGGTGAGCTTCCGTGGTCGGACACCGCGACGTACCTCGCGAAGACCGCCCCGGCAGAAATCGCCCGCCTCCTGGAGCCCAACGTGAAGGGCAAAGCCGTGCAACCCGTCCCCGCGAATGAACAAGCCCGCCTTTTGTTTGAGCAGGCAAGGGTGTTTTCGGAGTTGGGGCAGTGGCGTCGGGCGGCCGATTTGCGAGAAGCGGGGCTGCTTGTGGTGCCCGATCGCGCGGACGAGCGGCTCCGGTTGATCGTCGACTACGCCCAGTCGATCGCAACGTGGATCGACAGAGATTCCACGTCTTCCGAGGGTAAATCCGCGGCGATCCGGCGGCGGCTCGTCGTTTGGCAGACGATGACTCGGCACATTGAACACGTGACCTGCAATAGGCAAGTCAATCCCCGCGAGGCGGAGCTGCTGGTTCGCACGGTTGTGGGACGGGCGGACGAGGTTCGGGGAGGCAACATCCGGCGGATGCGGGAAGAGCCGCCGGAAGTCCGCCGGGAGCTGTGCCGCTTCTTCCGCGCCGCGCTACCGCGTTTTCCAGGCCTGGACCCCAAGCTCGCCCGGGGGACCATTCGAGAGCCGCTCGCTTGGCTGATATACCGACCGGAGCACGCCTCTTCGTCTCTGAATTCGGCCCGAAAGGAGGCCGCCGAGCAGTGGTCGGCCGAGCGGCAGTACGACCTATGGAGCCACCGGATATTCGGGTACGTGGTCTCCGCCTTCAGACGCCGCTTTCCGACGACCGGCGACGCGCCGTCCGCGGCAGCCGGCGATAAGGCACCGTTCGGCTACCGGACCATGTACGACGTTTATTACGACATGCTTACCAAAGTTGAGTTGCAGCCCTTTTCGGGCCCCATGCTGTTTGGTGCTGCGCATGCGGGGGAATCGGAGCCGGTTGAGGAGTTCCTTCGGCGATTGGAGGCGACCGACAACCCGTCGCTGGTCTTTGCCGCGCGAAGGTGCCGGTTATATCGGGCAATCCGCACTTTGAGATATGAAGTACACACCTACGCGAGCAAGCACGGCCGGCACGTCGCCGTGCCCGCGAGCATGATTGCGAAGTTCGACGCCATCGACCGCGGCGCCCAAGAACTCGCCGAGTTGCTCAAGACCAACGGCTACAAGACCCCGCCGCGCAAGCCGTGGTGGGATCCCAGCGCCGCCTTGGTCAAGTTCCGGCGCGACATCGCCGAAGAAAAGCAGCATGCTCTGCGGGCCGGCAGTGCCAAGATCGCCCGAAATAAGACCAAGCCGAAACTGCTCGACATGGCGGACGACTCGGGACCGATCCGCGTGATGTTTCATCCCGTCTCGCACCTGCGATACCTTCGCGGTGTGATCAAGTGCCGCGACGACTTCGACGTGCTTTGGACCTCCGAGGCGATTCACGGAATGTCCGCCAAAGGCCACACGAAAGTTCTCTTCAAGCCGCCGCAAGAAGGAGATATCCTGTTCGGGCCGGCCACCGGATTCTCGCCTGACCTGCTGGGGGCTTGCTGGGACGGCGAGCACCTCTGGACCGCCACACGCCGAGGCGGACTCCACGTCCTTTCGCTCGACGGTAAGGAGTTGGCTCGGGCGGGCACGACCGAAGGGCTGCCGCCGAACAAGATGACCCCCGTGATGCACGCTGTCGAACCGGGCAGGTGCCTGATCATCGGCGGCGTGTTCGACAAGGGCACGCGCGGCCGCGATGTCCGCGAGGCACGCACCTGGATAGCCTCGGTCTCCTACCGCGCGGAAACCGGCTCGTGCCGCGTCCGCATCTTCCATCAGGCCACGAAAGTGCCGGACGAGCGTGACACCGCCGACCAGGCGTTCTTTCCTTCGTGGATCGCACGTTGGTCCGACCCGGACGCCCCAAGCAGACGACTCATGTTGATTGGACGCCGGAACGATCCGTCGGTGGGTTCCATGACCGTCTATGATCGCCGTCCGCTCGTGGTCGACTTGGATAGCGGCAAGGTGAGTGTGCATCGGGGCCGGTTCCCGTCGGTCTACGGCTGGCCGGTTGAGTTCGCCTCGTATCGCGGGCGGATTCTGGTCGGAGACGCGATTGAGGGGCCACTCTGGGTAACGCCGCCGAAGGAAGGTGCGAAGCCCCGTTGGACCTGGAAGCTGCCGCCCCCGTCGAAGTCGAAAAAATGGCGAGATGAGCCGATTCGCTCGCGACCGGTGCTGCACGTGAATGAGCGTTATTACGTTGCGGGACGTGAGGCATGGTGGAGCGTGGACCCGGCGACTTCGGAGGTGGAGCGGTTTGCCTCGCCTGCCTTGCCCCAGCGCGAGCCGGATCCGAGGCGGCTCGTCTCCTACGGCCCGTCGGCCCACTACGGTCTGGTGGCGTGGGACTCGAAGTGGACCCTTTACCGGGTCGATCTGAATCCGCAACTTAGCGAGGAAGAAGAGCTGGCGCAACGGTATCCGCACGTACCCGCTGCCGATCGCGACCGGCACGCGAAGGCGGCCGCGGCGATTCGCCGGCTCGGCGGCCAGGTCGACCGCAAACCGCCTCGCTTTCGGGACATCTACCAGGTGACACGGGGTCCGGAAAGCTGGCACACGCGGGTCCAGTTGCTCCGCGGCTGGAAAGGCGGGGAGGACGGCTTGAAACACCTGGCCGGCCTGCACAACGTCGGCGTCGTGTACCTTGTAGAGGTGCCCGTCACCGATGAAGCCATGAAGCATATCGCAGCGTGTACAGCGTTAGAGCAACTCATCCTCTACGATGCCCGGATAACCGATGCCGGGCTCGGCCTACTCGACAAGCTGCAATCGTTGCGAGTGCTGCGTTTACTGGGAAGTGCCGATGGCAACACGAAAGTCACGGGCGAAGGAATCGAACGCCTCAAGGCAGTTCTTCCGTCGCTCAAGTATGTATACCCGTGAGGTGAACTAGCCTACCGATTTTTTCCCTACCGGGTAGAGACACACCAGTTTCTACCGGATCGTCGTCGGGGGAAGTCAACCGTAGACACAAATTCGAGAGACCTTAGACTTAGACTTAGATGAAGCGGAACGAACCGATGGCTCTTCACCGGATACTCTCTGGCAGTACGCTCGTACTCATTTTGCTCTGCACTCAAGCGGACGGAAAGAGCATGTACAACCGCTGGGCGATCATCGCCTCGCCGGACGTGCAGAAGTCCGGGCTGGCCGATTTGTTGACCGTCGAATTGTCAAAGGTTGACGGTATCGAACTGGTGGAACGCGAGCGGCTCGATGCGGCCACCAAGGAACTCGAACTGATCGCCTTGTTCGGGGCAAAGGGAGCTGGAAAGCGATTGAAACTGGGTCGTACGCTCGGGGCCGATGCCCTGCTGCTTCTATCGTTCGAGAAGCGTGAGAAGAAGCAATTCGTCAAGGTCATCGTGGCCGACTGCCGCTACGGGGCTCGATTGCGGGTCGACTTTTTGCCGCACGAAAATGATGCCCGGGACGAACTTGCGGCAAAATGCCGCCCGATTGTTGCGGAAGTCCGTCGCCATTTTGCCGGTGGAATCAAGCAGATCATCGGCGTCACCCCTTTCGTGTCCAGGAACCTCACGCACGACTACGACCATCTCCAGGCCGGCTATGCATGTCTCCTCGAAAACGCGCTTTGGATACAACCGGGTGTCGCGGTGCTGGAAACGGAAGAGGCCCGGGCAATCGGGCAGGAACTCCAGCACACCGGCGCCAAGCTGAAAGGCCGCGTCGTGCCGCTGTTCGTGGAAGGCGAGTTCAAGATGTCGACGGCCAAGCCGGGGGACAAGCCGAAAGTGCAGATGACCCTTTCCCTTGTCGACGCGCAGCACGGCCGCCAGCGGTACGAACAACCTACGCTGAGCTTCGAGGGGGTGACCGACTTGTTGACGCGACGTGCTCCAGAGGGGATTCTGCGTCGCGCAAAAATCGGCCCCCAAAAACCACTGACGCGGCCGCAGCAGGCAAGGCTGTTGGCCGACAGGGCGGAGGTCTTCAGCCTCGTTGGCGCCAGGAACCACTCGATCGGACTCTATGAGGCGGCCCTGTTGCTAACACCTGACGATGTCAAGATGCGTCTCAGGTTGATACGCGACTATCGGATGCGAAAATACACGGACGCGAGGAACCTCGCACGCCAAGCCAGAGATCCGAGGGCACGAGCGCATCTCAAAGAAGCTCAAGAAAAGCAACGGCTGCAAGGAATTGCCGACTGGCGAGCACTCTCAGAACATGCCTTCGAGGCTGTACGGTCGCGGGAATTGAATCCCCTTGAGGCGGGCATTCTCATGTACGGGATCCTCGAAGGCATCCCGAGAACCGCCGAGAATCGGGAGATGATCGACGGATTCTTCTGGAAAGTGTTTGCATTGTTTCCCTCCTTGGATCCCAAAGTTGGAAACGGCGGGCTTCGCTCGTGGGCGAATTGCTCACTGCCATACGAATTGCGCTATCGCACCCTACCTCCGGCCCCGCCAGAACGGCAGTACTACTGTTGGACCGGCACCGCATGTAGCTACCTCACCTGGCGTGCCGTGGCTTCAACCGGTGGCAGCGGCGGGACTCGCACCCCTTGGGGCAAGTACTATAGCCTGGGACGGCCCAAGTTCTTCGACGATCCCGACACGCTTGACGATCTCTATCGGTTTCTTACGGAGATTGCATCGCAGGGAGAGCCTCCGATCCCCTTCATGGCCAGCATTCTGGCAGTCGTTCCGTCGGAGCGCGGGCAACTCTTCAACCAGGGACGATTTAGCGAGCAACAGATCCGGGCTTTTTACGATCGTCTACTGAAGACGAATCAACACGCAAACGTATTCTACGCCCGCTGTGGTCTGCTCACTCTGGATTGGGCTCGTACGGCGAAGGAAGATCGACTGCGCAAGATCGAGTCCTTGCTGCGATCCATTGAAGGAGAGCCGACTGGGCGGAGGGGGTTTCACGAGGCGCTGGCCAAACTGGAGAAAAGGACTCGAGAAGAACTGGGGATGGTAAAGCCGACCCTCCACAAGCGCCACCGGGTACCGTTCCGCGCAGTGGCGAACACGGACGCCCCACCCCAAGTGCGGTTCGAGTTGGTGCCGGGAATCGAGACAAACCGGTGGGGCGACGTGACCCGTTGTACCGATACATTGGACCTGATCCGACACGGGTGGGGTGTGTTTGTTATGACGGAGCCGGGAGTCGTCCGCCCGCTCGTCAAACAGGACGCAGAGACGGGCAGAGTGTTTACGGCTTGCTTCGACGGCCAGAACATCTGGGTGCCCACCGAAAAATCGGGAATCCACGTCGTCTCACCGCAGGGCAAGCTTGTGGGCAAGATCGGGGAGGATCAAGGGCTGCCGGCTCATGAGCGGTCCCTGACCTTGCACCCGATCCAACCGGGACGATGTCTTGCGGTGGGATCTACGGGGAAACACGGACGGCTTTGGTACGCCATCGTTTCCCCGAAAGGCAATGCGCCAGGGGCCCCGTGGCAGGTCAACGTGTTCCACACGGCGACCAAAATCCCGGAACCTCAAGAGCCGTCATCCCAGGATGATCCTGAGATGATCTTCAGACTGTCCTGGCGGGCGGAGTGCTCGGATCCTTCCAAGCCGCGCGAGCGTCTGCTGCTGATTGGCCGCGATGATCGGCACCGTAGGAATCTCCGTCCGTTGGCTGTCAACCTGACTGCCCCGAAGGTCTCGATCTACCCGGTGCACGTCCCGGTGACAAATGTCGGTGCAAGCTTCCGGCTCAGCCAGACTTTGCATTGCATGAAGGGGCGTTTCCTGCAAGCACAACACAGCCAAATCGCCCTGCTTTCGCCGCCGGAAGGACAAGACGAAATCGCCTGGACTACGAAAACGATTGTCCCGTGGGGGGGCCACAAACTGCTCTACCATGACGGTGTGCTTTATAGTCCGGGCAGCTATTGGGTCCGCATCGACCCCGACACGCTCCAGTACGAACGGCTCAACCGGGCGCCGCTGCCGCCTGAGCACTCGTTCTGTCAATATGGTGTATCGGCTCACTACGGTCTGATCGCTTGGGAAAGCCATGCGGAACTCGCACGCTATGGATCGAAGAAGAAGCTCTATCGTGTGATTGTCGATCCGAACGCGCCGCCCCGTTTCGTCAATGTCCCTGCCGAGTTCCGTAAGCAGCACCAACTTGCCGTCGACGCCATTCGGGAATCGGGTGGGCTCGTGGACGCAGCCAACAACGATCCGGCGGTGGGAACCCGCGTTGCGATTCCAATGCAGTGGAAAGCCGGTGACGAAGGCCTGGCCCACCTGAAAGATATCTACAACCTTTGTGCCCTGTACTTGTTCCGGCTCATGACGAACGACAGCCTAGCGTACTTGAAGCCGCTGAAGGACCTTCGCGTGCTGAATATCTGTGAGAACCAGGTTACGGACAAAGGTCTCGTCCACGTACAAGGATTGAGGAACCTGACGGAACTGCGTCTGGAGGGCAACGTCGACGGCAAGGAATTCACCGATGCCGGGCTGAAAACCCTCAAAGGGCTCTCCCAACTCAAGAACCTGACCCTCTACGGCGAGGGGTTTACCGACGCGGGGCTTAAGGCCCTGGACCATTTCCCGCAGCTTAAGAAGCTTGTGCTCTACGATACCGCGATTACCAGTGCTGCGCTGGCGGAATTAGAAAAACGAAGACCGGGATTGGAGGTTGAGAATCATCCTCCCCCGTTGGGTGGGCGCCGCGGAATCCATGGCGGACATCGAGGAGGCGCTCAAGGCCGATCCCAAGAATCTATTCGCGACCTTCCATAAGGGCACAGCTACTCTGCGGCCAAGGGAAGATTCCCGAGGCGACCGAATTCTACAAGAAAATCGTCTTTGCCGGAAAGCGGGTCCCTACTATCCACAAAAGGAAACGGCGAACCCGCAAACACGTTATCGCGGACCTGAGCGTCAATTTTCTCGAGCGTAAAGTCCTGGAAAGGGGACACTGCCTCGAACGGCCTCAAAGCGATTACGGGGTCGATGCTACCATGTTCCATGTTTCACTTCTCCGAGTCGGGAGAAATCGAGAACGGAGAGGTCCGGTTTCAACTCAAGGCCACCGACAACTTGAAAATCCTTGCGGATGGGGAGACCATCACCTTTCGACCGTGGCGACCTGCATTACTGGTCCCAAGAGCTGTATCCCTTTTTCCTCGTTCTCTATGACGCGGCGAACGACAGGGCTTATTGGTTGCACATTCAGACATTTGTTGAAGAAAACCCAAGCGTGTTGCATCCGGACAAGGACCAAGTCACCGTCCACATTCCCACGAAGAATTCGTTGACGCCGGAAGCGGTCGATATGTTTCGATCCCTTTCCTGCAGCGTTGTGGAAGAGCAGCGAAAGAAAGGAGGCTTTCCCTATGGCCGGAAACCGAAATAATCTTACCCGGGGTCAACTTGATCGGCTCTTGCGGCACATGGGCTTCGAGACCGGCAAACGGACCGAGTCGTGCGACGCGTATTATCACGCCGAGTCCGAAACGCTGATTCTCTTGCCGGTGGCCGACGCAAGCGAGCCGGTGCGTCCGGCCGATTTGATGTCCGTCCGGCTGCGGTTGGTGGGCCCTTGGTGGGCACACCAACCCGCCCCCACCACCAATCAGGGGCACCCGCACGTGACGCTGAAGCGGATGGCGGAAGAGCAATTTGCGGCAAGTGCCTGATTCTCCGTGATGAGGTACCAGCCCCAAGGGGGCGATCTTCGGGCCGCCCCGTTGGGGCTTTGTCCCACCGGCCCGTTGGGGCCGCCGCTGCGGGCCTGGGAACTCGAAGAGAAGAGATGTGAGTCAAGAAACCACGGTCGCCAGACCGTGGGTAGGCCGCTTGGACCACGGTCTGGCGAGCGTGTCTATTCGCTTCTGCCCTAGAATATGATGCGGATCGTCAGAATGCACCAGAAGCGGGGTCCTTCGGGATAGACTCTCTCGTCCAGCACTTCGTAGGGGCCGTATTCTTCCGCGAGTTCGTCGGCCCTTCTGTAGGCGATCCGTATGGCCTGGGGACGGCTTGTTCCGTCCGCCCTGACAATCCGCACGATTTCGGTTGGCTCTTCGGCGGTGGTTACCGAGGCTGCGAAGGAAAGTCCCATGGCGAGAGTCATCAGGACGACGACGGGGAGAGCGAGGCGTTTCATGGTTTTGCCCTTTCAGGAATGGTTCGCTGGTGCGAATTTTGGGGGTTGGTTCGCTCATTTGCGTGAGCGGGAGGGTGGCCGGCTCCGTTGCCGTGCCGCGTAACCTGTTACTCCTTATATGGCCAACGGTGCCGGAAAGGCGACAGGTTTTCCGGGCGCAGGGCAGAATCGGCCGTTTCCCCGCCGCCAGGGGTGTCACGTTCGTAGTGACCGCATTCATGCGGTCGGAAGCATCGGGGTGCCGCACGGGATCAGAACCATCAATGCCCGGATGAATCCGGGCACTACGAACGCAGGCCGTGCGACTCCACCCGCTGCCACACTTCTGGGCAAGCAAGGGGTGGGACCCGTGCGTGCTGTGCCGCGTCTTCCAGCCCCAAGGGGGCGATTCTAGGATAGCCCAGGGCGCAGCCCTGGGTTGCGGGTCACGGTAGAATTGGCCAAGCCCCAACGGGGCGGCGCTATGCGTGCGCGCCCGACGACCGGTACGTTTTCATCGACCGAATAGGGCCGCCCCGTCGGGGCTTTTCGTTTCCTTTCGCACCGGATCCCCAGGGCTGCGCCCCGGGCTATCTTCGGGCCGCCCCGTCGGGGCTTGGAGCATCCCGTTCGTGATGACCGCATTCATACGGTCAGAAGAAGCGGGGTGCCATGCCCACGCTTGCGTGGGCATGTCGCAGTGTCCACCAGCGTGACGTAATCCGTCAGGTCACCGAGCAATGGTCGGCATTCGATCGATCGCTTCAACTACAGGAAGGATTCTACACGCCCCCACATGCCCACGCAAGCGTGGGCATGGCACCCTGCACTACGAACGGGCACCGATCCGAGCACCGCTCGGCCGACCTTCAAAACGACGGACGGCCACCAACCCGTCCCCACCACCAATCACGGGCACCCGGGCGTGTCAACTTCGGAATCCCGAGCCCCTGCCTGAACTTGCCCGATATCTTCAACAGACGCTGCAGAAATGGATTGCTCGATTTCGTCCACGTTGGCGGCGAAGGAATCAACATTGTCGAGCCACGATGTCCCTTGTTGTTCCAGAACGCGGCGCATATTTGGTCCGCAGACGCTCAGTAGATTCAGCTGCGCGCGACGTAGTTCCGTGATCTCGTTCATCACGTGTTGAACAGGGTGCTTAGTGGAGTCTCTCTGATGCTGAGAAAGCCGGTTTCGCGAGTACGAAAGGTGCTTTGTGAAGTCGCTGTATGCGTTCGTGTACGCCTCGATCGATTCTGTTGGAATCAAACTCCCCTGTTTCCGGTAACGCCGTATGACCTCCCCTCGAAACCAGAGATCCAGGATTAGTGTCAGAAGAGCCGCCAATCCCAAGGCCAGAGTTACGTGCCAGAACATACGATTCGTAAGCAACCATGGAACGCCCTTGATTGTAACACCGTCGATTTCTGTAAGATCCTGGGGAATCGACGTAGCCTGAATTCCTGCCAAAAGCACGGTGAAGCAGACAACAGCCACGATGCTATACGCAACAACCAACCCCCATCTCGAGCACTGCAACCAATCCCATGCAGCTTTTAACCTGTCCATCGCTCGCTCTCCTGTATGTTGTGTCGCCGGACGGGCACCCGCTCGGGAGATTATGCCAACTCCCAAATCCCTCGTGGCACGTCTTCGGTAGGCCGCAGCACACCATCTCGGCGGAGGATGTCACCGGCCCAGCGGAGTTCATACTGCCACTCGTAGAGCAGATCGCCAGCGGCTCGGATGTCCGGCTCGTGACGATCCCAGACCCGACGGGAGATGTCGAGAATCGTTCCGCGTCCACCCAGTTGCTGAAGCGCCTCAACAACCCACTCAGTCATCATTTCTCTCGCACGCGGCATTTGCCAATCCTCCTCATGAAGTCTTCTTCAAGAGCGCATCGCCATGTTTCTGGAAGCAATCGGCACAGAATTTCTTGGCATGCAACGAGTGAAGAAACCTGTCCTGCAGATGCTCTTTGTAATAGTGCTCGCCTGAAAAAATCTCCGCGCCACATTTGGAGCAAAGGTGAGGAACCCTAGCCTTAGTCTTTTTCAGGATCTTTAAGCTATCAAACTTTCGCATTGTCCGAAGCCTTTGTAGAGTCAGAGTAAGAAGGCAAGAAAGGGGGAACATTCTGCTCTTCCGAAAAGTAGAATGTCAGAATGTCCCCTCTTCCTTTCTTTCCCTCACTTCTTCTTCCGAACGCCTTTCTTCCGCTTCGATTTGCCCTTCTTCTTCGGCTTGCGTTTGCGAGTCTGCTTACCTCTTTTCCCCAAGTCGTTTGCTTTCGGATCACGTGCCTGATGTTGTCGTGCTCGTTCCTCGGCAACCTGCTGAATCACACTTGTTAGACATCGCTCGACAGTGCTTCTCGCAGGTGGCGCTTCTAGGTCAGCTTTCAAGATTTCCTTTTCATAGAAAGCACCGTTTGGGTCAAAGCCTCGTACTACAATTACAAGAGGACCGTGCTGGTTGTCCCCTTTCTTTCTCCCCTCCGATCGGGCCTTGAGAATTGCCGTCACTAAATCGATGGCGCTCTTGGTGACCTGCAGAACGCTAACACCCAATGCGAAGTAGAGCAACAATTCGGGGCCGCTCTCATGCTCGACGTATTCATATTCCCTTGTGTCAAATAAGTGATGTCTCCGGTAATCGTCAATAAGACGGTTCGCCTCGGGAGCATGATGTTCTCGACAGAAACACTGCGACACTCGGAGTTTGATGGAGACAGCAAAGCCCTCCTTACAAGCGTGCTCTCGAAATGTCTCTAACCGGCTTCTGATCTGCTCTTGCCAGTAATCCATAGGGTTGATTCTCCCTGCACGAATGCGCATTTGTAACCATCCAGCGGTGTCGGGACGATTCGGAGGCATTTGTCCGCTGGACGGCCCGACTGGTATTACGTCACGCGAATATCGCGATTGGAAGCATCTGTATTGCGGGGCCCCTGATTTCCCATTCAAGGTCTGGAAAGGACATGTCTGCCAATTCTGGAGCCTGAAATGCCTTTTTGAGTTGATCAAGTGCCGACGAGGGTAGTCGATTCAGTGCCGATTTTCGGTTCAGGCTAATCGCACCTTCTGACTCGCCGATTGAACGCGTCACTTTTCCAACAACTCGAAACGTCCCATCCACGAGATCCGACATTGATGGGTCATTCAGATTTTGTGTTTCGATAGAGATGACAGCTCTGTGGCAGGATGGCAAAGGCGGTGTCGTGAGATCCATGGTATCGCCACTCCTGAGGGAAGAAAGCAGTGAAGCCATCTGCTTCTTCATCTGCTGCATCTCACTGATCTGCTTGCCCTTTCCTTTCTGCGGTTTGTCCGCAAACACCTGGAACATGTCGATCATCTCGACAAATGAATCAAGAGTCTCAATGAGTGGGTTTCTTTTCAGAACGGTCGAAAACTCAACGAGATCGCCAGGCGTGATCTCCGTGTTGGCCTCAATCTCCTTGAGGTATCTCTTTTCACGCAAGATTGCGCGCAGAGCAATGAAGAGCGACACGGGAGTGTGGATTCGGTCTTCAGTTCTAGTCGTGCTTGATTCGTTCGATGATTCTCGATCACGTTTGCCCGTTAGATCGATTTTGAGCAAGGATGACAGAGCATTGCTCACGCCAAAAGACGCACCAATCTGCTTTGACTCGCCAGTCGCTTGCGATTGCCTCTCCGACACCTGTGTGACGGATGCGATGCCGCCCTCCAAAACCGCAACTAGGTCAAAGACGATTCGCTGGTTGAGGTACACGGGAATTACGAGATCATTCGAGTCAACCATCAGGTTTCCTCAGCAATAAGACTTGCTAATAGGTAGTTTCTGCCTATTATCTGTAGACCGCACATTTTCGGCGTAGCACCCAGGCAGGTGATTCGCGTAAGCTGAATTGTGGGCGGTGGTTATTGTGTTGTCAAGCCGATTTCGGCGGGTTTCACAACCCTCTTGCTGTCATTCGCATTCACTGAGGATTCTGCGGCGGGGTGGCGTTGGGGCCGGTGCCCCAGGCTTTGTTTGGCTCTGGGCCCATTTGTAGGGTTAGCGTGCCGCCGTTGGCGAGCTCCTTGTGGTGGAACCAGGGTTTGTTTAGCGGCTTGTTGTTTAGCGTGGCGGATTGGATGTAGCGGTTTTCGGCGGAGTTGTTTTTGGTTTCTATGGTGAAACGGCCGCCGGGGTAGTAGCGCTTGTCTAGGTGGATGACGACGCGGTCGAAGATGGGGCTGCCGATCTCGTAGATGGGCTTTGCGGCGCAGCCGCCGTCCATTTGGAATAGGCCCATGGCCGTCATGACGTACCAGGCGCCCATCTGGCCCTGGTCCTCGTCGCCGGGCCAACCGTCGATCGGGCCGGTGCCGTAGTAGCGGGCCATGATCTCGCGGGTCCATTTCTGGGTGAGCCACGGCTTGCCCGAGTGGTTGAACAGCCAGGCCGATTGCATGTTCGGCTGGTTGCCGTGGTTGATGGGGAAGCTGGCCATGCGGTCGCCGGTGGCGTTGAAGCGGTTGTCGACGGAGTCTTCCAGGCCCTTGTCGAGCCGGCGGTTGAACTCGTCGCGGCCCATCAGTTCGACGAGCCCGGCCACGTCGTGGGGCACAAACCAGGTGAATTGCCAGGAGTTGCCCTCGACGAACCCGCGTCCGGAGAAGGGCGAAAAATTCTTTTCCCAGTTGCCGGCCCGGTCCTTCGCCCTCATGTAGCCGACCGACTTGTCGAACACGTTTTTGTAGAATCGCGAGCGGCGCATGAACTCCTTGTAGTCGCCGGTTTTGCCCAGGGCCTTGGCCATCTGGGCGACGCACCAGTCGTCGTAGGCGTATTCGAGGGTGTTCGAGACGGGGTTGGGGACGTAGCCGAGTTCCATGTAGTCTTTCAGTTGGCGGTTGCCGACGTGTCCGCCGCCGGGGTGGGGGCGGCCGGGCTCCGTCTGGATGTGCTTGATCGCCGCGTAGGCCTCGTCGGTGTCGTAGCCGCGGATGCCTGCCTGATAGGCGGCCACGATCAGGGCGATCTCGTGCGAGGCGACCATGATGCTCGAATACTCGATGCCGGTCGGCCCCTTGGGGAGCCACCCGCCGCGGCGGTTGATCTCCAGCAGCGACTGCACCCACTTGTTCGTAATGTCGGGCGTGGCCAGGTTCCAGAGCTGGTTGAGGTTCCAAAAGGTGTTCCAAAAGGCGTCGCAGCCGTAGATCGACTCGCCGGGCCGAAGCTGCTGGACCTTCTCGTACATGTCGACGTACTTGCCGTTGACGTCGTTCCAGATCGTCCGGGCGCAGTAGGAGCGGTAGAAGTTGGTCCAGAACTTGGTGAGCTGTTCGGGGGTGCCGCCTTCGACTTCGATCTTTGCGCAGAGATCGGCCCAGATTTTTCGGGCGTTTTGGTGGGTGGCGTCGAAGTCCCAGCCGAACGGCTTCATTTCGGTGTCGAGGTTGAGGCGTGCCTGCTCGATGCTTACGAGCGAGATACCGGTTTGGAGCTTGACGACCTCGCCCTCGGCGGTCGAGAAGTTGAGAAAGGCGCCGACGTCGCCCTTGCCGGCGATCTCCTTGATGTCGTGCTTCACATCGCCGCCGACCCAGCCGCCCATCGATTTGAAGGGTTTGTCGGTCCGGGCGACGAAGTGGAGGGTAAACTCCTGGTACGGGGCCCCGCGGCCGCTTCGTTGCTTCGAGTAGCCGGCGATTTCGGTGTCGCTGAGCTTCGTGATTTTGGCGTCGAGGACCGAGTAGCCGTATTCGGTCGGCGTTTCGAGGTCGAAGAGGATGCGTGCCTGATCGGCCTTGGGGAAGGTGTATCGCTGGAATCCGGCGCGGCAGGTCGAGGTCAGCTCGGCGCGGATGCCGTAGTCGTCCAACGTGACGGCGTAGTAGCCCGCGGACGCCTCTTCGGTGTCGTGGTCGATTCGCGAGCGGTATCCGTCGTCGGGCTTTCGCTCGTCGCCGGGCGTGGTCTTCAGCGGTCCGGTCGCGGGCATCGTCAACAGCCCGCCCATGGTCCAGGAATGGAGATGGCTGAAGCCGGCGATGTTGTTGATGGTGTATTCGTAGCCGGCCTTCCAGCAGCGGCGCTGGTTGTCGGGGCTGAGCTTGACCATGCTGAAAGGCGTCGAGGGGCCGGGGTAGAGCATCCAGCGCGAGGTGGACGTGCCTAGCAGGGGGTCGATCCAGTCGATCGGCCGGCGTTCGCGTCCGGGGTTGCGGACGGTGGTGCAGGTGTCGAGCGTGCGGCCGCCGCTTTGGATTTCGACGACCAGCGGCGCGGGTTTTTCGACGGGCGGAAGGCGAAACCTCAGCGTTCCGACGCCGGGCCGGGCTTCGAACTTCATCGGCTTCGCGCCGGTGGCCGTGACGACGACGTCGGCCGGTTTGCCCAGGTGGCGGATCGACGCGGTGATCTGCTGGCCGAGCTTGCCGTTTTTGCGCGTCAGCCACGGGCTGGGCTTGACCGAGTGCAGAGAGGTTTCCTGCAGTTCGGTGGTTTTGGCCGACGGGGGGGCCTCGAAGCCGATCCAGTCGTAGAGGATCCAGCTTGCCGTGTTGTTGACGATCCGGATTTCGTTGACGCCGGTTTTCAGCGCGGCGGCGGGGATGTCGATCGCAAACTTATGTTCGCGCCCGGCCGCCGGCTTGCCCATGATCGAGTCGTCGGAGCCGCCCTGGGGCGTTTGGTGGGCGAAGGTTTTTCCGTTGACGACGATGTCGAGCTTCGGCGGCCGGGCCGAGTGGGTGTCGGCCAGATCGACGACCAGCCGGCAGTCGCCGCCGGTGATCTTCTCTTTCAATCCGAAAAGGATCGTAAACGTGTGCGGCCCGCCGCCGGCCCAGTCGTCGTTCGGCCCCGGGTGGCAATAGGGCCAGTCCTTTTTCGCATCGCTGCTGCCGACCATGAACAGCCCGTCGCGGCTGTATTGCGCGTAGCCGCCGGGGGCCAGGGCAAACTCGGCCGTGTTGTTGTCGGCGGCGCCGATCTGCCAGAGCGTTTTCATTTCGTCGGCCGCCACCGGCACGGCGGTAAGAACGGCCGTCAACACGGTGAGCAAGACGGTTGTTTTCGAGTCGAATGCTTTCATGGAAGTTGCTCCTTCGCACCTTTGGGAATAGTGGGAATTGACAAACGCCAAACGAGAGTCTACACCTCCGCACGTGCCCACGCAAGCGTGGGCGCAGCACCCCTGCCGATTATGGAAACGGGGGCCGGCGACATATCATCGACGGGCATCTTGACGAGCCCCCGGGGACGGTGTACCATCATAATGCAGCCGCCGGGCTGCCGGCCCCGGACGGCCGGCGTTCGTTTTTCAATCAAGGAGACCGACCACGCATGGAAACCACAGCCATCGGCGAATCGATTCGCGAGCAGATACGGGAATCGCGGGAGGTCAAGAAAGCGATCCTCGACGATCGGGATATGCTCGAGTTGATAGAAGCGGTTTCCCGGCGGTGCGTCGATGTTTACCGGGCGGGCGGCAAGGTCCTTCTCGCCGGCAACGGGGGCAGCGCGGCGGACGCCCAGCACATTGCCGGGGAACTGGTCAGCCGGTTCTACTTCGACCGGCCGGGGCTGGCGTGCATCGCGCTTTCGACCGACACGTCGATTCTGACCGCCATCGGCAACGACTTCGGCATCAGCCGGGTGTTCGCACGCCAGGTCGAAGCCAACGGCCGAAGCGGCGATCTGTTTGTCGGCATTTCGACCAGCGGAAATTCGGAGAACGTGGTCGAAGCACTCAAAGCCGCCAAGGACAAAGGCCTTTTCACGGTCGGTTTGACGGGCGCCGACGGCGGCCGCATGGAAGAGTATTGCGATTATTGCATCAAGGTCCCCTCGAAAGACACGCCGAGAATTCAGGAATCGCACATCATGATCGGCCACGTCATCTGTGCGATCGTCGAGAAGAGTTTGTTCAGAAAGGATTCGTGACACCCTGTCAGCATCGTCGATTTGCAACCATGGGAATCACTATCGTCATCTCCGAGGACCGCGAAGGCGAGGCCGCTTTGCAGTCGCTGAGGGACGGTCTTCTTGCCCGGCTGGCGCGATGGCCCGATGCCGAAGTGAAGATCGTGCCGTATCTGTACGACCTCGATCCGGACGGGCCGGGCATGAATGGCATGCGGTCGGCCGGCGGCGACATGGTCGTGCTGGCGCCGCTTTATCCCAGGACCATCTACTGGCTCCTGCACGCCAACGAGGTGCGGGGGCGCCTGGGACCGTCGGAATTGATGCACGCGGACGAAGCCGACGCCTCGAGTGAGGATTCCGGCCGCGATGCTCCCGGACGGACGATCTGGTGTCTCGATCTTCGGGGCCAAGGCGCCGAGCCGCTGTCGGCGGAACTCGAACGGATCGTGACCGAATCGATCGGCGATCCGCCCGCACGGCTTCCGCCGGATGGGCAATCGGCGCCGGCGGACGTTGTCCGGATCGAGGAAATCGCGTCCCCGAGGTGGTATCCGATCGTTGATTTCGGCCGGTGCCGGAATTGCCTGGAGTGTCTGAACTTCTGCCTGTTCGGCGTGTTCGGCATCGATGCCGAGGACCGGCTCTTCGTCGAACAGGCCGACGCCTGCCGCGACGGCTGCCCGGCTTGTGCCCGAGTGTGCCCGGCGCAGGCGATCATGTTTCCCAAACACAGCAATCCCGGCATTGCCGGCGATCCCAAGGCCACGGCCGCCGACATGAACGTGAGTCTGGTCCAGTTGCTCGGCCAGGCGTCGTCGGGCGGCCTTGCGGCGGTGGAACGCGATCGGGCGTTGGCGGAAAAGACGAAGAGTGAATCCCACTCTTCCCGGAAGATGGACGATCTCGATGCACTTGTCAACGACCTGGACGAGATGAATTTGTAGTCACCCGACCTGATTCGGTCAAGGAGTGTTATCGTTTGGTCGAATCACTATCAACAGGAAACCAAATATGTCCAAACAAGCAGCTCACCTTCATCGGCGGCGGTTTCTGAAGACCGCGCTGGGGGCCGGCGCCGTGCTGGCGGCGCCGCAAGTAATCCCGAGTACCGTGCTGGGTAAAGACAACGCGATAGCCCCCAGTGAAAAAATCGTGCTCGCCGGGATCGGCATCGGCGGCCGGGGATCGGGTGACCTGATGACCATGATGGGCCAGCCGGACGTGCAATGCGTGGCCGTCTGCGACGTGCGGGCGGACCGCCGCGAGCGAGTCAAGACAATGGTCAACCGAAAGTACGGCAATCAGGACTGCGCCACCTATCGCGACTTCCGCGAGATTTACGCCCGCCCCGACATCGACGCCGTGCTGATCACCACCGGCTCGAACTGGCACGCGTTGCTGTCGATCTACGCGGCCAAGGCGGGCAAGGACGTCTATTGCGAGAAACCCTGCACGAAGAACATTGCCGAAAGCCTCGCCCTGGCCGCGACGTTCCGGCGGACCGGACGCGTTTTCCAGGGCGGTATGCAGCGGCGGAACGGGACGAATTTTGTGTTCGCCATCGAGCTCGCCCGGCACGGCCGACTCGGCAAACTCCAGACGGTCCACGCCTGTTGCGGCGGGGGGACGCGCATGAGCGGATGGCCCACTTCCCAACCCGAACCGCCCAGGGAAGAGGTGGACTGGGACCGGTTCCTAGGGCCGGCGGCCTGGCGGCCCTACAACCGCGGGCTGCTGAACTCGGGCTTCGAGAAAGGCGGGGGAATGGTCGGCGGCGGCGTGCTGGAATGGGGCTCCCATTGTGTGGACCTCTGCCAGTGGGCCAACGACGCCGATCAAACGGTGCCCATCGAGTACGAACCGGTCGGAAACACCGAGGCGACCGCCCGATATGCCAACGGGGTGAAGCTCGTGATGCGCCGGGGCGGGTGGCTCGGGCTCGGGTCTTGTCCCGTGCGGTTTGAAGGCGCCGCGGGCTGGGTAGAGACGGGCGACAGCGGGAAGATCGAGCTTGATCCGGCGTCGCTCCGCGCGTGGTACAAGAAACCCGCCATCGACCGCGGCGCCACCGGCAACCATGCCCGCGATTTCCTCAACTGCGTGAAATCGCGAGGGCTGCCGCGGGCCAATCACAACGTGGCCTGCCGGTCGCACATCGCCTGCCACGCCGCCGGCATTGCCATCTTCCTGGGCCGAAAGCTCGCCTACGATCCCCGGAAGAACGAGTTCATCGGCGACGAGGAAGCCAATCGGTTGCGGTCGGAGGCGATCCGGGAACCGTGGCGCGCGTAGGATCGTGCCTTTCGATAGGGCCGACCCTGGAGTCGCTGACACAGAAGGCGGACGGCCTTGTTGTTGAGCACGGGGGGCGTCCAAGCCGAAGGAAACGGCGTGGCACGTCAAGAAATCCTTGGCAACCGCCGAGGCGCTCGGAATCGTTAAACTCACGCGACCGACATCATGGTCGAGAAGGTCAAAGCCACGTAGTCTACCTCACGGGCAATCAGCCCTCGTCGGCTTCGGCTGGGGGCTTTTTTCGTGCGCCGATTGCTTGCCCCCGCTCGCAGGGTCGTGGTATGATGCGGGTATGGACGAGAACCAGACCCGGTCGCCTGAGAGGTTTCAGTTTCGGTTACGTACCCTGTTGCTGGTAATGACTGCCTGCGCCGTGAGTTTCTCGGCGCTTCGGATAGGAGACATGGCGGCAGCGGTTGCACTTGCCGCGTTGACCTCTCTAGTGATCCTGCTTTTGGCTAGACAGACGGTGAAAGAGACTACCGCAATTGATGACATCTTGTTTGCCTACATTGTGTTTATACTCTTCATTCTTTTGCTTTTCTCTTGGGTAGAACTGTAAAGTATCAATATCCCCGTCGTGATAGAATCCGGTCATGGACGAGAACCCGTACAAGTCGCCGGAGAGTGTTGAGGAGAAGAAGCCCGCCAGGCAGCAGAGGCCTGCCAGGAATACGAACTCTCTACGAGATTTACTAGCGGCGGTCATCATGCTTCCGGGCTTTTGGGCAGCCCCATTGGGCGTCACGGCTGTCGTGTTGGGCACCCTAGAGGTATCCGTAGGATCTTATATCCGTTCTGCTAGTATAGGCATAGTAGTTGGCCTCTGTATGATAGGTGCTGGCATTCTGTTGATAGTCCTTGGTGCTCGCATATCGAACCCGTTCTCGAACCCGTTCAAATGGCTGCACTGGTGACCGAAACACCCCAACCCGCCGAGAAACCCAAACTCCGCTGGTATCAGTACAGCCTGCGGTCACTGATGATCTTTGTGGCTGTCGTATGCTTCGTCATGGGATGGCTGGGATGGTACCTTCGTCCCAGACTTGCATTTACGAGAGCAGCAGCGCCTATTTGGCAACTGGACGGGAGCGTTTACGGCAATCCAAATCTTGGCGTAAAAGGTATTAGAGGCGTTTACTTTTGGGAGAATTTGAGCAACGCCGATCCGATGACACTCATTGAACACTTGGAGGCTCTACCTAATCTCGAACGGCTGGACCTCAGTGACACACAAGACGCTAGGCTGGAGCATCTCAAGCGGCTAACCGAACTCAAAACACTGGTTCTCCACGGCACGCAAGTCACCGATGCTGGACTGGTACATCTCAAGGGGTTGACCAAACTCGAAGAACTGATTCTCTGGCATACGGGTGTCACCGATGCCGGGCTGATACATCTCAAGGGGCTAACTAACCTCGAATATCTGCAACTTGGCTGCACGCAAGTCAGCGACGATGGTGTCAAGCAACTCCGGCAGGCATTGCCAGACTGCTACATTGAGTATTGGCCAGCCGCCCGTGGCAAGTCACCGATGCTGGATTGGTACATCTCATGGGACTAATAAGCAACCCGCTTCACAACAATTAGCCCTCGCTGGCCTTGGGGGCCAAACCGACGCCACCCGCCAGGATCGGATCGTTGAGGGGGTTGTCAGAACCGAAGCAAAATCTACGCGATGGAAACACTTGTAATCTCTGCCGTTCTGATCATAATCCTTGTGATCGTATCCGTGCTTGTCTATCTGTACCGACTCGGCGAGAAGGCAAAAGTCAGAGATGAGGCAGAATATCCTCGGCCGATGTCAAAAGAACCTTCTCCTTGGGAGAGGGTCATCGGGTGCGGTATACTCGTGTTCTCGGTGGTGTTGGCGGTTGCTCTCCTTTTCATTGCCGTTATCGTTGTGATCAGTCCTTACGCAGAGAACTCTCCTCGATAATCGTGATAACCTCTTCGCGGCCCGTTGCTTGCCCCCGCCGGCCCCGCCGTGGTAGAATCCGGGTATGAGCGAGAACCCGTATCAATCGCCGGAGTCTGTCGAACCACCAGAGCACCCGCAACGAGCCTTTCCATGGCGATTGTTCCCCACGGCCGCGCTTTGGCTCTATGGTGCCGCCCTTTTGGTCGAGAGTTTCTTCTTCATAGGGGAACTTCCATGTTTATCCCTCAGCTTCGCGAGTGTTTTCTGCTGGTTTCTGATGTGCTACACTTGCGTTGGGCTGCTGGCGGCTACAGGATTCTTCATATGGAGACAGCAATGGCGTTGGGCTTTCCTTGCCTTCGGTCTCTTCTGTCTCGTCGGTGGGATTAGTTTGGCCGTTTACGGGCCCTGATTGTCTGGCTTCTCCCGTGCAATCCCGCAGCAAGGCGTTTTGAGTTTTCTGGTATAATGCAGTCATGGCCGACGAAACACCCCAACCCAAACTGAAACCCAAACTCCGCTGGTATCAGTACAGGCTGTGGCACCTGTTTCTGGTGACATTGATTCTTGCTCTCTGGCTCGGGTGGGTTTGCCACAAGGCCAATCAGCAGAAGAAAGCAGTGGAGTCGATCGAGAACTTGGGCGGGACCGTCGTGTATGACTATCAGGTCGATGCGAACGGCGACTACGTACCAAATGCAGAACCTCCAGGCCCGGTGTGGTTCCGCGACTTTGTCGGTGTGGACTTCTTGGCGAATCCTGTCGATGTAAACCTTCAAATCCGGCATATTGAAGACGATGATTTGAAATATCTCCAGAAACTGGTGAGATTGCAGACTCTTAATCTTGCGTGCAACCACATCACCGACGCCGGGCTGGAACATATCCGTGGGATGACGAGACTCGAAGTGCTGTACCTATGCTACACGCAAGTTAGTGACACCGGGCTCGCACATCTTCAGAGGCTAGCCGACCTCGAATTGCTGGACCTCAGTATGACGCAGATCACCGACGCCGGGCTGGTCCATCTCAAGGGGCTGGCCAAGCTCGAAGTGCTGTGGCTCGCTGGCACGCAAGTCACCGACGCCGGGCTGGAACATCTTCAGGGAATGACCAAACTCGAAGCGTTGTGGCTCGTCGGCACGCAGGTCACCGACGATGGCGTCAAGAAACTCCAGCAAGCATTGCCGAACTGCGTGATACTCCACGACCGGAAGCCATGCCGCCGCCCGTAGCAAGTCGCACTCCACCGGATTGACAGCATCGAGCCGGCGAATTATGCTGGAACTGTCGGCTCACCCCCTCTTTCTCACTCATGGTGGTGAGTCGAATAGGTGGGAGCGCCGTCCTGTTAGCACGGGGGTGGTGCCCCGCTGTTTTTCTGTGCCTCCTTGCCAGTCTCAGGGCGGCAGAGTAAGATCCCGGTAACGGGCGAGGTGGCCTTTTTACCCTTCATAATCTCGGGCACCCCGCCATCATCCTGCGGAGTCAGTGCATCCCCCCGTGCTGGCTCCGCTCTTTTGCGCCCCCCTTGCCGACACGGGGCCGGTATGGTAGACTGCTTTCTACTACAGACGCCAGCGGGATACCCGCCTTGCCACGGGTGTCCCCGCTGTTGAATCCCTGCGGAGTCGGTGTTTACCTTTCGTACCGGCTCCGCTCTTTTGCGTTTTGCCTTTCCCCGTGCTTGCCCCAGTCCCAGCAAAGCAGGATCGACGCAAGTTTCCCTAATCGGGTGGGTTCAGACGCTTCCCAAGCCACCGGTTGATTCGGTATACTGTCGGCAAACCTGAGAGCCAACAACTTAGCGCCCGTGGCGCAACTGGATAGCGCATCGGTCTTCGGAACCGAGGGTTGCAGGTTCGAATCCTGCCGGGCGTGCTTCGTAAATCCAAGCCAGAAAAGACTTTAGCTCCGAAGCTCCTCGGCCGTCAACCGAGGAGTTTCTTCATTTTCCCCCACTAATTCGGTTTTGCTGCATCCGAATCTTCGATTCCGCAGAGTTGCCGTCAACTCACACCCCTCTGGCCAAACCCTACTTTGTAATGGTTCACCGTGAACTGGAATCTCGGCGGGTCAGAATAAGCAACAATTGAGTGTGGTGGTTTGGTTGGTTGTTTCGGGACATTGTAGTTGTTTAGGGTGCGGGCTCGGTTCTACGTTTCCCACTCCGCCTAAATGCCTCAGTTCGGCGTTTCTCGTTAGCTTTGCTGGTTTGGCGAGCACTATCTCCCAACAAACACGAATCGATTTAGTGTCTCAACAGCAGTGGCGAGTCAAAAAGCCTTGTTTTTCGGTACGTAGAGACGAGTCTGCACCCTTTTTTTAAGCGTGCTGCGAACGCACTCGTGGCTGATCGACTCAACAATCCCCAAAGCCACCAGACGGTCCGCCAGAAGATGCAACGTCCAGCGGCTGCGGCCTTGTGGAGCTTCGCTGCAAGCGGTGGCGATCAACCGGGCTTCGCCTTCTCCGTCCAGTTTGCGATACTG
>Ga0180432_10001466_pt1 | contig 37276 bp, 26 predicted proteins | sample SS_ome_10_FD_132414 | JGI IMG/M metagenome (GOLD analysis project Ga0180432, IMG submission 132414) | Hypersaline lake sediment archaeal communities from the Salton Sea, California, USA - SS_1_MS_2 metaG | ecosystem: Environmental > Aquatic > Non-marine Saline and Alkaline > Hypersaline >... | reverse complement strand
GTACCCTCCTTGTGAACGGCCAACAGGAGGATACCATAAACAATACATATACCAAGTTATATTATTCATGGCCATCAGCCGGCTTCTCGACCACCGTGTTTACACAGGAATTGTTTTTCACCAATCGAAACCAGCGGCAAACACCGGCAAGCCACGCCCCAGCCCTCCGGCAAACGTCAAGTCTTCTATGACCCACTACACTAGAACTGATCGGGATCCTCGCCAACGCCCAGGATCGAGCACGCCACAATCGGCTCGAGGCCCAGCTCCCTTGCGCGCCCAACCACCTCGTCGGAGTCCGCGCCCGGATTGAGCCAGACTTCCCTCGCCCCCTTGGCCGCGATCTCGTCAAGCACCTTCAACCCGACCGCCGGCGGCAAGTACACGCTGATCCGGTCCAGCTCCGCCGGCACGTCAAGCACCGACCGGTAGCACTTCAACCCCTCGATCGTCTCCTCCCTCGGGTTGACCGGATACACGTCGTAGCCCTGCTGCAGGTACGCCCGCACCGCCTTGTTGCCGTACTTCGACGGGTCCTTCGACGCCCCCACGACCGCCACCGCCGGCTTCGCCATGCCGTCCCCTTCGCCCCGAGTCAGCGCACGCGCCGCCGGCCCTCGAGCGCCTTCGCCAGCGTGTTCGGGTCCGCATGCTCGATCCCGCTGCCGACCGGCAGGCCGAACGCGATCCGCGTCAACTCCACGCCCGTGCCCTCGAGCACCTTCTCGATGTAGAGGCACGTCGCGTCGCCGGCGACGCTCGAGCTCGTCGCCAACACCACCTCACGCACGCCGCCCGTCTTGACGCGGTCAACCAGTTCCTTGATCCGCAGGTTCTCGGGCCCGACGCCGTCGAGCGGCGAGATCGCCCCGCCCAGCACGTGGTAGCGCCCGGCGAACCGCCCCATCGCCTCGATCGCGTAGAGGTCGCGCACGTCCTCGACGACGCACAGCAGCGCGGCGTCCCGCTTCTGATCGGTGCAGATCCGGCACGGGTCGCCCTCGTCCACGTTGCCGCACGTACCGCAGGTCCCCACCCCCGGATGCAGCCCCGCCGCCGCCCGGCTCAGCGCGTCCGCCTCGCCCCGGTCGCCCTTGAGCAGGTGCAGGGCGAAGCGCTCCGCGCTCTTCTTGCCCACGCCGGGCAGCTTGGCGAACTCCGCGATCAGCCGTTGGACCGATTTCGGGTACTCCACGTCGCCTCAAAGCTCCTACATGCCCGGCAGGCCGCCGAGCGGGCCGCCACCCATCATGCCGCCCAGGCCGCCGGTGACCTTCGCCATCTCCGTCGCCGTCGTCGTCGCGGCCTGGTCGAGGGCCTGGTTAACGGCGGCCACCACGAGGTCCTGCAGCATTTCGACGTCCTCGGGGTCCACCGCCTCGGGCTTGATCGTGATCGCCTTCACCCGGTTGTCGCAGGTGGCGACGACCTCCACCACCCCGCCGCCGACACTCGCTGTCACCTCGCGCGACGCCAGCTCCTCCTGGACCCGCGCCATCTCCTGCTGCATCTTCTGCGCCTGCTTGAGGATCTTCCCCATGCCGCCTGCCATCGCTATCTCCTTGGTTGGATCAGCTTGCCGCCGAACAGCTCGATGCTCTTCTTGATCAACGGGTCGTCGGAGAGCCGGTGCTTCTTCGCCCCGGTGTCGTCCGCGCCGCTGCTGTTATTGATCTTCTCAAACTTGACGCGAACCGTCCTCCCCAGGCTGCGTCCCAAAAAGTCCTCGATGAGGTGCCGGTTCTTCCGCATCGAGAGCTGCTCGATCTGGTACACGTGCGCCTCGTCAAAGCCGATCACCAGCTCGTCGCCCTCGAACGAGACGATCCGCCCCGCCGCGATGCTCGCACGCAAGCTGGGCGGCTGGCCCTCGAGCGCCTCGATCACCCGTCCCCACAGCTCGCCGAATTCCGACACGTCGTCGGCCGAAAGCGGCTCCAGCACGGCGGTCGTCGTGGGTCGCGGCCCCGGGTACGAAGCCGGAGCCGGCTCGGACACTATTGGCCGGGGGGCACTAGACTTTTTTTTTCCGCCGGAGAACAGGTCACCCTGCGGCGCCTGGCGCGGCTGGCCCGGTGGCCCGGGCGCGCCCTGCTGCCCGCGCAGCTCCTCGATCCGCTCCAGCACCGTCTCGAGCGGCACGCGGTCGCGCGAGCGCACAAGCTTGATCAGCGCCACCTCGAGCGTCACCTGCGGGCTGATCGCGTAGCGGAGCTGCTCCTCGGCCGCCGCGAGCACCTCTATAATATGAAGCAACTGGTCCCGGTTGAAGCGCGGCGCCACCTCCACGACCTTCTTCACCGTCTCGCCCGGAAGATCGAGCACCTTCTCCGGATCCTGCGACGAGAGCGCCACCAGCAGGTCCCGGTAGTGCGCGATCAGCTCCTCGATGAAGCGCCGCACGTCGCGCCCCTCGTCCACCACGCGATCGGCGATCTTGATCGCCCCCTCCACGTTGCCCTCGATCACCGCCTCGTCAAGCATCCAGAACACCTCGTCGCTCACCAGCCCGAGGATCTCGGTCACGTCCTTGACGCCCACCGTCTTGCCGGCAAACGCGATGACCTGGTCGAAAATGGACTGCGCGTCCCGCATGCTGCCCTCGCCGCAGCGCGCGATCAGCGCCAAAGCGCCCGGCTCGGCCGCGATCCCCTCCGATTCCGCCATCTCGCGCAGCCGCTCCGCGATCGTCGCCGACGGGATGCGCCGCAGGTCGAACCGCAGGCAGCGCGACGTGATCGTCGCGATCACCTTGTGCGGCTCCGTAGTCGCGAACAGGAACTTGATGTGCGGCGGCGGCTCTTCGAGCGTCTTCAGAAGCGCGTTGAACGCCTCCGTCGTCAGCATGTGCACTTCGTCAATGTAGTAGATCTTGAAGCGGCTGTGCGTCGGCGTGTAGCGCACCCGCTCCCTCAGCTCCCGGATATCGTCAATCCCGCGGTTCGACGCCCCGTCTATCTCGATCACGTCCGGGCTGTTGGCCGCCGCGATCTCCCGGCACGGCACGCATTTCCCGCACGGCTCGGGCGTCGGGCCGCTGTCGCAGTTGAGCGCCTTGGCGAACACCCGCGCGATCGTCGTCTTGCCCACCCCGCGCGGGCCCGTGAACAGGTACGCGTGGTGGATGCGCCCCGCCTTGATCGCGTTCTGCAGCGTCCGCGTCGTCCCCTCCTGCCCGACGACCTCCTCGAAACGCTGCGGCCGCCACTTGCGCGCGAACGCCTGGTATGTGCTGTTCGGCTCAGCCGTCACTCAGCAACCCATCCTGTGCGCCTTCGCACCTTCGCGTCTTCGCGTCTTTGCGCCTTCCTCGTCCTACGTAGCTCACGGGAGCGAAGTAGGATGCGTGAGACATCCTAATATGAAAACAAGTCGCGCACCCTCGATCGATCCCCGCAGAAGCCGCTTTCCAGGAGCGGTCGGCTCCACCCAGGCGCCCCCACGGCACATGGCAACGGTCCTTAGGGCTGCTACCTCCCGGTCCTGACCCGGTTCGGAGGCCACCATTGCATGGGACCCGGGCTTCAATGCGTCCCGCCCAAGGTCCACGACGACCTCGGAAAGACCTCTCTCGGGAATTCCGCCCCGCATAAGCGGATTTCGGGTTACAGGGCACCGCTGACGCCCCGCCTAGCGCGACACAACTCTCCAAAAAACCTCAGATCGGCCCGCAGACCCCGCAGGCCGCTCCGTCCTCGGACTATAATCCCGACACCATCCCAACGGCAAGCCATTTCACTCATCCTGAGCTTGCCCAAGGGCAGCGTTGAGCCCGCCGAAGGGATAATCGGAGCGCCGCCGTCTCCTGACCTGGCCAACGCCGAAGGTCGCCGGCTGTCTCGGGGACGTCTCGCCCCCGCTGGGGCAACATCCTGTTCCGGAGGCCAGGATGCACCCCTGCCCATCCCTGGAAACCGCCCGTGAATTCCCCTCCAGGCAAGAAAAATGGCAGCCCCTAGGGGAATCGAACCCCTGTTTGATGGCTGAGAACCATCCGTCCTAGTCCACTAGACGAAGGGGCCGCCGAGTGTGGGCCGCTATATGCCACACCCGCCGCCCCGTGTCAACCGGCTTTTTGCCACGAACGCCGTCGGAATCAACGCCGAAAGTCCGCCGTCACCTCAGTCCGGCTTCTCTGCGGCCTTTCGAGACTCCCGCTGAGCGTGGAGCGTGTACGTTTTCCCTTCCTCCGTCTTCAACACGACCTCCCCTGGCCGAATCCGCTCAACCCGGTACCGCGCTGAGTTTGCCTCAACACTCTCCCCCGCTTCCAGCTTGCGAAGCATCTTCCCCGCGTCCTTCCCCCGAGTCACCGAAAGGTCAGCACGCGATTCCGTAATCTTCGTCCACCTCCCTCTCTCGAGAACAACGGGCTCGAATCCGGCCTTCGTCAGCGTCAGGAAATAAACGTCCTCGTCGTACGCGGGTATGCCGTGACGAGACTCGCGCCGCACCTTCCTCTTCACAACAGATTCGACCTTCCAGCCGTGTAAACTGTCACCCAACTCCGCGATTTCAGTCTGGCTGTCTTTCCCCCAGGTGATCTTCACAACCCAGTACTTGGGGTCCACTACGTCTACGTCTCCCCCGGCCTTGACGATGTAGCCCCGGAACATGACGTCGGTCGTCTCCGTCAAGATGCGCACCACTCGAAAAGGCACTGGCAGAGACGCCGGGTCGGCCGGAGACGACCCGCCCAGGTACTCGTCGAGGTTCGAGAAGCCGTCGCCATCAGGATCCCCGTCTGCGTCCGCCACCGAACCGTCGACAACGTCCCAGCGGTCCTCCCACTCGTTCGGCATCCCGTCCCCGTCATCGTCCGGAGCTTCAGGCACCCTGTCCTGATCACCTCCGGAGCATGCGGCGCCGACGAGCGCCAGGCCGAACGCCGTGACCCCAACGAAAATGATAGCCCGAGTCATGCCCATGAGGACCCTCCATCCTTTGCTCACGCCGTCCATCGGCCCGAAGGCCGTAGCGCCGCAAAGGTCCCGCGTCTCTCGTGTGCTCCGACTGACCCGTTTGTCAGTATACCTCGATGGGCCGGCCTTGTCAAGCGAAGCCCGCAGAAGCCAGACGCGTCCTCGTTCGTGTCGAATCCACTTGATCCGCCCCGACTTGCACGTGTATCCTGAGTCCTAGCAGGCTGCTGAAAAGGGGCCTCACCTGGGTCGTGCTGCCATGAGGGCCGTAGGCCCGACAGCGGCTAGCCTGGGGCGTAAGCCCCAGGTGCACGACGAGAAAACACACACAATCCGAGCCCCGGAGGGGCGGCAGAAGCATCTGCAAAGCTGCGACGGCTTCTGGGGGCTGACGGCGTTTCTCAGCAACCTGCTAGACGGCTGTCGAGAAAACCGAGAACTTCCGGGCCGTCTAAGGCGTCAAACTCTAGGACGGGATACGAGTTACGCGCCGACCCGCGCGCACGCGGGAGGACACATGCCATTCCCACAGTACCGGTATCTCACCACGCTGATCCTGGTGACCCTTCTGGCGGCAACCCCGTTCGGCACGCCCGCCCAGGACGACGAAGGCGGCGAGGCCGATGACGAGGCGCCCGACATCAGCGAGCGCGTGATCGAGCGCTACAAGCAGATCCTCCGCCAGAGGCCGCGCGAGCTCGGCGCCTTCGACCGCCTCTACAGCCTCTACAGCGAGCGCTCCTCCATCGAAACGCTTCTGCAAGAGTACCAGGCCCTTGCCGAGGCCGAACCCCGCGAGCCCAGCCACCGCATCGTCCTCGGCCACATCCACAAGCGCCGGGGCGAAAAGGAGCAGGCCACCGCCGCCTACCTCAAGGCCGTCGAGCTCGCGCCCGACGACGCCTACGCCCAGCAGATGCTCGGCGACGTCTACGTCCTGCAGCACCTCTGGGACAAGGCCGTGCCCGTCTACAACAAGGCCATCGAGCGCGACCCGCCGCTGGACGACCGGATCGCCATCTTCAAGGCCCTTGGCCGGTGCCACAACGAGCTCGGCAACACCCAGCGCGCGATCGAGACGTGGAACAGGATCGTCGAGCTCGACCCCAAAAGCCTCTTCACCCGCCTCGACCTCGCCGAGCTCTACCGCGACCAGGGCATGCTCGACGAAGCCGTTAAACACTACGAGGGCATCATCGAGGTCCGCGCCGACGACCCGTACTGGGTCTGCAAGGCGCGCATCGAAATCGGCAAAATCTACGAACGGCTCGACAAAAACACAGAGGCGCTCGCCGCCTTCGAGCAGGCCATGGCCCTCACCGCGCAGGACAACTGGCTCCGAGAGGAGATCATCCTGCTCATCGGCGAGCACTTCCGCTCCCGCAACGACCTCGCCGGCCTCGCCGACTACTACCGCGCCAAGCTCGACACAGACCCCAAGGACGTCGAGTCAATCGCCTTGCTCGCCGGCGTCTTTGGGGAAATGGGCCGCAACGAGGAGGCGATTGCCAGGTATCTGAAGGGGCTCGAGTATGCGCCGACCTCGGTCCCCCTGCGCACCAGCCTGATCGAGCTGCTCAGTGACATCGGCCGCTACGACGACGCCATCCCCCACGCCGAGCGCCTCGTCAAGGACCACCCGGCCGCCATCGAGCACCATCGCACCCTCGGCGAGCTCTACTTCTACGCCGGCGACGACAAGAAAGCCAAGGCCGCCATGCGCGCCATCCTGCAGGACCGCACCGACGACCCGAAGCGCCGCCTGCGGCTCGCCGAGCTGCTCAGGCAGTTCGATTACATCACCGAGGCCGTCGCCGAGTACCGTGCCGCCATCGAGCTCGCCCCCGGCAACAACGATTACCTCGAAGCCCTCGGCGAGTACTTCGCCGCACTGGCCCGTCCCGACGACGCGCTCGCCACCTTCCGCCGGATGGTCGAGGGCGACGGCCGCGCCACCGCCGCCAACTACAGCCGGCTCGCCGAAGTGCTCGATTACTACACCTTCCCCGACGAGGCGATCGAGGCCGCCAAGAAAGCAAGCGCCCTCGCGCCGGACAACTTCAAGCTCGGCGAACGCTATGCAAACCTCCTGCTGCGCTACGACCGGCCCGACGACGCACTCGCCGTGTTCAAGGCGATGAAGGCCAAGGCGCCGAACGACTTCTTCCGTGCCCAGGTCGAGGACCAAATCTTCGGTATCCTCAAACACCAGGGCAAGCTCGACGAGGAGATCACCAAAGCGGTCAAAGCCCTCGGCAGTGACCCCGGCCGCGACCGGCTGCTGACCCTCGCGCGCATGTACGCCAGGGCCGGCAATCCGTCCAAGCAGATGGAATACCTCCGCAAAGCCCAGGCCAAATCCCCCGACGACGTGGAGGTCCTGCGCCGCCTCGCGCGCCTCCAACAGATGCAGGGCAAGACCCAGGACGCCGTCACCACGCTCGAACGCCTCGCCGAGATCGACGACCGAAGCGCCCGCGACTCCCTCGAGACGATCACCTACCTCTACATCCGCCAGGGCAAACAGAACGAAGCGCGTGCAGCCGCGCAGCGCATCATCGCCCGGTGGCCGAAGTATCCGGAGGGCTACGCACTGCTCTCCCGGGTCGAATTCGTCTTCGGCAAAAGCGACGAGGCGATCGAGGCGCTCAGGCGCGCCGTCGTGCTGCGGCCCAAGTCGCCCGATCTCCATTTCGAGCTCTCCAAGCTCCACCAGCTCGACGGCCGCATGAAGGAAGCGACCGAGGAGCTCTGGAAGTGCTGGCAACTCGAGCAGTCCGGCTACGCCCGGCTCGCCTACATGCGCACGCTCGCCGAGCTCTACGACGAGCAGGGACGCCTCGCCGAGCTCAAGGAGCGCCTGCGCGCCATGAGCCGCCACGAGCGGCGCGACCCCATCATCCGCTTCGCCCTCTCCGAGATCGAGCGCTTCAGCGGCGACCTCCACGCCGCCAAGCGCGAGCTGCTCCGCCTGCATACGCGCCGGCCCAGGGACCCCGAGACGCTGCTGCAGCTCATCGCCGTCTGCCGCGATCTCGAAGAACTCAACGAGGCGATCCGCTACCAGCGCCGCCTCACCGAACTCGAGCCGAGTCCCTACAACCGGCGCGCCCTCGGCGAGCTCCTCTTCGAAGCGGGCCGCCAGATCGAAGCCGTCGAGGTCTGGACCGCTCTCGCCGAAGAGGACTCACGCGACCCGAGAACCTACCTCCGTCTCGCCGAGCTCTTCATCAAACACGAGCTCCGCGAGCACGCCCTCGACGCCCTCGAAAAAGCCGAGCGACTCGACATCAACCGCTGGGACACCCTCTTCGACCTCGCAAGCACGTACGAAGCGCTCGAAAAGTGGGACAAGGCGATCAAGACGTACCGCCGCGTCCTCGACCTGCCCGACGACGCCGTCGGCGGGCCCGCCACCCGGCCCGGCGCCGCCGTCCCCCGCCGCTCCTCCAGGTACTCGCCCAACACGGGCTCCGAGCTCTACGACCGTCTCATGCTCATGCAGCAGATCGGCAACCAGGTGTTCCAGTACTCGTCCCGCGGGGGCACCACCTGGATGCCGGCCACCATCGTCGAGGCGAAGATCGCCGCGCTCCTCAAGCTCGCCTACGCCCACCAGCAGGCCGACACGCTCGACGAGCTCGAGCAACGCCACCTCGACCGCCTCGCCCGCGACCCACAGGACTTCCAGGAGCTCAAGGCCCTCGTCGAGCTCTACTTCCTCTTCGGCGAGATCGACCGCTGCCTGCAGACCCTCGACACCATCATCGCCGTCGCACCCGAGGACATCGAGTACCGCATCGCCAGCTACGAACTCGCCAAGCGCGTCGGCGACCTCGAACGCCTCGAGCGCGACTACGGCTTCTTCGCCGAGAAGAAAGACAGCCGCGCCACACAGTGCCTGCACGCCCTGGTGCGCGTGCTCAACGACGGCCGCGACCCCGACACGCTCGAGACCTACCTCACCAAAGCCGTCACGAACAAGGACGGCAAGAGGAAGGAGGGCGCCGACCTCGTCAGCACCCTCGCCTCGCTCGGCATGATCGAACGCGCCGAGCCCGACATCAAAGCATTCATGGCCAGGGAGGACTTCGACCTCAACGAGGCCTACAGCATCGCGAGCACCCTGATCCAGGGCCATCGCCCCGACCTCGCTCTTCCCCTGATCGAGAAAATCCAGGTGCGGGCCGCCGACGAGAAGGAGGAGACCCGCAAGGGCCGGTCGTCCTTCTACCGGCAGGTCGCCCAGGCCTATCACGGCGCCGGCCGCCTCGAGGAGGCGCTCCGCTACTACCTCGTCTACCTCGATTTCTCGACGCCGGAGGTGAAGAAGACACCCCCGCCCAAGGCGTCCGGCAGCAAGCGCACCTCCGGCCATCGGCGCCTCATGCGGTTCGCTCAAGGCGGGTCGAACCAACCCTACCAGACGCCCACCGCACTGTTTGACCACACCCGCATGCAAGTGCTGGCGCAGGTCATCGAACTGAGCCACCGGCTCGACGCCGAAGCGGCGCTCAGGGAACACTACCAAGCCCAACTCGCGCAGGCCGAGGACATCAACACACTCGTGCCCCTTGTCGCGCTTCACTACATCGCCTTCCTGCAGGGCGACCCCGAAACCGCGACCCGGCACCTCAACGAGGCCATCGCCACCGACCCCGCCAACGAGGAACTGCTCGCGCTCAAGGTGCACCTGCTCTGGCTCCGCGGCGACTATCTCGCGGCGATCCAACAGCTCGACGAGCACGCGAAACAAGCCACCGGCCAGTCCAAGGAACTGCTCATGGCAACTTTCCGGCTCGCGTCGAGCGCCGGGCTGACGGAGCGCACGAGCGCGATCATCGAGACCCTCGTGAAGCAGAAGCTCACGTACGACGAGCTCTTCAGCCTCGCCGGCGCGTGCCGCGCCTCGGGCGACACCGACAACGCCGCCGCCCTGCTCGACAAGGCCGCCGAGGCCGCGGGCCAGGACCTCGGCCAGCTCGTCCGCGTGGCCCGCGAGTTCTCCCAGCTCGGACACGACGACCAGGCCGTCGCACTCGCCGAGCGCATCCTCCAGCACGCCCACGGCAAGCCTGGGCGACGCCGGCCCGGCCGCAGTCCGCGCCCGGCTCCGTCGCCCTGGGGCGGGCAGCAACACTGGGCCGTCGAGAACGCACTCTCCCTGCTGCAGAGCAGCGGCTCGCCCGACCACCTCGAGCGCTACATCGAAGAAGTCGCGCGCAACGCACACTCGGCAAGCGCCCTGCTCCACCTCGCAGCCCTGTGCCGCGCCGCAGGCCGCACGGCCGACGAACTCGAGGCGCTCGAAAAAATCTCCTCGCTGGGCCACGCCGACGTCCAGGACGTCGCGACCGCCGCCCAGCGCCTGCGCCAGCGCGGCCACAACGCGCAGGCCGCCGACCTCTACCTCAAGGCAATGCAACGCTCCCCCTCCATCGTGCAGAACTACGGCTGGGACATCGCCCAGTGCTTCTTCGACGCCGGACGCGGCGAGGAACTCGTGGCCTGGGTCCTCAAGACCCGCCGCCACGCCCTCAGCTTCGGAGGCCCGTACGGCACGTATAACCTGCTCAACCCGATCGCCGAAACCTGCCTCCGCCGCAACATGCTCGAGGAAGCGATCAAGCTCGACGAACGAATCGTCCGCGACATGCCCTACTACCACACCAACGTCTACGCCCGCCTCGCACGCTCCTACCACCGGCTTGGCAAACCCGACAAAGCGATCGCCCTGCTCGAGGAACACCTCCTCCCGACGGTCGGCGACGGCACCCGCCGGCTCGCCATCGGCCCCTACTCCCAACGCCAGCCCAACGCGTACAGCGTCCGCGAGCTCGTCCGTGTCCACCGGCGCGCCGGCACGCTGAGCCAACTCATCACACGTGTCGAAGACGCCGCCGCCAACCGCCCGCCGACCGACCCGCTGCGACTCGCCCTCGCCCTGCTCTACCTCCACGACGGCCGGCCCGACGAGGCGATGGCCGCGGCCACGACCATGGTCCGCCCCCCCACGGGCCGAGTCAACACCAGCGCCGCCCAGCAACTGGCCCAGGAGTTCGCCAATTCCGGCCGCTACGAACAGGCGATCGCTATCTACGAAGACATCATCACCTACTACAAGACGCGCCACTCGAGCGCCGAGTGGCTCATGGTGCAGATGGCCAACGCATGCTCGCGCATGGGCGATCCCGAACGCGTGCGCACCGTCTGCCTCGATCTCGCCGGCCAGGTGGACATCAACCGCAACTCCAGCGTGAAGCTTCAGGCGGCATCGCTCCTCGAAAAACACGGCTACTTCGACGACGCCCTCGCCGTGTACGAGCAACTCGGCCGCTTCGTCGGCACCGGCTACGAGGCCCAGGAAGCCCAGAGGCGCATCGTCAGGCTCTACATGCGCGCCAACCGCCTCGACGAGCTGCTCGAGGCGCTGCCCGACACCATCCTCCCCCTCGACGCCCAGCGCTGCGCGCACATCGCCGGGGAGCTGCAAAACCAGCGCCGCTACGCGAAGGCCATCGAGCTCTACACACGCGTCGTGGCCTCACACCCGCAGCGGCGCCACGCGCGCGAGGCCCTCGCCCACTGCTACAACGCCACCGGCGACTACGCGCGCGAGGCCGAGCAGTGGGCCATTCTCGCCGACGAAGCCCCGGGCAAGAGCAACTACGTCTCGGGGCTCGCGAACGCCTGGCAGCAAGCCGAACAACACGACAAGGTCGTCGAAGCCCTCACGAGGCTCATCGAACGCTGGCCCACGCCCCAGCACTGCGAGCGCCTTGCCGCCTACTACGTATCCCAGGAGCAGTACGACAAGGCGATCGAGGTCTATACGAAGCTCCTCGAACGGCACCCGAACAATGGACGCGCCCTCCTCGCCCTCGGCAACGCCCACCTCGCCGCCGGCGACAAGACGAGCGCCCTCGCCGCCTGGCGCAAGATCCCGACCGTGCAGCCCAACGTCAACGGATGGATGATGCTCGCCGACGCCTTGGCCGGCGCCGAGATGAAACAGGACGCGCTCGCCGCGTGCGATGCCGCCGCCGCCCTCGGCACGACCGATTACGACTCGCTCAACGCCATCGCAACGCGCTACACCTCGAACGACGCGTTCGACAAAGCGTATGCCGCGCTCCTGAAAGCGCTCGAGTCCGGCCAGGAGCCCTGGCAGTACCAGAACATCGCCAACCAGATGATGCGCCTCGCCGGCCGGCTCGCGTCCGGCGAGGACATGGCCAAAGCCGCCGCCTTCCGCGAGAAGATCCTGGCCGACATCAAGGCGATCGGCTCCCTGCCCGAACCCACCCGCGCCTCGATCCTCCTGAACCTGGCGGCCTCGTGGCCGAACGACGATAAAGACCGCAAACTCGCGCTGCTCAAGGAAACCGTCGAGCTCGACAAATCCAATCCCGACCTCGTGCACGCGGTGGCCGCCCTGTTCGCGGGCCTCGACGCCCACGATGACGCCATCGCCCTCTACCGCCGGCTGGCAACCGACGACCCCTCCAACCCCTCGACCCGCGCGCAGCTTGCCTCCTCGCTCGCCGCGGCCGGCCGCATCGAGGACGCCCGTCGCGAACTCGACGGCCTCGTGCTCGAGGCGACCAACTGGCACACACTGGAGCAGGCCGCAGGCGTCTACCTCGACGCCCTCGACGACCCGAAGCGCGCCGCCGAGGTGCTCGAGCGCGCGGCCAGGCTCGAGCCCACGGCCTCCACGATCGCCGCGATGCGCGCCAAAGCGCTCGTCAAGCAGGACAAGAAAACCGAAGCCCTCGCCGTGCTCGAACAGGTCGCCCGCTGCCTGCCCAACGCCGACACTTACTCCTCGTTCGCCTCGACCCTGCGCGAACTCGACCTCGACGAGCAGGCGGAGACGTATCTCCAGCGCGCCATGAAGGACGCGCCCGGCCAAAGCCAGTACCTGCACGCCTATGCCGACTTCCTCGTCGAGGCCGAGCGCTTCGAGGACGCCCTCGCCCTCTACGACCGCGCGAAAGAAACCTTCTCCTCCAAGGCCGAGCTCGACCGCGTCGCCCAACGCATCGACCGCGTCGGCAAGATCATGCGGGGAGAAGAAGTCGAAGACGAGGAACCCCGACCCGGCGAGAACGGACCACGCCAACAGCAGGTCGAGACTCGCGGCGGCTTCGGCACCACCAAGAGCAGGGTCAGATTCGGAATCGGCCCCTGAGTCGCAGCGCCCGCCGCCTCAGGGAAACACCATCGCCGCGAACGAAACCATTGACTGGATCTCCGGCGTGAACGACTGCTCGTAGTGCAGCAGCCGGCCCCCCGCCCCGCCCACCGCGCACAGCGTCGTGTAGAGTGCCGGCACGCCGCAGATCTTCCGGTACCCGTTGTCCTTCTCCACCGACGCCAGAAACGCCTCCGCGTCACCGCGCGCCGCCGCCGCGAGCGTGGCCCGATCTTCCGTCTCGACCGCCTCCCGCGCAGCCGCAGGCAGCGCCCCCGGATCGCCGAACTGATTGCCCACGTGCGCCAGGTCCACGGCCGCAATCAGGCACACGCGCCCACGGTCGCCCGCCAACGCCCCCCTCAGCGCACGCACCATCCCCTCGACCTCCGGCAGCCCGGCCGGCGTACCGCCATCGGCAACAAACGGCTCGAACGATGCCGCAAGCAAGGGCACGATCCTGAACGGCCGGTCCTCAAAGAGCGCCTGGAGCATCACGACCTGGAACTCGACCGAGTGCTCCGCAGCATGCGCGAGCTCATCAGCGTACAGATCACCCGGATACTCCGACTCAATGAGCTCGAGCACGCCGCCGTCCACCTCGACCGTGCCGAGCGGCGTCGCAAACGCGTTGCGCGTCGCCACGTACGGCGTGCTCGTTGGCCGGTGGGCAATGCCGAGAATCACGTACGTCTCCGCGGGTGCGCTCTCCGCGAGCGCCCTGTAAGCGTGCGCGTACCCGCGCGCACCCCGCTCGAAATCAATATGCGGCGCCACGAGCGCCGCAATCGGCGTCGGCTGTTTCGGCGGCTCGGGCAGGCCCGGCCCGCCCTCCATCGCGAAAAAGGAGCGCACGTAGCTGCGGAGCTCGTCGGCCTCCCGCGGGTATCCGCCCTCCGTGTGCACCGGCTGCCGCACGCCGCTCCGCCGGTACGCATCGAGCTGCTCGGCCAGGTGGCGCTCGAGACGCTCGCCCTCGAGCAGCAGCGCCTCGTCGAGCTGCCCGACGATCCGGGCGATTCGATCGCCCAGCAGCAGCTCCCCGTAGCGCCTCGTGTACGCGAGCTTGATCTCGTCGAGCGTATGCGCCCCGTCGAACCGGCTCAGGATGAACAGCGTCTGCGCGTTCACCAGCACCTGCTTGTCCGACACCCCCGTCGCGTCGTACAGGCAGATGAGCTCCTGCCCGTCGTGCTTGACGGGAACCGTGTTGAGCGGCCGCAGCTTCGGCCTGTCCATCTGGTCCCCCTTGCGAATTCCGGCGTGGGCGGTCGGTCAGAGGATGAACTTGGTGAGGGTCTCGTCCTTGACCACGTCCGCGAGCTTGCTGTGCACCAGCTCCCGCGTCACCACAATCTGCGCGCCCTGCCGCTCGGGCGCCTCGAACGAGATGTCCTCGAGCACCTTTTCCATGATCGTGTGGAGGCGTCGCGCGCCGATGTTTTGGTCCTTCATGTTGACGCGCTCCGCCACCTCCGCGATCTCGTCAATCGCCTCGTCGTCGAACGTGATCGTCACGTCCTCCGTCGCCAGCAGCGCCTCGTACTGGCGCGTCAAGGAGTTCTTCGGCAAGCGCAGGATCCGCACGAAGTCCTCCTTGCCGAGTGAGCCCAGCTCGACCCGGATCGGGAACCGGCCCTGCAGCTCCGGGATCAGGTCCGACGGCTTGGTCACGTGGAACGCGCCCGCCGCGATGAACAGGACGTGGTTGGTCCGGACCATGCCCAGCGGCGTGTTGACGGTCGTGCCCTCGACGATGGGCAAGAGATCGCGCTGCACCCCCTCGCGCGACACGTCCGGCCCGCTGCTCGAGGCGGCATACGAGCCGCAGACCTTGTCAATCTCGTCAATGAAGATGATCCCCATGTCCTGCGCGCGGTACAGCGCCTCGCGGCCGATCGCCTCGCGGTCGATCAGCTTCTCGGTCTCCTCCCTGATGAGCATCTCGCGCGCCGCGCGCACCGTCATCTTCTTCGTCGTCCGCCGCCCCGGTGCCTCGCCGCCCAGCCGCTGCTGCATCCCCGCGCTGACGTTCGAGATCACCTCGCTCAGGTCAATGCCCAGGTCGTCGAGGTTCGCGTTCGAAATCACGCCGATCGGCGGCACGAGCGGCTCGTTCACCTCGATCTCAACCGTCTGCTCGTCGAGTTTGCCCTCGCGCAGCCGGCGGCGGATCCGCTGCTTGGCCGATCGGTAACTCTCCTCGCCCTGCGCGGTCACCTCGACCGCGCCCGACTCGCCCACCGCGTGCGACTTCATGTACGCGCGGAAGAGCGCCTTCTCCGCGTTGAGCGCCGCCACGTCCTCGACCTGTGCAAAAAACTCCTTCTCCACGATGCTCACCGCCGTCTTCGCCAGGTCGCGCACCATCGTCTCCACGCTCCGGCCCACGTAGCCGACCTCGGTGTACTTCGACGCCTCGACCTTCAAGAACGGCGCACCCGCCAGCGCCGCCATCCGGCGCGCGATCTCCGTCTTGCCCACGCCCGTCGGGCCGATCATGATGATGTTCTTCGGGATCACCTCGTCGCGCAGCTCGCCCTCGAGCCGCAGCCGCCGCCACCGGTTGCGCACCGCCAGCGCCACCGCCTTCTTCGCCTCGTCCTGGCCGATGATGTACGTGTCCAGCTCGGCCACGACCTCGCGCGGCGTCATCGAGTCCATCGCCACCGGCCCGCCGACGGTGACGGCACGCTGCTCGTCCATCGCCGCTGACTCGTCTCGAGCCGGGCCATCCGTTGCCCCGTTACCCATCAGCTACTCAATCACCTCAACCTTGATCTGATCGTTCGTATACACGCACAGCTTCGCCGCAATCTTGAGGCTCTCCTCGACGATCCCCTTCGCGTCGAGCTTCGTGTGCCCCATCAGCGCCCGGGCCGCCGCGACCGCGTACGTGCCGCCCGAACCGATACCGACCACGCCCTCGTCCGGCTCGATCACCTCGCCGGTCCCCGAGATCAGGAGCAAGCCCTGCGCATTGGCCGCCACCATAAGCGCCTCGAGCTGGCGCAGGTACTTGTCCGTGCGCCACATCTTCGCCAGCTCCACCGCCGCCTTCGCCATGTTGCCCTGGTACTTCTCGAGCATGCCGTCGAACTTGTCCATCAAGTTGAACGCGTCGCCCACCGCGCCCGCGAAGCCGACCACCACCTGGTCCTTATAGAGCCGCCGGAGCTTGACCGCGTTCCCCTTGATCACCGTATTCGACATGCTCACCTGGCCGTCGCCGCCGACGGCCGTCTTGCCGCCGTGCCTGACCGCCAGCACCGTCGTCGAGTGGAACTCACTTGACATCATCTGAGGACCCCGCCTGCACGCGTGTACAATAGTGCTAGGGTAGAGCACGCCCGGCGGACAGTCAACCCGCATCGCACGCCCGCCCCCTCAGCACCGGGTCACGCCGAACGCATCCTTCCGCGAACGCATATCGCGCCGGACCTTTCGCTCTAACCGCGAGCCTGGCCTCGCGTTCCCGCCTTCCATTGCGCACGAAGCCGCCCGTCGCACGTGGGACGTCGTGGGGCGAAAGTACGGCGAATTCAATCCCGACACTTTTTCTGCACTTTTCCCTTGACTTCGTGTGGGGCGAAGTGGTATGAACGCCCACGTTGTCCCAAAGAGGGGAACAGCGTGGCCCTGCCGGACATGTCAAGGGGAGCCGCCTCAGGTGTTCTACGGTGAGTTCAGACATACGCTCGACGAGAAGAATCGCCTGAGCATCCCCGCAAAGCTCCGCGCACTCCTCACGGGGCCCGACGACGAGTGCTTCTACGTCACCCGCGGCATGGACCGCTACGTGCTCGTCTGCACCAGGCAAGTCTGGCACAAGATGGAACGCACGTTCTGCGACCACCCGATCACGAACCCGGCCGCCCGACGCTTCAGGCGGATCTTCTATTCGGGCGCCCAGGAGACCACCTTCGACAAGCAGGGCCGCATTGCTCTGCCCCAGAACTTAATCGACTATGCCGGCCTCAAACGCGACGTGGTGCTCGCCGGCACAAGCGACGGCATCGAGGTGTGGGACGCCGAGACCTGGGACGCACAGCTCCAGGAGGGACTCCGCACCTTCGACGAAACCGCGCGAGAGCTCTCGAAGCAGCCGCCCAGGGAGTAGGGGCGTGTTACGTGAGACGAAACCAGCGCCGCCTCGGAGGCGGCAGAAAGACAGGCGCTTTTAAGGGCGCCGGTGGTGGGCCATGGAGCCCCTGCCGGAACCAGCTCATAAACCCGTTCTTTTACATGAGATGATCGAGTTGCTCGGGTGCCGCGAGGGCGGCACCTACGTGGACGCCACGGTCGGCCTTGGGGGGCATGCCCAGGCTATCGCCGAACGCATCACCCCCGGCGGCAAGCTGATCGGAATCGACCGCGACGCCGACGCGCTGAGGCAAACCCGAGGGAGGCTGGCGCGATTCGGTGCGGCGATCGTTCTCGTGCAGGGAAATTTCGACCGGCTCGCTCCCGTGCTCGACGAGCAGGGCATCCAGACCGTGGACGGGGTCCTCTTCGACTTCGGCGTCTCCTCGATGCAGCTTGAAACGGCCCGGCGCGGATTCAGCTTCCGGCGAACGGGACCGCTCGACATGCGCATGGACGCCTCACGCGGCACGACGGCTCGCGAACTCGTCAACCGCGCGCCCCTGCGAGAACTTGAGCGGATTATCCGCGACTACGGTGAGGAGCCGGGCTGGCGCCGGATTGCGGGCGCGATCGCTCAGGCGCGCGAGCGCCGCGAAATCGCCACCACCGAGGAGCTGGCTGGACTGATCGAGCGAGCGCTCCCGGGCGCCACCCGGCGCCGAACCGTGCACCCGGCGGCCCGCACGTTTCAAGCGCTGCGGATCGCCGTGAACGACGAGCTCGGTGCCATCGAGCGGGCGTTGCCGCAGGCGCTTCGGGCCCTCGCACCATCGGCGCGGCTTGTGACCATCGCCTATCACTCGCTCGAGGACCGCCTCGTCAAGCACGCGTTCCGCGAGTGGGCCAAGGCGTGCACCTGCCCGCCGGAGTTCCCGGTGTGCCGGTGCGGCGGAAAGCCGCTCGTCGAGGTGCTGACCAAAAAGCCCGTGCGACCGGGCGCCCCGGAGGTCGCGGCCAATCCGCGCGCACGCAGTGCCCGCCTCCGGGCCTGCCGCAGGCTCGGGGCCGGGCAACTCGGACCAAAGGAATCATAAATGAAGAAGCGCAGGCCCAGACGGGTCAAATCAAAAATCTACAACTACCAGGTTGCCGACCGCCACCGGCATCCGGGCTCCGGCCGATGGATCCATGTCGCCATCGTGCTCGCCCTGATCGCCGTGGCCGCGGGCATCATCTACGTCTGGCAGCGCAACCGAATGCTCGACATGGGCTACGCGATCAGCCGACTGCGCGGCGAGATCCGCGAGCTCAACCACGAGCGAACCAAACTCGAGGCCGACCTCGGCAAGCTCAAAGAGCCGAACCGGATCCGGCGGGAGGTAGAAAGGCGCCACCTGGGATTGGTCCCGCCGTCCGCCGGCCAGATCGTGGTCCTGCCGGACCCCGAGCCGCTGGCCGTGGCCGACAAACAAGAACGCCGCCGGCCGCTCGGACAAAGACTCTGGAACGCCATTGTGCTGGGAGAGAGGTGATTGCTGCGCATTCATTCTATGAGTGAGTGTTTCCCCGAGGGGCCCGTCGCCTCCTCTACCTCCTCCTCCAATTCCAGACGGGACCTCGGGAGACATACTGAGGGAACGAGACCGGGACACTCTTGGACCCTCAACCAATTGGGCCAGGGAGAATGGGCGGGGTAAACCCCAAGACAAGCTTCAGGTCAAGACACTCCTTCACTCCTACCCCCCACCCCCCCATTCTCCCTACCCTTTTCCTTGCGAACGAGCACGCGCGCCCCCACCGGCGGTCGCGTAACAGTTGGCCCCCAAGCTGACTCACGGGAGAAGCGACCTCATGCCCAACAAGGTCCATCGCATTCGGTGCCTCATCATCCTGGTCGCCCTTGTCATCGCGTTCCTCGCCCTCGGCGCAAAACTCTTCTATATCCAGATCGCACGCCACGACTTCTTCCTCCGCGAAGCCCTCGCCCTGCACGAGCGCGACACCACGCTCTACCCCGCCCGCGGCCGCATCCTCGACCGCAACCGCAAGTGCCTCGCCATGAGCGAGCCGACCAGGATCCTCTGCCTCAACCCCGAAGTCATCGCCGACCCCAGGCACACCAAAGACCCCGACGCCCTCGTCGCCGCGCTCGCCGCGATCCTCGGCAAGCCCCAGGAAGAAATCACCGGCCACGCATTCCTCGAAAACCGGCGCGAGGAGTGGCTCGAGCGCGAACTCCCCGAGGACGTGCTCGAACAGATCGAGCGCCTGCGCCGCGACCGCTCCCTTTTCGAGGACGTGTTCGACGACGGCACCCCCCCGGCCGAGAGCGCCTACAGATACGCCGGCATCATCCTCAAGCGGCGCGTCCGCCGCGTCTACCCCAACGGCACCAGGCTCGCCCACGTGCTCGGACACGTCCGGAACGAATCCGATACCGAGCAGGAGCGCGGCGCCCCCGTCCTGGACGACCGGCACCCCGTCGCCGGCATCGAGCTCGCCGCCGACAAATGGCTCAAGGGCCGCGAGGGCTGGGGCGTCAAGCACATGGACGGCCGCCGGCGCGAGATCCTGCGCCGCGCCGCCCCCGGCGAACCCGCCGTGGACGGCCTCGACGTCGTCCTTACCATAGACCTCAATATCCAGTCCTTCGTCGAAGAGGCCATCGCACGCGCCGCCGAGAACGTCCCCTGCGACGGAATCACCGCCCTCGTCCTCCGGCCCCACACCGGCGAAGTCCTCGCCTGGGCCAACTGGCCCACCTTCGACCCCAACAGCCTCAGCGAAGAGACCGCCGAGCATACCGCCGACGCGGCCGTCGAGGAGATCTTCGAACCCGGCTCCACGCTCAAACCGCTCACGGCCGCGCTCGCCCTGCACCATCGCACCGTCACCCTCGAAACCGAGTTCGACTGCGAGCACGGCCGCTGGCGCATGCCGATCGGTCGGGTCCTGCGCGACGCCCACGCCTACGATATGCTCACCGTATTCGACATCATCGTCAAGTCGAGCAACATCGGCATCGTCAAGGTCGCCGAAACGCTCGGAGGACCGCTCGACACCAGAGACGAGGAACTCGCCAAGCAGCGCCTCGACGCCGGCCTGCGCGCCTTCGGCTTCGGGCGGCGGACCGGGGCTCCTCTCACGGTCGAAAGCCCCGGCCTCCTGCGGCCGATCAGCCAGTGGTCGGGCTACTCAATGAGCTCACTCCCGTTCGGCCATGAGATCGGCGTCACCCCGCTGCAACTTGCACTCGCCTTCTGCACCATCGCCAACGGCGGCACGCTCATGGAGCCCCGCCTCATCGCCTCGCTCGTGGACCGCGAGGGCGACCTCGTCAAGACCTTCCCGCCCAAAGCCGTGCGCCGCGTCATCTCCGAGCGCGCCGCCGGCGACATCACCAAGGCAATGCAGGCCGTCGTCTCGAAAGAAGGGACCGCCCGCCGCGCCGACATCCCCGGCTTCTCACAGGCCGGCAAGACGGGCACCTCCCACAAGGTGATCGAAGGCCATTACTCGGATACCTTGTTCGACTCGACCTTCGCCGGCTTCGCCCCGGTCGGCGAGCCCGAGGTCGTGATCCTCGTCACCATGCGCGGCACCGTGAAGCCGACCCACTTCGCCGGCACGGTGGCCGCACCGGTGTTTGCAGAAATCGGCCGGGAAGTGCTACAATATCTTGAGGTCCCGCCTGACGAGCTCGACGACGAGACACCGGGGCGGGCCAACTAACATGATTCGTACGGGCGTCGCAGCAATGAAGCTCGCGAAAATGATCGAGGCGCTTGACTCGCCCCGAACGATCGGCAATCTCAATATTGAAATCACAGGCCTCGCGCACAACTCGCGACAGGTCCTCAAGAACTACCTGTTCGTCGCGCTCCGCGGCGAGAAGACCGACGGCCATCTCTTCATCGAGGACGCCGTCAACGCCGGCGCCGCCGCTGTCGTCTGCGAGGAAGAAGACTTCCCCGTTCACGGCGCCGCCAGGATCGTCGTGCCCGACAGCCGCCGCGCGCTTGCCTTGCTCGCCGACGCGTTCTACGACCACCCCTCGAGGGCCCTGCGCGTCATCGGCGTCACCGGCACCAACGGCAAGACCACCGTGACCTACCTCGTCCGCAACGCGCTCGCCCGCGCCGGCGTCAGCGCCGGCCTCATCGGCACGATCGAATACCGCGTGGACGGCCGCACGATCCCCGCCGAGCGCACCACCCCCGATCCCGTGCTCGTCAACTCCTTGCTCGCCGAGATGGTCGCCCGCGGCTGCGGCGCCGCCGTCATCGAGGTCTCCTCGCACGCCATCGCCCAGAAACGCGTCGAGGGCATCCACTTCGACGTCGCCGTCTTCACCAACCTCACCCAGGACCACCTCGACTATCACGGCGACATGCACCACTACCTCGAAGTCAAGGCGAAGCTCTTCGAGCGGCTCGACGAGCACGCCGGCGATCCCCGGCCGAAGCGCGCCGTCGTCAACACCGATGACCCCCGCGCACCCCGCATCATCGAGGCGGCGCGCGCGCCCGTCATCACCTTCGGCTTCAAGCCCTCCGCCGACGTCCGCGCCACGCGCGTCCGGCTCAACACGGACGGCTGCACCTTTACGGCCTGCACCCCGCGCGGCGACGTCCCCGTGCGCCTCGCCCTGCTCGGCCGTCACAACGTCTCGAACGCGCTCGCCGCGATCGCCGTCGGCATCGCCCTCGACCTCGACGTGGAAGACGTCGTCGCCGGCATCGCCGACACGCGCGCCGTGCCGGGGCGGCTCGAGTTCATCGCCAACGATCGTGGCCTCGCCGTCGTCGTGGACTACGCGCACACCGACGACGCCCTCAAGAACGTGCTCTCCTCCCTGCGCGAGATCACCACCGGCCGCATCATTACCGTCTTCGGCTGCGGCGGCGACCGCGATCCCGGCAAGCGGCCGAAGATGGGCGCCGTCGTCAACCGGCTTTCCGACCTCTCGATCATTACGTCCGACAACCCGCGCAGCGAGGACCCGGACGCCATCATCGCCCAGATCGCCACCGCCTACGATGCCGGAGACGGCCACATCGTCGAGCCCGACCGGCACGCCGCCATCGGCCAGGCCATTGCCCTCGCGCGGCCCGGCGACACCGTGCTCATCGCGGGCAAGGGACACGAAACAACCCAGCAGTTTAGAGACAGGACCATCATCTTCGACGACCGCGAGGTGGCGCGCGCCATCCTCGCCGGCTCGCCGTAGGAGAACTCACACCGTGGACCCGATGCGGCTCGACGAGATAGCCTCCGCGACCCAGGGGCGCCTCATGGGCGGCCCGCCCGAGACGAGCGTCAGCTCGATCTCGACCGACACCCGCACCCTCCGGCCCGGCGAGCTCTTTGTCGCCCTCGTCGGCGACCGGTTCGACGGCCACAGCTTCGTCGCCGAGGCCTTCGCCCGCGGCGCGGCCGCCGCCATGCTCGAGGCGGCGCGCGCGTCGGAACCGCCCGAGGACCGACCGGCCATTCTCGTCGAGAACACGACCCGGGCGCTCCAGGACGTCGCCCGCGCGAGCCGCGAACGATACGACTGCCCGGTCATCGCCGTCACCGGCAGCAACGGCAAGACAACGACCAAGGATTTCATAGCCGCGCTCAGTGGTCGGCAGTTCACGCTCGTCAAGAGCGCGGGCTCCTTCAACAACCACGTCGGCGTCCCACTGACCTGCCTCGAGATCGACCGCACGACCGCCCTCGCCGTCGTCGAGATCGGCATGAGCGCCGCCGGAGAGATCCGCGGCCTCGCCGCCGTGGCGCAGCCGCAGGTGGGCGTCATCACCAACGTCAACCCTGCCCACCTCGAGTTCTTCGAGTCAGTCGCCGCGATCGCCGAGGCCAAGGCCGAGCTCCTCGAGGCGCTGCCCCCCGACGGCACGGCCGTGCTCAACGCCGACGACGAGTGGGTCCGCCGCATCGGCGAGCGCTGGGCGGGCCGCCGCATCACGTTCGGCACACGTCCGGACGCCGACGTCCGCCTGTCCGTCGTTCGCGAGACCGCCGACGGCTCCGACGTCGTCCTCGAGTGCCCGGGCGGACCCGAGCTCAAAACCGTCGTGCCCGCGCCCGGGCGCCACAACGCACTCAACGCCGCCGCGGCCGTCGCGGCCTGCTGCGCGATCGGCATGCACCCGGCCGACGCCGTCGAGGGCTTCCCCGGCCTGCGGCTGCCCAAGATGCGCTTCGAGCAACACGAATGGCGGGGTGCGCGCCTCATCAACGACGCCTACAACGCCAACCCGACGTCCATGCGGGCCGCCCTCGCCACGTTTGCAGCGATGCCCGGTTCGCGCCGCTTCGTCGTGTGCGGCGACATGCGCGAGCTCGGCCCCCACAGCCGCGAGGCCCACCGCGCCATCGGACGACTCCTCGCCGAGACGGGCTTCGACCGCGTGATCGCCACCGGCGGCGACGCGCGCTACATCCTCGAAGCCGCCATCGAGCACGGGCTGCCCGCGGACCGCGCCGCCGACTGCGCCGGCGCCGAGCAAGCGGCGGCCCTCTTGCGTGACGAACTGAGGCCGGGCGATGCCGTGCTCATCAAAGGCTCGCGCGCCAACCGGATGGAATGCATCATCGAGGAACTCATCGCGGCACAGGAGCGCGGCGCTCCGCGCGCCCCGAGCTGCACGTAACCCATGCTGTACCACCTGTTCACATGGCTGCACCAGCACATACTCGACGTCTACGACAAGGACTTGCCGCTGCGCGTCTTCAAGTACCTGTCGCTTCGCGCCGCCCTCGCGGCAATCACCGCCATGGTCATCAGTATCGCCCTCGGGCCCTGGCTCATCCGCAAGCTCTACGCCCTCAAGATCGGCCAGCCGATCCGCAAGGACGAGTGCCCCCCGCTGCACGCCCTGCACCGCAACAAGGAAGGCACGCCCACCATGGGCGGCGTGCTCATCGTCGCGGCCATGGTGCTGCCCACGCTCCTGTGGGCCGACGTCCTCGGCCCGTTCGTCCTGCTCGCCGTGGGCGCCACCCTCTGGCTCGGCGCGCTCGGGGCCGTGGACGATTACCTCAAAATCCGCCACCGCAACAGCACGGGCCTCCGCAAGCGCACGAAGCTCGCCTGGCAGGTCCTGCTCGGCCTCACCGTCGGCGCTACCCTCGTGGCGATGCCCGCGCCCAAGCGGGAACTCTCGACAACAAGACCGCAGCTCCTCAACGAGCTCACAGGCAGCGTCCCCCCGCAAACGACGGGTGTCGCCGCCCCCGCGCCCGACGTCCGCACGGTCCTCAAGGAACACAACATCAGGGGCTACCCGAGAACGCTGTTCCTCCCGTTCTACCGCTGGCCCATCGCCATGATCGGCGCCTTCTACATCCTGTTCGCCGTCCTGGTCATCACCGGCTCGTCCAACGCGGTGAATCTCACCGACGGCCTCGACGGCCTCGCCATCGGCTGCTCGATCGCCGTCGCGTTGGTCTACATCGTCATCAGCTACGTGAGCGGAAACTTCCTCCTGTCGGACTACCTCAACATCGAGTTCATCAACGGCAGCGGCGAGCTCGTGATCTTTCTCTCGAGCATGGTCGGCGCGGGGCTCGGCTTCCTGTGGTTCAACGCGCACCCCGCGCAGATCTTTATGGGCGACACCGGCAGCCTGGCGCTCGGCGGCGCCATCGGCACGGTCGCCCTCGTCGTGAAAAAGGAATTCCTCCTGCTCATCGCGGGCGGCATCTTCGTCATCGAGGCGGCGTCCGTGATCCTGCAGGTGGCCTACTTCAAGTGGAAACGCGAGCGGCTCTTCCGGATGGCGCCGCTGCACCATCACTTCGAGATGTGCGGCTGGAGCGAGACCAAGGTCACGGTGCGCCTGTGGATCAGCGGCACGATCTTCGCCCTGCTGAGCCTCGCCTCGCTCAAGTTGCAGTAACGAATGAATGAACTGACACACAAACACGTGCTCGTCGTCGGCCTCGGCACAAGCGGCGAGGCCGCGGCGCGCTTCCTCCTCGAAGCCGGCGCCCGCGTCGCCGCCACGGACGCGGCCGACACCGAACGCCTCCGCGCGCTCAAGGCCGAGTTCGAGCACGCCGGTGCCCGCGTCGAGCTCGGCGACCACAGCGACCGCGTCCTCGACGGCGTCGAGCTCGTCGTGCTCAGCCCGGGCGTGCCGCCGCACGTGACCCCGGTGCGCCTCGCCGACGAGCGCAGGATTCCCGTCATCAGCGAGATCGAGCTCGCCGCCCGATATTGCGACGCCACCATCGTCGCCATCACCGGCACCAACGGCAAGACCACGGTCACCCACCTGGTCCACACCCTTCTGCGCGCGGGCGGGCTCGAGTGCGCCGTCGCCGGCAACGTCGGCGATCCGCTCATCGGCCTCGTGCGCCGCGCGCGCTCCGGCGACGTCCTCGCCGTCGAGGTCAGCTCGTTCCAGCTCGAGCGGATCGAGCGCTTTGGGCCCCACGTCGCCGTGCTCCTCAACATCACGCCCGACCACATGGACCGCTACGCCGCGCTCGACGACTACGCACGCGCCAAAATGCGCCTGTTCGAGAACCAGACCGGCGCCGACGTCGCCATCCTGCACGAGTCCGTTCCCGCTGCCGGTTGGTCACTGCCGGCCAACGCGGACGGCCCGCGCCGCATCATCTACGGCGACGATGCCGCGTGCGACCTCGTCCTTGACGGCGACCTTGTCCTCGACGGCGACTCCGTCGTGAGCAAGCCGACGGGCCGCCGCTACGACCTCCGCGGCCTGTGGCGCTTGCCCGGACGACACACCCGCCACAATGCCATGGCCGCTATCGCCGTCGCCGAGGCGTTCGCGCTCGAGACCGCCGCCATTTGTGAGGGCCTGCGCAGCTTCCGCGGCCTCCCCCATCGCCTCGAGCTCGTCGAGGAGGCGTGCGGCGTGCGCTACATCAACGACTCGAAGGCCACGAACGTGGACGCGGTCGCCAAAGCCCTCGACGCGGTCGAATCGCCCGTCATCCTCATCGCCGGCGGCCTCGACAAGGACCTCGATTTCGAACCGCTCCGGCCGAACGTGCGCGCCTGGGTCAAAACCCTTGTCCTCATCGGCGAGGCCGCGCCGAAGCTGGCCCGCACGTTCGCCGACGACACCGAGTGCGTTCACGCCGCCTCGCTCGACGAGGCCGTGGGCATCGCAAAGGCCACTGCACGGCCGGGCGACGTCGTCCTGCTCTCGCCCGGCTGCGCGAGTTTCGACATGTTCCGCGACTACGCCGACCGCGGCGACCGCTTCAAGGCATGCGTCCGCGCGGCACCGGCGTGCGCACACAAAACCACTGGGTGAGATACACGAACCCGAGGCAAGGAGACGACCTATGGAAAAGCGCACACTTCCCAAACGCGACGCCGTCATCATCGTCGTGCTCGTCCACATCGGCATCGTGCTGCTGTGGGTCTCGATGGGCGGCTGTGGCGACTCGAGCACCCGCGAGGTGGACGACGGTGTGGCGACCCCCGGCCCCGGCGACGTCGAAAGGCTCGACGCGGACACCGCCTACGAGACCGACGAAGCCGACGTGAGCGTCGCCGAAGAGATCACTCCCCCCGTCATCAGGGAGACCGAGACGATCGAAGCCGCGAACGAGGTCCGCTACGTGGTCAAGTCCGGCGACAGCCTGTGGAAAATCTCGCGGCAATTCGGCGTCACCGTCGACGCCATCGCCGACCGCAACGACATCCGCGACCGCACCCTCATCCGCGCCGGCCGCGAGCTCTGGATCCCGAACCCGACCAAGGGGCTCGACGACGAAGCAAGCACCGATACAAGCACCTCCACCCCCGACACCGGCGCGGTTGAGCCGACCACCGGCGAGACGACCGTCGGCGAAACGACCGTCGGCGAGACGGCCACCGGCGAAGACGCCACTGGCGAGACGGGCACCGGCGACGCGACCACACCCGCCGAGCCAGTGGACCTGAGCACGATCGAGACGTTCGACTACGAGGTGCAGCCGGGCGACACGATCTGGAAGCTCGCGCGCACCTATCACACGACGACGAAGATCATCATGGAAATCAATGGGATCACCGATCCCAAGAAGATGCGCGCAGGCGACACCATCAAGATCCCGAAGCCTGCTGACGAATAGCATGGAACGGGACCGATTGCTTATACTGCTGATCATCACCCTGTTGATCGGCATCGGGTTGATCATGATCGTCAACTCCGGCGCCTATCAACGCACCCTCGACGCCGACCCGGGAAGCGCCTTTTTCCTCAAGCGCCAGCTCGCGTGGATCTGCATCAGCGTGGTCGCGCTCGTCATCGTCTCGAACATCCGGCACGAGTTTCTCACGCGCGTCAGTCCCCTGCTCCTGCTCGGCTGCCTCGGGCTGCTGGCGCTCGTGTTCGTTCCGGGGTTCGGCGTCGTTCGAAACCACGCGCGCCGGTGGATCAGGTTCCCCGGGTTCGAGCTCCAGCCGGCCGAAGTCGCAAAGTACGGCTTGATCCTGTACTTCGCCGGCGCCCTGGCGTCGCGCCAGCGACGCGTCGCACGGCTCTCCACGTACATCGAGCTCGTCGCCGTCCTGGGCATATTCCTGCTGCTCGTTCTCGTACAGCCCGACCTGAGCACCACGCTGCTCATCGCCGGCACCGTCGGCGTCATGTTCTTCTGCGGCGGCGTGCGCCTGCGCTACCTCGGCGCCTCGGCGCTCCTCGGGCTGCCCGCGCTCGCGTTCACCATCCTGCGTTCACCATATCAGCTCCAGCGGATCCGCGCCGTGCTTGACCCCATACGGTACCGGTTCGACGCCGGCTACCAGCAGTACCAGGCGCTCATCGCCCTCGGCTCCGGCGGGCCGTTCGGCGTCGGGCTCGCCGAGAGCAGCCAGAAGCTCGGGTTCATCACCTACGCCCACAACGACTTCATCGCCGCCATCATCGGCGAGGAATTCGGCTTCGTCGGCATCGGCGCGCTCCTGCTGCTCTACATCGCCCTGGTCCTCCTCGGGTTCCGGATCGCCTTCCGCGCCCCCGACCTGCGCGGCACCCTGCTGGCCATCGGCATCACCTCGCTCATCGGCTTGCAGGCGATTATTCACTTCGGCGTCGTGAGCGCATCGCTGCCTGCGACCGGGCTCAACCTGCCGTTCGTCAGTTTCGGCGGGTCCAACTTGATCATGAACTTTGTTGGCCTGGGCATCCTGCTCAACGTGAGCCGCGCCACCGAGCGCGTGCCGCGCCACCAGCACGGTGTCCGGATTCGTAGACATGGCCTCGCGCGCGCATAACGGCGCGCCCTGCTCTTTGGCACGATACGGAGGCACGCACCGATGCCCACGGTGCTCGTAGCGAGCGGCGGCACGGGCGGCCACCTCTTCCCGGCCATCGCGCTGGCCACCGAGCTCCGCCGGCGCGATCCCTCGACGAGAATGGCCTTCGTCGCCCCGCAACGCGTCGGCCCGGAACGCCTGGGCCCGGAGCGCACCGCCGCGCGAGACGCCGTGACGCGCCAGGGCTTCGAGTGGTACGCCGTGCCCGGACGCGGCATGCCGCGCCGCGGCCTGCTCGGCATGGGGCCGTTCGCCTGGGCCCTGCTGCGCGCCGCGCTCGTGTCGCGCACCCTCGTGCGTCGGCTCCGGCCCAGCGTCGCCGTCGGCTTCGGCAACTACGGCAGCGTCGCACCGCTCTATGCGGCCCATCGCCGCCGAGTGCCGATCGTCATCCACGAGGCGAACGCGCTGCCCGGCAAGGCGAACCGGCTCCTCGCGCGCTGCGCGCGCGTCATCGCCGTGCAGTTCGACGAGGCCCGCCACGCGTTTCGCGGCGCCGTCGCCGAACGCGTCCAGGCCGTCGGCATGCCCGTGCGCCGGGAGCTGCTCGAGCCGGCCGATCCGCGCGAAGCGCGGCGAGCGTACGGCCTCGACGAGGGCGCGTTCACCCTCCTCGTCATGGGCGGCAGCCAGGGCGCCAGGCGGCTCAACGAGATCGTCTGCGCCGCCTTGCCCGAGCTCGAGCGCCTCGAGACGCCGGTGCAGGTCATCCACCTCGCCGGCGCCGGCCGTGACGACGAGGTCAGGCAGGCATATGCGGCGAGCGGCGTCGCGCACGCCGTGCGCGCCTTCGAAACCGGCATGCAGCGCGCCTACGCCGCGGCAACCTGTGCACTCTGCCGCGCGGGCGCCGCGACGCTGGCCGAGCTGGCCGCCACCGCCACGCCGGCCCTCCTCGTGCCGTACCCGTACGCGGCCGAGGGCCACCAGGCGAGAAACGCCGAGGTGTTCGAGCGGCACGGCGCAGCGCGCGTCATAGCCGAAAACGACCTGACACCGGCCGTGCTCGTCGAGTACGTGCGGCAAATGCAGGACGAGAAGACACGCGATGAGATGGGCCGCAACGCACGGCGCTTGGCGCGCCCGGACGCCGCAAAGCGGTTGGCCGATCTCGTCGAGAAATACATGACATGAGCGGAAGCGGAAGACAGTCGAAGAACCCCTGGCTCTGCGGGACCCTTGTCCTCGCGGCCCTCTCGTGCGCCGCTGGCGCCTCGCCCGACCGCGTGCCGGCCCTCGCCGATGCCGCCGCACTCCGCACCGCCGCGCTCGACACCCTCGCAGACCTCGTCCTCGTCGAGAACGGCGCGGACGAGGCGTTGCGCAACGAGGCCGTCTCGTTGCTCGGCCGATACGGCGGCCCCGTGCACACCGCCGTACTCCTGCGGCGCCTCGAGTCTGCGCCGTCGAGCAATGCCGCGGTCGCCGCCGTGGCCGCACTCGGCGAGCTGGGCGACGCGACCGTCGTCCCCACCCTCCACGAGCTCTTTGTCGCGCCGGAGAGCCACCGCAACCGCAAGGACGTCCGATGGTCGGTCGCCGACGCCGCAGGCGAGGCGCTCCTCAAGTGCGGGAAACCCGGACTCGACGTCGTGATCGAAGCCTCCCGCGGCCCGGACGCGCAGGTCCGCCGCCGCGCCCTGCGGGCCCTGGCCCACGCGGGCGATCGTGCCTCACTGGACGTTTTCACCAGGTCCGCCGACGACGAGGACCGCTGGGTCCGCCTCGAGACAGCCGCCATCCTTGGCCGCCTCGGCGACGCCGCCGCGGTGCCGACGCTGCAGAAGCTCCTCGACGACACCGACCCCGACGTTCGCCTCGAAGCCGCGAGGTCCCTCGCCCGCCTCGGCAACGCCGCTGGCGCCGACCTGCTGCGCCGCCGGACCCCCTCGCAGACCGGCAACGCCCTTGCACTGCGCCTGCTCGCCCGCCTCGACCCGTCCGAGCACCTGCCAGCCCTTCTCGTCCATCTCAAGGAACCGGCAAGCGGCGAAGAGCTCGACGACATTGCCCACTTGCTGGCCGCCTGCGACCAGCAACAGATCGTGCCGCCGCTGCTCAGCGCCTGCCGTGACAAGAGCGCCGTCTTACGGCAAAACGCCGCCGCGCTCCTCGCCCGGCTCAAGAGCCGCGACACGGCCCCTGCGTTGACGAAGCTCTTGCAGGACCCGTCCTGGAACGTCCGCACGCACGCGGCGCTCGCCCTCGGCGCCATCGGCGACACGAGCGCCCTGCCGCCACTCGTAACGCTCGCCCGGCAACTCGAAGCCCGGGGCGACGATCACCGGCGCACACCCGCGCGCGAGGCGTGCGCGATTGCCCTGGCGCAGGTGGGCGACCGGGACGCCGCCGCGCGCCTTTGCCTCGTCGAGTTCGGCGCGACCAAACGCACGGACGCGTCGCCGGAAGTTCTCGCGCGTGTCGGCGGCCCAACGCTCGAACACGTCCTCATCGAATCCGTTCAACACCCCGACCCGGGCCGGCCCTCCGCGCGGCTTCTCAACGAGCTTCGGGCGCTCGAACTCATCGGCAGCAAGGCCGCCGGGCCCGTGCTCGAGGCACTGCTGCGCGAGCGCCCCTACGCGCGAATGCGCGCGCTCGATCTCCCCCAGGTATGGGTCGCGCTGCTCGACGCGCTCAGCGCGTGCGCCGGGCCCGCCGCCGCGCGGACCGTCGCTGCCTACGTCGAGTGCGAAACACCAATGGTGCGTTGCGCGGCCTGCCGTGCCATACTGCAATTGACAACTCAGGAGGCCCTGCGAGAGTGAACCCCGTTATGACACCTGCGAGACCACATGCACACTTCATCGGCATCGGCGGCATCGGTATGAGCGGCATCGCGCAAATCCTGCTGCGCCGCGGCTGGCGCATCTCCGGCACCGACGTGCGCGACAGCTCGACGCTGGAGAAGCTCAAGCACATGGGCGCCGAGATCGCCGTCGGCCACCACCCCAAACACCTCGTCGGCCGCCCTCTCGTCGTCTATACCTCCGCCGCAAGCTACGACAATCCCGAACGCCTCGCCGCCCGCAAGCGGCGCCTCACCCAGGTCCACCGCGCCTCCATGCTCGCCCGCGCCATGGAAGGCACCACCGGCATCGTCATCTCCGGCACCCACGGCAAAACCACGACCACCGCGATGACCACCCTCATCTTCGAGGCCGCCGGCTTCGATCCGTGCGCCGTCATCGGCGGCGAGGTCGAAGCCCTCGGCGGCAACGTGCGCTGCGGCGGCGACGAGTACTTCATCGTCGAGGGCGACGAAAGCGACGGCTCGCTCGTCGAGCTGCCCGCCCGCTATGCCATCCTCACCAACATCGACGAAGACCACCTCGCCCACTTCCGCGACCTCGACCAGATCGTCGCGCTCTTCAAAACCTTCATCGCCGGCCTGCCGCCCGACGGCCGGCTCTACTACTGCATCGAGGACGACGCGCTCCGCGGCGCCGTCGAGGGCGCACCGTGCCGCGCCGTCGGCTACGGCTTCAGCGACGAGGCCGAGGTTGCCGCCCGCAACGTGCGGCCCGAGGGCTTCGGCTCATCCTTCGAGCTCTCGGTCGAAAACCACAACCTCGGAACGATCCACCTCAAAGTCCCCGGCCGGCACAACGTCCTCAACACACTCGCCCCCATCGCCCTCGGCCTCGAATGCGGCGCCCCGCTCGACGTCATTCGCCGCGTCCTCGCCCAGTTCCGCGGCGTGCGGCGCCGCTTCGAAGTCGTCGGCCAGGTCAACGATGTCCTCGTCGTCGACGACTACGCCCACCACCCCAGCGAGATCCGCGCCACCCTCGCGTGCGCCCGCGGGCTCGATCCCTCGCGGCGCGTCATCGGCGTCTTCCAGCCGCACCGCTACAGCCGCACGCTCCACCTCCACGAGCATTTCTCCGACGCATTCGAAGACTGCGACGAGCTGCTGCTCACCGACATTTACAGCGCCTTCGAAGAGCCGATCGCCGGCGTGGACGGAACAATGATCTTCGACGCCGTCAAGCACCACGGGCGGCCGCCCGCCCGCTACTTCGACACCATGGAATCGCTCGCCGGCGAGCTCATCGCCGCGGTGCGGCCCGGCGACCTCGTCGTCACGATGGGCGCGGGCGACATCCATACCGTGGCCACTCAACTCGTCCAGCAACTCAGAGAAAAGCAGACCCATGTCCACTGATCGGCCCATGCAGCACAAGCGGCGCGTGTGCGTCATCTACGGCGGCCGCTCCGGCGAGCACGAAGTCTCGATCCGCTCGGCCATCTCCGTGAGCAGCGCGCTCGACCGCGCCAGGTACGACGTCGGCCACATCGGCATCACCCGGCACGGCGAGTGGGTCCCCGACGTCGCGCCCCTCGATTTCGACGCCTCCTCGACGAGGACCGGCGACACCACCGCCGCCCTCGAGCGCCTGGCCGGCTACGACATCGCCTTCCCCGTGCTGCACGGCCCCTACGGCGAGGACGGCACCATCCAGGGCCTCTTCGAGATGCTCGACGTGCCCTACGTCGGCGCCGGTGTGCTCGGCTCCGCCCTCGCTATGGACAAGGCGGTCGCCAAGCAGCTCTTCGCCCACCACGGCCTGCCCGTCGTGCCCCACGTCGAAGTGCGCCGCGCCCAGTGGGCGGCCGCGCCGCACGCCGTCGTCGAAAACCTCGTCGAGCACATCGGCCTGCCCTGCTTCGTCAAGCCCGCCAACCTCGGCTCGAGCGTCGGCATCACCAAGGCGCACGATACCGACGAGCTCGCCGACGGACTCGCCGCGGCCGCCGAGTACGACCGCAAGATCATCGTCGAGACCGCCGTCGAAGCCCGCGAGATCGAGTGCAGCGTGCTCGGCAACGACGCGCCCCGGGCCTCCGTGTGCGGCGAGATCGTCCCGTCCAACGAATGGTACGACTACGAGGCCAAGTACGTGGATGACCTCTCGGAGCTCCTCATCCCGGCGCCCATCGAGCCGCACCAGCAGGACCAGGCCATGCGCATCGCCGTCGAGGCCTTCCGCATACTCGACTGCTACGGCATGGCCCGCGCCGATTTCTTCCTGTGCAAGCGCACCGGCACGATCTACATCAACGAACTCAACGCCATCCCCGGCTTCACCACCATCAGCATGTACCCGAAGCTCTGGGAGGCCAGCGGCCTCGCCTACCCCGACCTGCTCGACCGCCTCATCGAGCTCGGACTCGAACGCCACCGCCAAACCTCGACGAGCCCGACGGCCCAGCTCGCGGAGGAACGATGATGCGCAAGACATGGCAGACGCGCCGCCTGCGCCACACGCCCAAGTACACGCCCGTGCGCGCCACGGTGACCTTGCGCGCCCGCGCGCTCAAGTCCAAACGCGCGCGACAGAAACACCCCCGCACCCGCGGAAGCCGGTCGCTCCTGGTCCCCGCCGCGCTCGTGCTGGCCGTGCCGCTGCTTGCCTTCGGCGCCTACACCCTCATCCGGTGGCTGCACCGCTCGCCCGCGTACATCGTCAACGAAATCCACGTCGAGGGCGCAGCGCTCTTCACCCCCCAGCAGATCGCCGACAAGGCGGAACTCAAGCCCGGCCGGCCGATCCTCGACTACCCGATCGCCCGCGCCCGGCGCGCCCTTGTCGCCGATCCGATCATCCGCAGCGCCACAATCGTGCGCCGCCTGCCCAACACTATCGTCATCCGGGTCGTCGAGCGCACGCCGATCGCCCGGCTCCGCAGCGGGGACAACGATTTCCTCGTGGACGACGACGGCTACCTCCTTCCTCCGACGGAAACCGACTCCCTCGGGACGCTGCCATACATCAAAGGGCTCTCGCTCAAGAACCCGAAGCCGGGCAACCGGCTCAAAGACACCAAGCTCAACGCGGCGCTCTTGATCTTGAGGCTCTACCTGGCCTCGTCCATGCCGCCGCTCATGCAGATCGAATCAGTGGACGTGCGCAACCTGAGCAACGTGAAGCTCTACCCCGTGCCGGGACCGAAAGTCCGCGCGGGCGCCGTCGTCATGCTCGGCAACGGCGAGTTCGAACAGCGGCTCGCGCGGCTCGACACGATCCTGCACGCCACACCCAAGCCGTTTAAGAAGCTCGACCTGCGCCTGCTCTCGCGGGTGCCGGCTGTAACCAATTGACGTAGAAGGAAACACCGCGGGACTCCACCTTGGCGGCTTCGCCGGGGGGGCCGGAGGGATGACACAATGCGATGGGGTCGGAAAATCGTCGTCGGTCTCGACGTCGGCACCACGAAAACCTGCGCCGTTGTGGCCGAACCCGTTGAAGAAGGGCGCGTGCGCGTGCTCGGCGTCGGGGCCGCCCCGTCGAGGGGATTGCGCCGCGGCGAGATCGTTGACGTCGAGGAAACCGTCACCTCAATCGCCGACGCCATCGACGAGGCCGAGCGCACCTCGGACACCGAGATCCACTCCGTGTTCGCCAGCATCACCGGCGAGCACATCGAAACCTGCAACGCCCGCGGCGTCGTCCCAATCGAGACCGACTCGAACGAGATCACCCAGAGTGACATTGACCGCGCGATCGAAGCGGCACAAGCCATGGCCCGCTCCATCGACCGCGAAATCCTCCATGCGCTCCCGGCCGACTTCGTTGTCGATGGCGTCAACGACATCCGCGACCCGCGTGGCCTGTGCGGCCGGCGGCTCGAGGTGCTCGTGCATCTCGTCACCGGCGGCCTGCTCGCCGCCCAGAACCTCGTCAAGTGCATCAACAAAGCGGGCTTCGAGGTCGAGGACATCGTCTTCCAGCCCGTCGCTGCCGGCCAGGCCGCACTCACCAGCACCGACAAGCAGGTCGGCGTCATCCTCATCGATGTCGGCGGCGGCACCACCGACTTCGCCGTCTTCAGCGACGCCAGCCCCCGCTTCAGCGGCGTGCTCGGCCTCGGCGGCGACGACATCACCCGCGACATCTCCAAGGTCCTGCGCATCCCGCGGTCCAAGGCCGAGGAAATCAAAGTCACCCACGGCCACGCCATGCCCGCCCACGTCAAGGATGACGAAACCTTCACCCTCCCGGGCACGCTCGACACCAAACCGCACGATGCCTCCGCCCGGCTGCTTGCCGAAATCATCGAGGCGCGCTACCGCGAGATCCTCCAGATCGCCAAGGACGCCATCGAGCGCAGCGAGTGCGGCCACCTCATCGGCTCCGGCGTCGTGCTCACCGGCGGCACCTGCCTGCTCAAGGGCAGCCGCGACCTCGCCCGCAGCGTCTTCAACAACATGAGCACCCGCCTCGGCCGGCCCCTCGAAATCACCGGCTCCGTCGAACAGATCGAAAGCCCCATGTACGCCACCGGCGTCGGCCTCGCTCTGTACGGCGCGGAATTCCGCGAATCAAACGAGATCGTCCGCCATACCGACAACGTCTTCCGGTCCGTGCAGGGCTTGGCCAAGCGCGTCAAGGCCTGGATCAGACAGCGCGCAAAAATCGCAAGCCTCTAAAGGGGAGCACTCACATGGCACTCGAATTCGTCGACTCGCACAAAAACGGCGCCCGCATCAAAGTCATCGGCATCGGCGGCGCCGGGGGCAACGCCCTCAACAAAATGATCGCCTCCGACATCGAGGGCGTCGAGTACATCGCCATGAACACCGACATGCAGGCCCTCTCGACCTGCATGGCGCGCGAGCGCGTCCAGATCGGCCGCAGCGTCACCTGCGGCCTCGGTGCCGGCGGCGATCCCGCCCTCGGACGCCAGGCGGCCGAAGAGGACGAAGACGTCATCACCGAACTGCTCGAGGACGCCGAGATCGTCTTCCTCACCGCCGGCCTCGGCGGCGGCACCGGCACCGGCGCCACCCCCGTCGTCGCCCGCATCGCCCGCGACCGCGGCATCCTCACCATCGCCGTCGTCACCAAGCCCTTCCTCTTCGAGGGCAGCGTCAAACAGCGCGCCGCCGAGGAAGGCCTGCGCGACCTGCGCTCGACCATCGAAACCGTCATGACCATCCCCAACCAGCGCCTCTTCGAGATCGCCGGCACCAACCTCACCCTGCTCGAAGCCTTCCGCATCACCGACCAGGTCCTGTGCCGCAGCGTCAGCGCCATCTCCACCCTCATCCTCAAACCCGGCATGATGAACCTCGACTTCGCGCACATCCGCGCCGTCATGTCCATCAAGGGCGCCGCCACACTCGGCTTCGGCGAAGGCCACGGCTCCGACAAAGCCGCCCAGGCCATGCGCGAGGCCGTCAACAGCCCCATGATGGAGCAGACCGAAATCACCGGCGCCAAGGGCGTCCTCATCAGCCTCACCTGCAGCGCCGACCTCAAACTCCACGAACTCGACGAGGCCACCCAGATCATCCGCGAAATCGCCGCGCCCGACGCCAACATCATCTTCGGCTGGAACGCCGACGACGCGCTCGAGGACAGCGCCGTCATCACCCTGATCGCCACCGGCCTCGATGACAAGCTGGAGAACCCCGAACCCGCCCGGTCGAAAGGCGCCTCGAAAAAACAGCACGAAAAAAGAGCCCCCGACCTCTTCCAGGAAGCCGAAGACCCCGAACCTAAACCCCTTGCGCCGGCCAGAGCCGGCAAAGTCACCTACCGGGGCGAAGACCTCGAAGAGCCGGCCTTCCTGCGCAGGAAACGCCGCGAGCACCTCGCCTGACACGCCCGGCCTGGGAAAAAATAGGGACAGGCACCTATTTTTCTGTGGGTGCCGAACACACTTGATGCACCCTGGCGCAGAAAAATAGGTGCCTGTCCCTATTTTTTCACGCGCGGCGCCTCGCGGTCGGGCTGGGCAGCGAGACCTAGCCGTCCGACTCGGAACCCATCG
>Ga0180432_10001465_pt1 | contig 37290 bp, 20 predicted proteins | sample SS_ome_10_FD_132414 | JGI IMG/M metagenome (GOLD analysis project Ga0180432, IMG submission 132414) | Hypersaline lake sediment archaeal communities from the Salton Sea, California, USA - SS_1_MS_2 metaG | ecosystem: Environmental > Aquatic > Non-marine Saline and Alkaline > Hypersaline >... | reverse complement strand
TTGTGCTCGCGCCCCCCGGCGAGACGCCGGGGGCTACCCAGATAGGGGTAGGCGGGGCGTCTCGCCCCGCGCCCGGTTCAGAGATAACCTGCGAAACCCAAGGTGACTTCCTCATCAGGCCACCAGTGCACCTTCAAGATCGAGATTACGGGCTCGTGCCGCAATCGTTCTCGTTCTCGTCCTCCCCGGCATCGGCAGAGCTTCGACGACGAGGACGAATGGCGCGCCCGCCTGAGCGGGACTCGGAATGACGGTTCTTCGGCACACGCCGGCATCCCGACCTGTTCCGACACGGGTTCTCCGAAGTTGACAAGGTGGCTCTAACCCGCCAGGCGTCCTTGCCTGAGAGGCTCGCGGCCGGGGGCGGCCGCGCTACAGCCCGGGCCGGCTGAGTTACCCCCCGCGACGTTCGCAACGGCGGCCCGCTGCCTGTATGCTATGTACGTTCCCGGGAAGTCGGGCCTCAGGCCCGGGCGCCGCTGGATTGTCTTTCCCGCCCTGGAGGATCAGGTATGTCCGCTTCTGCACGCCGTAGTCGCCATGCCGTCTGCCGCCTGCTGGCCGTCGCCTTCGTGACGTGTGCCGCACTTGCGCAGGCCGGCCTCGCCGAGCCGAAGGCCTTCGCGTGGGCGGAGGGGGAGACGCCCGCGAAGGCGGACTTCGAGTTCGAGGCGAGCGCCCCGAAGCCGCACCTGCTCTCCGATGGCAAGATGCTGCTGAAGGCGCTGGACGCCGGGGCGACACAGTCCCAGGTGCCGGCGGACGGATGGCACCTGGACTACGGCGTGGACGTGCCGGAGGCCGGCAGCTACGAGGTCTGGGCGCGCGTGTCGTTCGAGGGCCTGCGGCCTGCGCTGCGCTGGCGCGTGGGCGACGGAGACTGGACGGAGGTCTCGAACGAGGTGCGCACGACGAACGTGATGGCCCTCGGCGAGTGGTTCGAGATCGCCTGGCTGCACCTGGGCGAGGCCGATCTCGCCGCCGGCCCCACGACCCTCCAGATCCATTACCCCAGGGTGGCGCAGGGCGAGCGCATGTTGGTCGGGCTGGACTGCGTGGCGCTGACCAAGGGGCGCTTCGTGCCCGAGGGTGGCCTCAAGCCGGGCCAGACCTATGACGCCGAGATCGACAAGCAGGCGGCCGAGCACGTCTATCGCTTCCCCGCACCGGCCGCCGGCGCGGCGCGCTCCGAGTTGAAGCTGGACGGCCCCTGGCAACTGGCGCGCTTCGACGATCCGGACATGACGGTGGACCGCTTCGAGCCGGTCATGGAGCTGCCGTCGCCGGACGAATACCCCCTGCGCTGGATGGGCTTCCAGGTGCCGGGCAGCCTGTGGGCCAAGGACGAGATGGTCTTCGGGCACCGGTGCGTTTACAGGACGCGGGTGGACGTGCCGGAGGGCTGCGAGGGGCGCGGGTTCTACCTGCACTTCAGCGGCACGAACTTCATCGCCAGCGTCTTCGTCAACGGCCGGCTGGCCGGCACGCACAAGGGCGTCTGGATCCCGTGGGACCAGGACGTCTCGAACCTGGTCCGGCCCGGCGAGGTCAACGAGATCGCCGTCGCCATCAAGGGGCACTACTACGCGCTCGACAGCGAGAACTACAAGGGCAAGGAAGTCAACGCCCTCAGGAACCTGCCGCACAACTGGAGCGCCAAGAACGTCCTCTGGCTGGCGCCCATCTACCCCAGCACCAAGGGCGACGGCGACGGGACGGAGTACGGCATCGTCAACCCCGTCACGCTCGTGGCGGTGGGCGACGTTTACACCGAGGACGTGTTCGTCAAGACCTCCGTCCGGGACAAGCGGCTGGAGGCGGAGGTGACCGTGCGGAACGCGTCGGACGGGCCGCGCAGCGTGCGGGTGCTCTGCGAGGCCGTCAACGACGGGACCGGCGCGGTGGAGAAGAAGTTCGGCCCGGCGGACCTCGCCGTGCCCGCCGGCGGCGTCGCCGTGACGACGGTGGCCGGCGACTGGCAGGACCCGAAGCTCTGGTGGCCCGTGCCCGGCCCGGACCTGTACCGCCTGCGCACCACCATAACGGAGAACGCCCCCGTGGACGTGCAGGAGGAGTTGTTCGGCTTCCGCGAGGTGACGATCAAGGGGACCGGCGTTTACATCAACGGCGTGCGTCGCAACTTCTGGAACTGGGTTAACGTTTATGGCCGGCCCTGGGACGGGGAGAGCTGGCTGGCGGCGTTCCGCGGCGAGGGAGACCGCTTCACGCGCTTCAGTCAGAACCGCACCACGAGCAAGTTCCTCAGGACGCGCGAGGAGCGGCTGGAGTTCTACGACCGCAACGGTATCCCCGGCCGCCTCTGCTCGATGATAGACGGGATGTTCATCACGCAGGCCTTCGGCAAGAGGGGCAAGAACGCCGAGGGCGAGAACGTGCTCATACCTAACGAGCCCGTCTGGGAGAACAACCGCGAGCACCTGGAGCAACTGGCCAGGGCCTACCGCAACCACCCGTCGGTCATCATGTACCAGGCGGAGAACGAGTACCTCTACATCACGGGGACGCTGCGCTACCGCGACGTGCTGGACCAGGTCGAGGAGCTTTTCAGCGAAGTGATCGAGGCGGCGCGCAAGGTGGACCCGACGCGCCCCTACAGCGTCGGCGGCGGCGGGGCCCTGGGCGGCCGGATCGAGATCAACAGCCCCCACTACCCCGACGGCAGCCTGGACTGGTACCCGGAGAACGCCTACACGCTGGAGAAGTTCTCCGACCGGATAACCACCTCGGGCTGGGCCTGGAAGAGGGACGTGCCGTGGATCGTCGGCGAGAGCGCCTTCGCCGCCGAGGTGCGATACGGGACCTACGCGCTCGGCGACGAGGCGTTCAAGGGACGCGATGCGGCCAACCGCGGCAAGGCCATGTACCTGCGCATGCTCTACGGCGGCTACCGCTGGGCGGATGCCGCCGGCTTCTTCCCGTGGGACAACCTGTCGCCCTACGAGGACGGCCGCAAGGTCTTCCACGACCTCTACGTCATCCCGCGCAAGCAGACGACGCGGCTCTTCGCCGGCCGGGAGAACCGGCTGCTGTTCAAGGTCATGAACGATACGCTGAGTGCGGAGCCGCTGACCTTCGAGTGGACCTACGAGGTCGGCGGCCGGCGGGTGGCCGGCGAGACGGTGAAGCTCCAGGTCGAGCCCGGGTTCGGCCGGGAGCAGACGCTTGTCATCAACGCGCCGCCCGCCGGCGGGCGCCTGGACGGCGTGCTCACGCTGAAGAGCAGCCAGGCCGGCGCGGAGCCCTACGTGGACGTGCGCAGCGTGCCCGTGCTGCCGACCGGCGCGCCCGTGCGGACCGGCGTGCCCGTGACGCTCTTCGACCGGTCCGGCAAGGTCGAGCCCTTCCTGAAGGCCGCCGGCGTGGCGTGCAGCAAGATAGAGAAGCTGGCCGACTCGAAGCGGATGGGCGGCCTGCTCATCATCGGGCCGGATGCGCTGACCGCCGACGAGGCGTTCGGCCAGGACATCCTCTCGTTCGCGGCCCTGGGCGGGGCCGTCGTCGTTCTCGAACAGGAAGTGCCCGCCGCGGGCCGCAGCCTGCCCGCGCCGCTGGACGTCACCGAGCACTATTACGGCTACGTTCACCCGCAGGCGCTCGGCACGCCGGTCTTCAAGGACCTGGGCAAAGACGACCTGATCGACTGGGCCGGCGACCATCCGACGTGCAAGCGCGTTTACGTGAAGCCGTCCAAGGGCGCGCGAAGCCTGGCGGAGTGCGGCGACGAGCTGAAGCACAGCGCGCTGATCGAGGTCCCCTGCGGCCGGGGCGTCATCGTCCTGTGCCAGTTGCGCGTCGGCGCGAAGCTCGGCGTTGACCCGGCGGCGGACGTGCTGCTGCGCAACATGATCGAGCACTACTCGGGCTACCGTCCGGCGGCGGGGGTGGCGGCCGTCTATGCGCCGGGGGACCGCCTGCTGGCCGACAACGTTGCCGCCACGGGCGCGCAGTGCGAGGCAGCGGACAGCCTGGCGGCCGCCGTTGACCCCGCCCGCTACAAGGTGGCCGTCGTCAAGGCGACGCCGGAGAACCTGGCCGAGCTGGCGCGGATCAAGGACCGCGCCGAGGCGTTCCAGGACGCCGGCGGCTGGATAATGCTCTGCGGGCTGGACCCGACGGGCGTGGACGCCTTCAACGCCCTGATGGGCACGGATCACATAATCCGCCCGTTCCGCCTGGAGCGGGTGACGATGGAGAACTCGCAGTATGCGCTGGCCGCCACGCTGGGCAACCGCGACGTGGCGCTGATCAGCCCGACGGTCGTCCAGCACGGGCGCAAGTGGGTCAGCATGAACACGTTCAGCCACGTGATTGACGGGCTGAACGTCGCCCCGTTCTGCGTGCTGCCGGAGGGGCCGGAGGACCCGCTCCAGTACGACCCCGTGCCCCTGGGCGAGCACAACGACCGGGTGCCCTACAACCTGGTCAACGGCATGTCCAGCACCGACCACTGGCGCTACTACATGTCGGTCTGGATCGAGGAGGGGGCGGACAGCAAGGCGCTCACCTTCAAGCTGCGCCGGCCGGAGACCATCGCCCAGGTCAACATCTGGAGCAACTCCATATACTGGGCCATCCGGGACCTGGACGTCGTGTTCGACGGCGACGAGTCGAGCAAGGTCAGCACGACGCTGCCGGTCTCGCCCGACGTGAACGAGATCAAGCTGCCCGAGCCGCGCCAGGTGAAGGAGACGATAACGCTGGTGATCCGCTCGTGGCAGGAGATGCGGCCCGACGCGCCTGACATACGACTGGTGGGCATCGACAACGTGGAGTTCCTGCGCGCCGAGCCGCCCGAGAAGGCCGTCTTCATCGACAGCGTGGGCGGCCTCGTGGCGTTCCCGCGCGGCGCGGGCGGCGTCTTCCTGAGCCAGGTCAAGTTCATGGCGAAGGAGCCGAACCCCGAGAACGTGGGCAAGAAGCGGAACCTGGTGGGCGTGATCCTTCAGAACATGGGCGTCGGCTCCGGCTCGACGACCGTCGCCGTGCCGGGCGCCAACGTGCGGTTCCAGACCGTCAACCTTACCGATTGGTGCAACGCGTACGGCACGGAGCACGGCGGGGTGCAGGGATGGTTCGGCGGGGAGAAGGGGGAGGACCTGACGAACTTCCAGGTGGGCGAACGCCAGCTGGGCGGCGTCACGTATCACGTTCCCGACTACGCCACGGCGCCCGTGCCGAACTGCATCGTGCTCGGCCTGCCGGGCTACCTGCGGAAGCCGGCCGAGGTCCGGGGCATCGAGGTCGGCGCCAGGGCCGACCTGCTCTACTTCCTGCACGCGGCCTTCGTCCCGCGCTCGGCCGACGGGACCGAGCTGGCGAGGTACGTTGTCCACTACGCCGACGGCGAGGAGGCGACCGTGCCCGTCGTGGTCGGGCGGCACGCGGCGCACTGGGAGCAGGCGGAGCCGGTGGCGCTGCCCGAGGCGGCCGCCGTGACGAGCTTCGGGATACCCGCGGTGGCCGACAAGATCGGCGTGCTCTACAGCATGGAGTGGCGCAACCCGCGACCCGAGGTCGCCGTCGAGAAGATAGACGTGCTGCAGCCGGCTGGGGGGCCGCGCGGGATGCTCGGCGTGCTCGGGATCACGGCGGGGACGGTCGTGCGCTGAGGGCGGGGGAGTGTCGCTCCGGAGCGGGTGTCCGGGCGGGCGGCATTGCGTCCGAAAGGCGGCCGTTCTGTCCGCCGAACCGGTCAGGGCGCGGGGCCCGTCGGGGGAAGCGCGACGCACGTTGCGGCGCGCGGCGGCGTCCGAAAAAGAGGTCACGTTGGCCGACGGGCCCGGTCACGTGTCAGCCCGATGCCGTCCGGTTGACAGGGGGGGTGACGCGGGCGGCGCCTCTTTGACAGGGCTGCGCGTAACTGCGAGAATGCACATAGGTGGGGATGCGTCGCGTCGGTGGGCGGGGCCAGGAGGCCCGGCGGCCGGCGCGGCGGCGTGAAGGCGGGCGGCGCCCGCCGCGAGGGAGGTAGAAACCATGCGTATGCGTGCGACCGCGTTTGCCATAACGCTTGCCCTGGCGGGGATTTGCAGCGTCGCCCGGGGCCAGGAGGCGGTGCTGCCCGGGAAGATCGATCCGAACGCCGAGAAGCTGGTCCGGCAGATATCGGACTACTACGGGGGGCTGAAGAGCTTCAGCTGCGATCTGTCGATCACAACCAAGATCGAGGCCGTGGGGACGAAGGACGAGCGGACGTCGGTTCTAAAGGTGGCGATGCAGAGGCCCAACAAGGTGTCAATCGTCCCGGCAGACGGGGTGACGGGGATGTCGGTCCAGTGCGACGGGCGGAAGCTTCACGTATCTATACCGATGGCAAGGCGTTACGTCGTCAGCGAGGCGCCGGCGAGCCTCGACGGGCTGAGTTCGGAACGGGAGCTGGCCATGATGGGCGCGCTGACAATGCACACCTGGCCGTTCCTGGCCGCCCTGCTTGCGAGCAGTCCCTACGAGCAGATCGCGGCGGGCGTGCGCGAGGCGAAATACGGGGGTACCGAGGAGATCGGGGGCGTGAAGTACCGCCGGGCGGCCTTCGCCCAGGAGTTCTTCGATTGGCAGATATGGGTGCTGGACGGCGAGAGGCCGCTGGTGTGGAAGCTGGTGCCGGACCTGTCGAAGGCCATCCAGAGAGCCGCGGAAAGCCGGCCTGAGATGGCAGGGGTGAAGATGGAGGTCACCGCGCAGTTCACCAACTGGCAGGTGGACGTTGACCTGCCCGAGGAGCGTTTCAAGTTCGCCCCGCCCGCCGGCGCCGAGCAGGTCGATTCGCTCTTCGCCGGCCCGCCCATGCCGGAGGAGACCGACCTGCTGGGCAAGCCTGCGCCCGACTTCACGCTGCCGCTGCTGGACGGCGGGGAGGTCGCGCTCCGCGGGCACACCGGCAAGGACGTGGTCATCCTCGATTTCTGGGCCACCTGGTGTGGCCCGTGCGTCAGGGCGATGCCCGTGCTCGCCCGCGTCGCGGCAGCATACGCCGAGAAAGGCGTCGTGTTCTACGCCGTGAACCAGGGCGACGCGCCGGAGGATATCCACCCGTTCCTGACCAGGCACGAGCTGAACGTCCCCGTGGCGCTCGACAGCGACATGAGCGTGGGCATGCTCTACGGCGCGTTTAGCATCCCGCAGACGGTCATCATCGGCAAGGACGGCACGGTCCAGGCGGTTCACGTGGGACTGTCCGCCGACCTCGAAGAGCGGCTCAAGCGGGAGTTGGACACGCTGCTATCCGGCACGCCGCTGGCGCAATGAGGCGGCAGGCGGTCCGAGGCGGAGTCGGCTTCAACGCAGGCGGAACACCTCCCGGCGCCACTGCTCCTCCCACTGGTCCAGCGTCTGCCCTTCGCTCAGGAAGGTCCGCGCGAACTGCTCCAACGACCGGCGCGCGATCCTGGCGCGCCACAGTTCGTCGAAGTCCGGGACCAGCTGGCCGGACGCGACGAACTCCGCCTCGAAGTCCCCCGCGGGTTCATCGAAGAACGCAGCGGCGCACTCGCCCAGGTACGCCCGCAAGCGCTGACGCCGCTCGGCGCGGACCGCCGGGTCCCCGTGGTACATGAGCGTGTGCACGATGCCCCACGCCACGGCGTAGTCCGTGCTGTTGAAGGGGGCGCCCAGCGGCTTGCCGATCACCTCGCGCGGCCGCGGGCACTCGCGGTTCAGAAGCCGGTGCCGCAGCTCCCTGTGCCTGTAACTGTTGACGAGCCCGGCCTGAAAGCCGTTGTCGTCGGCGCCGGCGGCTTCCATGCAGGCCGCCAGGCCCTCGTGCAGCCACCACGGGACCGAGAGCAGCCGCTCCCCCTGGACGGAATCGGCGTAGCCCTGCGGGACGGGGAAGTCGAAGGTCGCGTGAAGGTAGCGATGGGCGGCCTCATGCCGCAGCACGGCGGAAGGTCCGGGCCCTTCCTCCGCCACGACGGCAACGTGGATCTGGCCGGTCAACGGATGGAAGCGGCCGCGGGAGTTCGGCGTGACGGGCGGGAAGCCGGCAGCGGTGCGGTAATCGGTCAGCGTGGCGTGCAGGGTCACGTCGGTCTTTCCCTTCGCGTCCCCGCCGAGGGTCTCCTGGAGGGAGCGGAACTCCGCGTCGAACATCAGGGCCGCGTGCCGGGCCGCCGGCACGCCGCAGTAGCTGCGAACGGTGCAGAAGGCCCCCGCGCAGGTGCGGGGATCGCGCGACGGGTCGGGGAACGCCTGGTAGGAGAGCGCACTTGCCAGCAAGGGGTCCTGCTGCCGGCCGGGGCGGGGCAGGGCGCATCCGGCCGGCATCACCTGCGCGACGCCGAGCAGCACGGCCAACCGCAGTATGAGCACCGGATCGGTTCGCTCGCCGCGCCTCATTCCGTCGCGTCCTCGGACAGTTCCTCCCGGGGGCAGAAGTACCTGTCGCGGTATGCGTCGCAGACGCGTTCGGTCAACTCACGAACGTCTTCCGGCGGCCAGTCTTCGCCCTCGTTCTGGGCTATCAGCGTCAGCGTCCGCAGGCTGCACTGCGCCACGTATTCCGCCATGGCGTAGCAGACGTCCCGTTGCTCGGGGTTGGGCAGCTCGTTTATGTAGTCCCGCAGCAGCACGGCTTTCTCCAGAGCGATGATGAGCCTGGAGCCCAGGCTCGGCTTGCGGGGTTCGTAGTGCTGCTCGACGGCGTAGAAGCGGATGCGGTCGAGGATGGCGGACGTTATGATCTCGCCGCGTTCGGGCCGCTCCTTCTTCTGTATCTGGGCCAGGGCCTCGAACTCGCTCGACGAGAGCACGGCGTTGGGCGAGACGGAGGAGAGCAGGTCGATGCCGGTCCGGGCGAGCACGCGCTCCGTCCAATAGGTTTCTTTGACGTCGGCGGGGCCGGCGAAAGGATCGGGCAGCTCGCTCCGGCCATAGACGTGGGAGACGAGTTCGTTGCAGTAGAGCCGCGCGCTGTCGTCCGTCTTCCTTATCAGCGCGTGGTCGAAGCGCACGGGGTCCGCCTTGTTGTGCTCCCAGAGTTCGCGGGCGGTCTCGCCCAGGACCTGTGTGTCTGCGTCGCCCCGCATTCGCACCAGGGCCGCCAGTTCGTAGCGGTTCACGAACTCGAGCGGGTGCACCGACTCCAGCCCTTCCGGCCCCATCGAGAGGATGCGCCCGACGCCTTCTTCGTTGTGATAGTACATGCCGGAGTGCGAATACGGGCCGGCGGGGATGCCGTACCTGGCTATCAGCAGGGACGGCAGCGTGGAGCCGAAGCACAGGACGATGTCACCCTCGCGCAGGGGGATGTGCTTGAAGGGGAAGTGATCGACCGCGCCCTGGGCGGGCGAGGGAGGAGGGGCGGTCGCACATCCGGCCAGCCATGCCGTCAGTGCAGCCGCCCCGAAGAGCCAGGATGCTGCCGTGCGGTTCGTGATGCGCACTCACGCGCCCCGAAAAGATGGCCAAACGGTAACCGTGCTGCCGAGCAGTCCGGCGCGCGTCACATCCCTACCACTGCAGCGTGAACGACAGGGCGTAAATCCACTCGTCGATGTTGTCGTCCATCCAGTCCCTGGTCACCGTGCCCGTCACGCCCCAGTTGGTGTCATTGTAACCGACGGCCACGGACGTGGCGTACGTGGTGCCGTCCCACTCGTCCGGCACGTCGTCCGTGTAGGACATCGTCGTGTCACTGTGAACGTGCAGGTGCCGCGAGAGCGCGGTGTACCAGCGGAAGATGGCCGTCGTGAAGTCCATGACGTTGCTGCCGGCCAGCATTCCGTTCTTGTGCATGTCCCAGACCCACTGCTGCCCCAGGCTCAGGGAGAGGTCCCCGACGGGGGTCGTCTTGCCGGCGCCGGCCATCACGCCGGCCGTCAGGTAGTCGGGGCTCTCGAAGTCGCCGACTCCCCAAGGCGTCGTGCCCACCGGCTGGTCGAGCTGGTCTTCCTCGTCGTACTCCGAGTGATGGTAGCCGACGTCGAAGCCGACCTGCGTGTTGAACCCGTGCACCTCTTCGCGGAACAGCCGGTACATGGGGCACAGGATGACGCCGATGCCGGTGTTGTCGAGGGCGTCGAAGTTGCTCCCGTGCTCCTCACGGCTCATCGGCACCAGCAGGCTGACGTTGGCCGTCTCGTTCCACCAGACGAACCTGAGCGTCTCGGACAGTGCCTCAGCCTTGTCTTCCTTGCCGTTGACGCGGCCGAGCACGTTGTTCTCCGTGCGCCGGTATGCCGTCTCCGAGCCGAGCGTGAACCGCCACGTGTCGAGGTCAAGGTCGGGCAACACGAACATCATGGTCGGGGCGTAGTCTTCCCATCCATCTTCGGGGCCGGAGTAAAGGTTTCCGTCCGGCCCGACCCACTTGGGCGAGATGGAGTACTTCGACCCCGGGGTCTTCCCCCATCCCTTGTTCTTGAAGCTGGCCTTGCCCGGGCTGATCTTCCAGCCACCGGCCGTCTGCCACTGGTTCAGGTCGTCCCATTCGCCGAATCCGTCCGGGAGCGCCGTCAGGGGTCCCAGCGTGGACAGCCACCTGGCGAGCATCACGCTGCTGAAGCGCACGTAGCAACCGGGCGCACCAGGGCAGCTATCCACAGATTCCCATATTGCGTACCCTTCACCATCGTAGCCCACGACTATTGAGCAGCCGCAGGGGGAGCACACGCAGTACCCAATCGGGGGCTGGCCCGGGAGAGCGGTCCCCGCACTTGCCGACTGCACCATCACGCACATCACGGCCAGAACGACAAGAACCGCCATCAAACTCCTGACCTTCATGGTCCTGCTCCTCTGCCGGAAGACCGACTGACCCGTGGCCCGAGGTCCCACGGACTGCTCTCCTCGTCCCGCCGCGGCCCGCGCTCGGTGCCGTTGGCGGGGCATTGTATTCGGACGATAGCGGGTTCGTCAAGCGTTCTGTTTGCATTCAGTCAGGGGAACGTCAGGGCTTCTGCGCCCTGCTTCAGTTCCCGCCCTGCGGCGTGGGGCCGCCTTGAGGGGGCAGGGCCGTCCCGGCGCACAGGGGGGATTGGAGAGGCCCGCGTAAGAGGGTGACGAAGTGAGCAGGGGGAAAACCCTTGTCTTGCGGGTGTTGTCCCGCGGTCTGGTTGAGTCACTCTAATCCGCGAGGCCCTGTAGGGCATGTCAGAATTCTACTTGCTTTGCGATAGGGCGATGTGGTACCATCCTGAGCACTCGGGGGAGGTCTGGCCACGGGGCTGCGAGCGTGAGCGGTCCGTGGATGGAAACCAGTCGTCCATACGCCAGCATTCCATCAACTGGAAAGGGGAATTGCCAGGTCTAGGAGGGGCAGGGTTCTCCCGACCGACCGGCAGTCACGGTCGGCGACCGGCGGAACCTGTCAGGTTTGACCAGGTTGTTAGTTCTGGATAACACGGTACAAGGCAGGGGGGTACGGAATGAACAGGGCATCGAGAACATTTCTCATGCTGGCACTGGCGCTGTCGTTCGCTCTGGCCGGTGCCGCACTGGCGGCTGACGGCCTTGAGGGGCGCGTCGAGCAGCTCGAGAGGGAGCTGGCAGCGCTGAAGGCCGGCCGGGTGATGACGGCGGAAGAGGTGGAGGGCGTGCCGTTGCTTCCTTACTGGGACAACGGCCTTTTCTTCCAGAGTCCCGATGGAGCGTTCACGCTCAACATCGGGGGCCGGGTCTTCGTCGACTGGGCGGATCTGGACGCCGACGACGAGTTCTACGCCATCGGTGAGAGTTGCGAGTGCGGGGATTTCTCCTATCGGGAGGATTTCCGTGAATGGGCAGGGGATCAGGTCGAACTCCGTTCGACCCGTCTCCACATGGCCGGCACGGCTTACGGCGTCGTCGGCTACAGGTTGGAAGTCGAGTTCGACAGTTCGGGAGACTCCTGTTCTTGCGGCTACGCCCGCGATGACGTCTCCGTGACCGACGCCTACATGACCGTCGACGAACTCCTGCCGGCGGGCGTGATCAAGATCGGGCACCAGAAGGAGCCCTTCAGCCTGGAGATGGTGACCAGCCAGAGGTTCATCACCTTCATGGAGCGGGCACTCCCGGTCGCCTACAACGCGCCTGGCCGCAACACCGGTATCAGCGTCTCCGACACCGCGTCGGACGAGCGGGTGACGTGGGCGGCCGGTGTGTTCGTGGACGGTAGAAGGGGCACGACCGAAGACGGCGTCGCCCTGACCGGGCGTGCCACGTGGCTGCCGCACTACGAGAACGACGGCCGCGAGCTGGTTCACGTCGGCGCGGCGTACACGCACCGCGACCCCGACGAATACGAGACGGCGTTGGTGCTGGCGGAGGCTCACCTGTTCGACCCCCTCTGCTGCGGGGCGTGGTGTATCGACCCGGTCGACGATGCCTCCACTCTCGGCCTTGAGGCGGCAACCGTCTTCGGACCCCTCTCGCTGCAGGGCGAGTACTTCACCGGTGACGTCAATGGCGATAAGGGAGCGTCCGACATCGATTCGGACGGTTACTATGTGTACGCCAGTTACTTCCTGACCGGTGAGAACCGCGTCTACAACAGGAGCACCGGCGGGTTCGACCGCGTCACGCCGAACAACAACTTCGACGGCGACGGCGGTTGGGGCGCCTGGGAGGTAGCCGTACGCTACAGCGAGGCCACAAGCGAGAAGAACAGCTCCTACAAGGAAGATGTCACGCTCGATGGTCTCACGTTTGGGCTGAACTGGTACCTGAACCCGAACATGCGGTTCATGCTCAACTACGTGACCCAGGGCATCGATAAGGCACGCTCTCACGAAGGCGAGCGTGTGTTCTCGCTCGACGGCGACGCGGAGGCCTTTATGGCGAGGTTCCAGGTGGACTTCTGACGCCTGCGGCCCGCCGGGCTCGCAAGCCTGTCAGACGCATTGACGGAAACAAGGCGGTCCGGGGCCGCGCCCCTGCGGGGACGGCCCCGAGCCCCGCCGATAGCGCTGCAAGGAAGGCCGGTGATGTCCGCCGGCCTTCTTGCTTTGCGGCTGCCCGCCTCTGCCTTCCGCGCGGGCCACTGCGCGCCGGCATTTGACGCCCCGCCGGCCATGACCTAACGTGTCAGCGCTGCTTGCGCCTGCAAGCCCGGTCCCGCCGGGCCTCGCACTTGCTGTCGGGCCATTCCAGAACCGACCCCGGAGGGCGGAACATGCGTTACGGGCACTTCGACGACGCGGCGCGCGAGTACGTCATCACGACGCCCCGCACGCCCTACCCGTGGATCAACTTCCTCGGCTCCGAGCGCTTTTTCGGCATCATCTCCCAGACGGCCGGCGGCTACTGCTTCTACCGCGACGCCCGCCTGCGCCGCCTCACGCGCTACCGCTACAACAACGTCCCCCTCGACGCGGGCGGCCGCTACTTCTACGTCCGTGACGGGGGCGACGTCTGGTCGCCCGGCTGGCTGCCCGTCAGGGCGGACCTCGACTCCTACGAGTGCCGCCACGGCCTCGGCTACACGTCCATCGCCGGCGAGCGGAACGGGGTGCGGGCGACGCTGCTCGCCTTCGTGCCCGTCGGCCTGGACTGCGAGGTGCACCGCCTCACCCTCCGCAACCTGGGCGAGGAGCCCCGCGAGCTGTCCGTCTTCTCCTGCGTTGAGTTCTGCTTCTGGAACGCGCTGGACGATATGACCAACTTCCAGCGAAACTTCAGCACCGGCGAGGTCGAGGTGGACGGCCCGGCCGTCTACCACACGACCGAATACCGCGAGCGGCGGGACCATTACGCGTTCTACTCGGTCAACGCGCCCGTCGAGGGCTTCGACACGGACCGGGAGGCGTTCGTCGGGCCGTATAACGGTTTCGGCGACGCAGCGGTGCCGTTCGAGGGCGAGTCGCGGGACTCCGTTGCCAGCGGCTGGTCACCCATCGCGTCCCATCACGTGCGGCTGGCGCTCGGGCCGGGCGAGGAGAGGTCGCTAATCTTCGTGCTGGGCTATGTGGAGAACCCCGAGGGCGAGAAATGGGATTCGCCGGGCGTCGTCAACAAGTCCCGCGCGCGCGCCATGCAGCGGGCCTTTGCGGCGCCCGAGGACGTGGACCGCGCCCTCGCCGACCTGCGCGCCTACTGGGACGGGCTGCTGGGCAAGTACCGACTGGAGGCCGCCGACGAGCGGCTCTGCCGCATGGTGAACGCCTGGAACCCCTACCAGGTCATGGTGACCTTCAACCTCTCGCGCAGCGCGTCTTACTTCGAGTCCGGCATCGGGCGCGGCATCGGGTTCCGCGACTCGAACCAGGACCTGCTCGGCTTCGTCTACATGGTCCCCGGCAGGGCGCGGGAGCGCATCCTCGACCTGGCGGCCACGCAGTTCGAGGACGGCGGCGCCTATCACCAGTTCCAGCCCCTCACCCGGCGCGGCAACGACGAGGTCGGCGGCGGCTTCAACGACGACCCGCTCTGGCTCATCCTCGCTGCGGCGGCCTACCTCCGCGAGACCGGCGACGACTCGATCCTCGACGAGCAGGTGCCGTTCGACAACGACCCCGCGAGGGCGGCGACACTCTTCGAGCACCTGAGGCGCAGTTTCGGCCACGTCGTCGCCAACCTCGGCCCGCACGGGCTGCCGCTGATAGGGCGGGCGGACTGGAACGACTGCCTGAACCTGAACTGCTTCTCGACGGACCCCGACGAGTCGTTCCAGACCTGCGAGAACCGCGACGGCCGGACGGCCGAGTCGGTCCTGATCGCCGGCATGTTGGCCTTCATCGGACCGGAGTTCGTCGCGATGTGCCGGCGCCGCGGCCTGGAGGACGAGGCCGACGCCGCCCGGGCGCAGGTGGACGCCGCGCGGCGCGTCGTCCTGGAGCACGGCTGGGACGGGGAGTGGTTCCTGCGCGCCTACGACGACGCCGGCCGGAAGGTCGGCAGCGCCGAGTGCGACGAGGGGCAGATCTTCATCGAGCCGCAGGGCTTCTGCGTCATGGCCGGCATCGGCGTTGAGGACGGCCGCGCGGAGCGCGCCCTCGATTCCGTGCGCGAGCACCTGGAGACCGAATACGGCATCGAGCTGCACGCGCCGCCTTACTCCGGCTACCACCCCGAGCTGGGGGAGATATCCAGCTACCCGCCCGGCTACAAGGAGAACGCCGCCGTCTTCTGCCACAACAACCCGTGGGTCGTCATCGCCGAGACGGTGCTCGGCCGGGGGGACCGCGCCTTCGACCTCTACCGCCGATTCGCCCCCGCCTACCTGGAGGACGCCAGCGAGGTGCACCGCACGGAGCCGTACGTCTACGCCCAGATGATCGCCGGCCGGGCGGCCCCGCGTCACGGCGAGGCGAAGAACTCCTGGCTCACCGGCACGGCGGCCTGGTGCCACGTCGCCGTCACCCAGTGGATCCTCGGCGTGCGGCCGGACTACGACGGGCTGCGGATCGACCCCTGCATCCCGCGCGCGTGGGACGGCTTCACGGTCACCCGCGAGTTCCGGGGCGCCACGTATCGCATCGTCGTGGAGAACCCCCGCCACGTCAGCAAGGGCGTGGCCCGGCTCGAAGTGGACGGGCGGGCGGTGGAGGGCAACCTCGTCCAGGTCTTCGCCGACGGCGGGACGCACCAGGTCCGCGTTGAACTCGGATAGAACAACGGCACAGGATCACCACGGAGACGCGGAGGGCACGGAGGAAGACGGAAAGACTTCTATGGGACACGGATGGACACGGATTCATACGGATAAGGCCGGCTCTGCCACTGCTGATAGGTATTGATCCGTGGCTGTCGCTGCCGGCGTTCCTGATCTGTGTAATCAGTGTGAATCTGTGGCCGCCGTTGCCGTTCCCCTTGGGATTCACACGGATAAGACAGGCTCCGCCCCCGCAGCAGGCCGGCGTGCTCCTTGACGGGCCGAATTCGCGGCGCTACCGTGGGCGACTCCGGCGCCGTGGGAGGCGCCCGGCATTCCAGGTTCTGGGAGGATAGGTGACATGCACGCACTCTTGAGCACAAAGCAGTTCCTTCTCGTCGGTCTCTGCATCCTGGTCTGTGTGCCAGCGCTGGCCGCATCGACGCCGGCGGGCGGCCAGTGGACGGCCCTCACCATGCCGGACAACTCGTTCGCCGTGTGGATCCTGCGGGACGACCAGCCCGTCATGAGGACCTCCGTGGACGGATGGGGGCCCAGGTGGTCGTGGGTGCCAGGCCCGCGTTCGACCGACAAGGCGGCCGGCGGGGTGCTCCAGATCGCGGCGCCGTTCACGATCGACAAGGACCAGGGCCAGGTCATCAACGTCTCCTGCCGCGCGCAGCAGTCCGGCGACCGCTCCGTCGCCTGGCGCTACGAACTGAGCGCGGACAGGGATGTGCCCCTGATCATGCTCATGGTCGGCTTCACCATGGGCGGCGCCGGAGAGCGCGGCCGGATCGTGGCCACGCTGTCCGACGGCAGCGAGAGGCCCATCACGTTGCCCGTCCCTCGTGCCCCCGAAATCGCGCAGGTCTCCAAGCTGGCCTTCCAGCTCACAGACGCCGGCGAGGTGAACATTGCCCTCGATCCTGCCTGCGACGTCGGCCTGGAGAACAGCAACCTGCGCGTGATGCTCACGCACGGCGTGTTCAAGCAGGGAAAGGCCGCCGTCACCATGACGTGGACGTTCCCGGGGCCCGTCCGCTTTCTCGGCTCGGAGGAGGACCAGGCGCAGTACGTAAAGGCCATTGCCGGGCCGGACTGGTTTGAGTTTGCGCCCGAGAACGACAACGGCCCGAGCGTTGTCAGCATGAACGACTGGCTGGACGCGCCGGCCGGCAAGCACGGCGGCGTGCGCATGGTGGGCGACGGCTTCCAGTTCGAGGACGGCACGCCGGTCAAGTTCTGGGGCACGAACCTGTCCTACGCACTTTGCGCGCCCGAGCAAGAGGGCGCGGACGCGACCGCCGCGCGGTTCGCCAAGTACGGCGTCAACGGCGTGCGCCTCCACAAGTTCTGCGGCCCGTCCGGCTGGGAGGGCATTGCAGACCGCGAAGACGCCACGAAGTTCGATCCCAAGGGCCTCGAGCGCCTGGACTACTTCTGCTCGAAGCTCACCGAAGAGGGGGTCTATTACGGCTTCTCCCACACGTTCGGCTTCAAGCCCGCACCCGGCAACAAGGACGCCCTGCTGGCCTACGACGAGATCGCCACGAACCTGAAAGGCAGCACCTACGGGCTGATCAACATCGCGCCGGACGTGCAGGACCTCATGATCCAGATGGTCGTGAACCTCCTCAAACACCGCAACCCGCACACGGGCAAGACCTACGCCGAGGACCCCACCCTGTCCTTCATCGAACTGCAGAACGAAGACGACATCTTCTTCTACACCACGGACGGCATCCTCAAGTCCTGCCCGACCTATCACAAGCGCCTTGTTGAGCAATTCTCCGACTGGCTCAAGGAGAAATACGGCTCCCGCGAGGCGCTGGCAGCGGCCTGGCTCGGGTCGCTCAAGGCGGCGGAGACGCTCGATGCGCGCAACATCGGACTGCAGGGCAACCCGTGGTACGTGAGCGACAATTACCTGCCCGGCACCGGGCCCGGCGAGCGCCGGCGCATGTTGGACAACGCGGCCTTCTTCCACGACGTGCAGAACGCGTTCTACAGCCGCTTCGTCAGGGCCATACGCGAGGCCGGCTACGAAGGCCCGCTGGTCGGCTCGCCCTGGCAGGCCCCGACGATGGTGCCGCACTACTACAATCTGCGCTCCGACTACCTGGTCGGCTACATAGACCGCCACAACTACGCCGGCGGCAGGGGTAAAATCTTCTACACTATGCTCGGCAGCCCCGGCAGCGGCTATTTTGGCAGCGGCCTGCAGCAGGTGGCCGACCGTCCGTTCGGGCTCTCCGAGTGGGTCAGCGTCTACCCGTCGCTTTACAGCGCCGAGGGGCCGGCCGTCATCGCCGCTTACGGCATGGGCCTCCAGGGCTGGGACTGCTCCTATGAGTTCCAGTCGTTCTCCAACCGGCCCGGCCTCGCCGAGGTGGCCGGCACGTTCCCCTGGGGCGTGTGGGAAGTGGACGTGCCCACGCAGATCGGCCAGTTCCCGGCGCTCGCACGGATGGTTCTGCGCGGAGACGTCGAGGAGGGCCCCGTCATCTCCGCGCGGCGTGTCAGCCTGCCGGAGCTGCGCGAGGGCGAGTTCTCCTTCTCCGACAGGGTCACGCAGTCGGGTGACGTGAAGGTCTTCGAGGGCACCGTGCCCCCGCAGGCGCTGGCCGCAGGCCGGGTCGTCGTCGAGTTCACCGACGGGCCGCAGCCCAGCACCTTCCCCGACATGACCAGGTACCAGAGGGACTCGGTCATCACGTCTGCGACCGGTCAACTGACGTGGGACTCCTCGGACAAGGGGCTCATCACGGTGAACACGGCCGGCACGGTGGCGGTCGTGGGGTTTGCCGAGGGCCGCACGGTGCAACTCGGCGACGTGGACGTCACGGTCCAGTGTCCCTACGCCTCGCTCTTCCTGACGGCGCTGGAGAAGGACGCCAAGCTGGCCGACGCCCGGCGCGCCCTGCTCTCAGCGGTGGCCCGCAACTGCAACAGCGGCTTCCAATACTTCGCTCCCGACGGCCGTGTGCTCGACAACGGCGCCGCGCCCATCCTGCTGGAGCCCGTGAAGGCCCGCGTGCGCCTGGCAGGCCGGCAGATTGCAGCCGTCAACGTGCTCGACCACGACGGACGCGTAACCGGGCGGACGCTGCCGGTGGCCGACGGCGCCTTCACCATTGACGGCGCGCGCGACAAGGCGATCTACTACGAGGTCGTCTTCAAGTAGCGGGCAGCGCAACAAAGAATTACCACGCAGACACGGAGGAAAAACGGAGAGAAACGGAGAGGCTTCTATGGGATACGGATGAACACGGATTCACACGGATAGACGAAAACGGACACGGCAACGGCGGCCACAGATTCACACTGATTACACAGATCAGCAACACCGGCAACGACAGGCACGGATAGACACCCCCAACCAGGGGCAAAGGCATCATTGGTGCCCGAGACAATAGAGATATCTCTCGACGTTCCGGTTGAGGAAGCCGTTGCGACCCTTGCTCGACACGCGCAGAGCAGTTCGTGGGAGCACGTCAAGCTGGACCTGCTGTCGAAGGAATCCTTCTACCACGTGCACATCAAGCCGAACGGACGGTTCAAGATACAGGCGGCTCCTCGCTCGCACTGGACCGCACCCCCGTCGTCTTGGCATGGGATGTGGTTCGCGCTGAAGGGACAGATCGCTGCGTCCGGATCCGGCAGTCTTCTGAAGGCCAGGATTGCCCCGTCGACTGCGATGCTCTCCATTCGCTGGCCTGTGACCCTTGGCTTGCTGTCAACAGGGCTGGGAGCTGCCTCCGAGGGCGACGTGAGAACGCTGCTCGTCGTTCTGTCAATGGCGGCGTTGTTGTTCGCGGCCCTGTACTTCCTCCACAGGTCTTGCTATGGCAGGGCAAGGGAGATGTACGTCGGGTTTTTGGAGGGTGTATACGCGGAAGCGCTGGCTCACGACGACGGCGCTGGCGACACGGAGAACTCGGGCAGTGCGACGGGCTAGGCTGACCACGGAGAGAGCCTGCTTCGCCTGCCCCACGGCGGGCCACGAAGGCCGAGCGGGGGACACGGAGGGTGACGGAGGTCCCGGGGATATGTGGATACCTGGACGTTATAAGCCGATGACGCCCGCCGGGTGGCAGGTCCTCGGATGTCTCGTGTTGGCCAGCGGCCTCTCGGTGGCAGGGCTCGGCCTGTACGCATGCATCAGGAACGGCTTCGACGACCCGCTCGCGCTGAAGGCGTTTGTGGGTGGCGCCGTGGTGGCAGTCGGCACGGCGGCTGCCTGGTGGGGCATTCACCGCTGGATGGTCTGACGACTCCGCCGACACGGATAAGACCGGCTCCGCCCCTGCTCGACATCTATCCGTGCCTGTCGTTGCCGGTGTTGCTGATCTGTGTAATCAGTGTGAATCCGTGTCTGATTCCGTGCCGTTCTTCCGGCCCGCCTACCGCGTCAGCTCGTAGTAGAGGACCAGTGGTTTGCCTTCCATGCGGAAGGTGAGGCGGCCGCCCTCGGCCCGGGCCGGCACCTCCTCGACCCGGTAGCCCGCGGCGTCCACGGCGTAAACCTTCCGGGCCGTCGTGCGCACCGAGACGGTCCCGGTGACCGGCTCCATCAGGCAGGGGGGCACGGTCGCCTCCGCCCCCTGGGGCAGTTGGGTCAGCCTGCGCCCCATGTCCTGCGACCGGCCGACCGCCGCCACCAGCAGCCGGCCCGCCTCGGGAATGGGTTTCGTCTCCAGGGCGGTGACGATGACGGCGCAGAAGGGGTTCGGCGTCTCGACGCGCACGTCGTCGCACTCGACCGTCCTGCCGGCCAGCGAGCCGAAGGCGCCCTGCGTGCGCTCGGTGTTCAGGCGCATCCAGACGTCCTTGTAGTGCCAGTCGAACGCGCCGGTGCTGGCCCGCACGACCCCCTGCTCCTTATCCCAGAGCCTGTCGATCAGGTCCTGGCGGATGAGGTCCTCGGCGGGCGCGTCCACGTAGCGGTTCTGGACGCGACCGACGGCGAGCGCCTCCGGCGGCGCGCCGCGCTGGTCCGCGGCGAAGCTGAACTGGAAGGCCGGGTCGCGCCGCCTCTCGAAGACGAGTTCCCCCGGCTCGATATCACCCCGGCGGAAGAGCACGGCGGCTATCGGGAAGAGGGCGTAGTGGCCGGGCGTTATGTTCAGCCCCTTCAGGTAGGGCTCCCAGGTCGGGCCGGAGGTGCAGAATTGGAACGACGCGTCCCAGCCCTGCAAGGCGCCGACCGCGCCCATGAGCGGGGCGACCTCCGCCACGAACTCGCCGCCGACCCCGGCGTTCCACTCCGAGATGCAGAAGGCCCGTCCGGCCGCCTGGTCGAAGGCCTGCATGATCATCCCGTGCCCGACCGCGCTGAGCAGGGGAACGTTCCGGCCCCAGTAGGCGTGGCGGTCGACGATCTCCCCGAGCGTGGACGCCTGGAGCACCAGGCGCGTGGTCTGTCCGGCGCCGCGCCAGTTCGACGTGATGATGGGGCACCGCACGCCCCAGGCGCGCATCGCCTCGATGGCGCCCCTGTAGAAGCCCGTCTCCACGTCCCAGAGGAACCGGATCTGGTCCAGGCCGCGCCGGGCGACGTGGCCCTGCGACTGCGACCCGACGCCGCCGAGGTGCATCACGCCCGCGTCCAGGTTCTCTCCACCGGCGAAGGGCGAGCGCTGCCCCTGGACCTGCCAGGCGGCGGCGAGCTTCGCCTGCGTGCCGTACCTGTCTTTGAGCCATTGCGCGTAGAGCCCGTCGAGGATCTCCTTCGTGCGCCCCTTGTGGATGTTCGTCGTGCCCCAGAAGATGGACTGCTCGTTCTGGACGGTGAGCATGGCCATGGCGGGCTCGTCGAGCCAGCGCTTGCCCGTGTAGGGGTTCACGTGCTCGAGCAGCTTCCTGTAGAGGGCGCGGTTCAGCTCGACGGCGCGCGGGTGGAAGAAGGCGGCGCTGCCGGCGGCCCAGCTCCGGTTGTAACCGTCGGCGTCCTTGGTGTCGCCGACCAGCTCCGGGTCGATCCCGTCGCCTTCCCTGAACATGCGGTGGAACATCATGTCCAGGTTGAAGTATATCCCCCGCTTGCGCAGCGCCGCGGCGAGGTAGTCCAGCTTGTCGAGCTTCTCCAGGTCGAAGTGCTGCGTGTCGTCGCGGGACTTGTCAATCAGGCTGTTGGTGTTGTGCAGCAGGTGCAGGCGGACGCAGTTGACGCCGTACTGCGCGAGGTGTTCGGCGAACCGGTCCGCCGCCTCGTGCGACGGGTAGACGATGCGGTTGCTCCAGTAGGAGGCGTTCACGCCCCAGAATCGCACCGGCGTGCCGTCCTCGAAGTGCAGCTCCCCGTCCTTCATCGTCACGAAGCCGTGCGAGTCGATCGGCTCGTTCAGGAAGGACATGTCCATGACCTTCACCTGGCCGGGCCGGTAGACGGTCTGGAAGGGCCACCAGCCGGCGCCGGCGGGGGAGGAGGGGATCACGGGGTCAATCACTTCGTCGGGGCGGTACCTGCCGCGCGGCACGAACGGCCAGCGCGAGAGTGTGAAGCAGTCGAAGCCCTGGCCGGCGCGCTCGCCCTCGCGGAACCGGACCTGGAAGGTGTGCCGGCCCGCTTCGAGCTTCACGACGCCGAACATCGTCCAGGACGCCGGGCGGTAGCGGATGAAGTGGACGACCTGGCTGTAGGCCGAGTCGGCCTCCTCGGTCTCCCAGTCGCCGTCGTCGAAGCGCCAGTCGTTGCCGGCCCATCCTCGCCAGCCCACGCGGGCCCAGAACTCGTACTCGGCTGTCTCCGGGACGTTGATCTTCCAGGTCGCCACGGAGCCGCCCTGGGGCGCTTCGCTGGCGCGGGAGCTGAGCCACTTGCCGCCGGAGAGTATCTCCTCGACGCTCTCGACGGTCCACCCGGCCGGCCCGGCGGGGCTGAGCTCGACGGCGTCCTCGCCCTCCCACCAGACGTAGCCCGGTCCCGTGACTGTCGGCGTTGTCTCCTGCTGCGCCTGACTGACACCGCAGAAACAAAGCGCCCCGGCAAACATCAGACCGGCGACCAGCGCCTGCGTCGAGCCCCTCATTCCTTCCTCCTCGCCGTTCCGGCGGCTGAGTATCCCTTCCCCATTGACCGGCAGTTTGCTGCCGGTATGGGTTTAACCGCACGGCTGCGAGTTGTCAATCGCTTTCCTGTGCGGCGGCGGGGAAAGGGTTTGCAGCGCCCGGGCGCACAAGGTAGGCTTACAGGGGTCCCCGCGGGCGTGATGCTGTGGCCGTCCGTCTGAGTGACGGCGTCACGTATGCCCTGCACTTGGGGAGGGTGGCGATATGTCTGCGTCGAGAGTTCTGGCGAGTATCGCGCTCGTGGCGTCGCTGCAGGTCGCTGTGTCGGCCGACTGGCCCACGCACCGTGCCGATAGTGGCAGAACCGGCGCTTCGGACGATGCCCTGACCGCGCCCCTGCACCTTGCGTGGTCAAGGCAGTACGCCCACGCGCCAAGCCCGTCCTTCCGCAAGAGCCACATCAAGGAGGGCTTCATCCCGGCCATCACGCACGACTACGCGGACCAGGCCATCGTCGCGCAGGGGAAGGTGTTCCACGGGTCTTCCACAGAGGACTGCGTTCGCTGCCTGGACGTGAAGAGCGGTGAGGTGCTTTGGACGTTCTACTGCGACGCTGCCGTTCGGCTCGCCCCGACCTACGCGGACGGGAAGGTCTACTGCGGCGCCGACGACGGGCGTGCCTATTGCCTTGAGGCCGATACTGGCAGACAGGTCTGGAGGCACGCGCCGGGCCAAGGGCAGAGATGGGCCATCAACAACGGCCGGTTCATGTCCCAGTGGCCCGTTCGCACGGGTGTCACGGTCGCCGACGGCGTAGCTTACTTCGCGGCGGGTCTGTTTCCGCCGCACGGGGTGCATCTCTGCGCAGTTGACGCCGAAACCGGTCGGGCTGTCTGGGATCGAAAACTTGGCGCGGATTATGCGACCGCGTTCCAGGGCCACATCATGGTGGATGGCGATGTGATGTACGTCCCTACGGGGCGAACTTCTCCGGTCGAGGTCAACAGGAAAGACGGTTCGTTCGTGGTCGACATGCCGTTCGATTACCGGCGGTCCGGCGGCGGCATGGAGGCAGTGGTCCTTGCGAAGGACGTGGTGGCTTTCGGCCCGACCTCCCGCGGAGTGATCAACATTCGCGCCGGGCTGGAGGAGTATCCGAGCAAGTATCCCATTCGAGTTCAGGGCAAGCCGCGCGGCCGCGTCACGTCGATCTTCGCCCAGTCCATCGTCTCCGACCGGGACACCGTGTACCTGCTGAGAACCTACCGTGCCCCCCCCGGCGCTCGGACCGAGCGGGGCTTTCAGAACGCCCTGCTGGCGCTGGACAAGGCGAAGTTCCTGGAGGCCCTCCATGCGGCGACGGGAGAACAGCGCCCCCGCTTCCCCAACTTCGGCGGCACGTGGTTCGTCTGGTCCGAGGACCGCAGAATCGTCAGCAAGTTGGATTCCGTGACCAGGTGGCAGCAGGAGGTTTCCCCGGAGTCGCTGTGCATGATAAAGGTCGGCGGCGCCTTGATCATCGGAGGGAAGGACCGCCTGGAAGTGCGTGATCCGAAGACCGGGCGGCAGACCTGGACTTCGGCAGTGAAGGGGGACGTCTGGAGCTTGGCGGTCTCTGATAGCTCACTCGTCGCCAGCACTGACGAGGGCGTGATCTACTGTTTCCGGCAAGGCCAGGCGGCGAAACCGGTCGAGCACCGTCCCGCCGCAGCTTCGCCGTACAGCGACGAGCCCGTCTACAGGCAGGCCGCGGAGCTTGCCCTCAACAGCACCGATCGGGAGGCAGGCTTCTGCGTGGTGCTGGATGCCAACGAGGGGCAGTTGGCCTGCGAGATCGCCCGGCTGTCCGAGTTCTACGTGCTCGGCCTGGAGACCGACCCCGACAAGGTAGCCCTGGCCAGGGGAAAGCTCACCCAGGCGGGCCTCTACGGGAAGCGGGTGGTGATTCATCATTGCCCGGCGGACAACGTCCCGTACGCCAGCTATTTCGCCAACCTGATCGTGGCGGACGCCTGCCTGGAAGGCGACGGGGAAACGAGGATCTCCTACTCCGCCGGGGAGGTGTTCCGGATGCTCCGGCCGTACGGGGGCGTCTGCATCCTGGGCCGGAGGGATGCCGACACGGACTGGAGGCGGTACGTCGAGACAGGCTGGCCCGGGGGCGGCATTCCCGGATGGCACGCCCTGGAGGGTATGCCGGGCTACTGCCAGGTAATGCGCGGTCCGCTGCCCGGCGCCGGCAACTGGTCGCACATGTACGCCGACCCGGCCAACGCGGCCAACAGCAATGACGCTCTGGTGCGGGGCGTCGAGTTCGACCTGCAGTGGATGGGCCCGCCGGGAACCGAGCGGATCATCAACCGCCACATGACTCCTATGGGTCCGCTCTATCGCGACGGACGCCTGTTCGTGTTTGGCTACAACTACGTGACCGTCGTCGACGCCTACAACGGCACCTACCTGTGGGAGAGGGATATCGCCGACTCCAGCCGTGTCATCATGGCCCTCAACGCCGCCCCCATCTGCGTGGACGAGCGCTACTTCTACAGCGTCTCGGCCAATCAATGCTGGGTCATGGACGCGGGGAGCGGCGAGACGGTCCGCGAGTTGACAGGCCCTCACGCGGAGAGCGACTGGGGCTACATCGCCTCGACGGGCTCTCACGTCGTCGGCACGAACCAGAACCCGAAGGCTCGCATGCGGCGCGCAGGCACGAAATGGAACTGGCAGATCCTTTACGGCGACGCTTCAGGCAAGCCCGGCGCCGCAAAGCCGGTGGTGAGCGACGTGCTGTTCGTCATGGGCGCGAAGGAGCACAAACGGCTCTGGCAGTACGAAGAGGGAGCGATCCTCAACTCCACGATCACAGTCGCCGACGGCGCGATCTACTTCGCCGAGAGCCGCGAGGAGGGGGTCAGGGCAAATGGGCTCGGATACGTTCCGCTGCCCGAATTCGTGGAGAAGGACGCCTGGTTCGTGGCGCTGGACCTGAAGACGGGCGACCAGATATGGCGGCGCCCCATCGACATGCAGGCCAAGCACGTCCTCTACCTTGTGCGGGCCGCGGATGACACGCTGCTGGCGGTCTCGACCTACTTCGACCGGAAGGACACGAGCCGCGTCCTGTACGGCTTCAGGGCGATGGACGCCGCTACGGGGAAGGACCGCTGGGAGACCGTTCACAGGTTCGAAGAGCCCGGTCTGCTCACCAATGAGACCAACCACAACCAGGCGCTGATGCACCCGAACATCATCGGGGGCAAGATCGTGATGAACTTCTACCCCGGCCCGATCGGCGTCTTCGACCTGGCGACGGGCAGGGACGAGTCGTTCAATTTCAAGCCGCGCCGGTGTTCCCCCATGTCGGCCTCGGCGACGAACGGGTTCTACCGGGCCGGCTACTGCGGCACGTATGATTTCAGCACGGGAAAGGACGCCCCCGTCACGCGCATCACCCGCCCGAGCTGCTGGATCAGCATGCTGCCGGCGGGCGGGCTCATCATGATGCCCGAGTACGGCAGCACTTCCTGCAACTGCGGCTACCCGATCCAGACCTCGGTTGTGATGGCACCCCGCGTTGAGTCCCAGATGGCGGGACCTCACGGCGTCCCCTGAACCGGCCGGCGGCGGCCGAGTTACATCAGGCCGGTTAGCTTGAAAAACGCTCGCTCGTACAGTATGTTGGCAAATTCTGGGTAAAGTGCGCCGCCCCGGGCGTTCCGCAGGCCGGGGGCAGAGGCTCGCCTGAGCCCGGCGGGGCGTTTTTCGATCCGAGCGGACGCAGGCGGCCTGACATCTTCCCGAATGATCGCGCGCGACCTTGCGCGCGGCCGGCCCGGTTTCCCACATGGATAATGGCTGAGCAGGAGAGGCGCTACCGATGATTGAAGCCAGGGATCTGCGCAAGAGTTTCGGCCCGATCGTCGCCGTTGACGGCGTCTCCTTTTCGGTTCAGAAAGGCGACGTTCTGGGCTTCATGGGCCCCAACGGGGCGGGGAAGACCACCACCATGAAGATGCTCAGTTGCTTCTTCCCGCCCGACAGCGGCACCGCTGCCGTGGAGGGCTACGACATCGTCAAGGACCCGGTGGAGGTGAGGCAGCGGGTGGGCTACCTGGCCGAGAACGCGCCCGCCTACGACGAGATGACTCCCGAGGCGTTCCTGAAGTTCGTTTGCGACGCGCGGGGCATGGACCGGGCGCGCCGGACCGCCGCGATAGACCGCGTGGCCGAGTCGTGCGCCGTCACCGGGGTGATGCACCAGCCGATCGGGACGCTCTCGAAGGGCTACCGGCGGCGGGTCGGGCTGGCGCAGGCGCTCGTGCACAATCCCCCGGTGCTGATCCTGGACGAGCCCACCGACGGGCTGGACCCCAACCAGAAGCACGACGTGCGCAACCTGATAAAGAAGCTGGCGCCCGAGAAGAGCACCATCATCTCGACCCACCTGTTGGAGGAAGTGGACGCCATCTGCAACCGGATCATCATCATCAACGAGGGCAGGCTCCTGGTGGACTCGACGCCGGCCGAGCTGCGCAAGCGCGAGGGCGGCGAGCTGGACCAGATATTCCGCAAACTGACCAGAGGCGGCCGAAAGGCCCGCGTGGCGGGAGGTGTCTCATGAGAGGCTTCCTGAGCGTCTTCAAACGGGAACTGCGCGCGTACTTCTCCACGCCGCTCGCGTACGTGTTCCTGGTGATATTCCTGTTCTTCACCGCCTTCCTGAGCTTCCAGAGGAACTTCTTCGAGATGCGGCAGGCCTCGATGCGCATCTTCTTCTCGAACCTGCCGCTGCTGTTTATCTTCCTTGTCCCGGCCATCGCGATGCGGCTCTGGGCCGAGGAGTGGCGGACCAACTCCGTCGAACTCCTCTTCACGCTGCCGATCACCGCGACGCAGGCCGTGCTGGGCAAGTTCTTCGCCGCCTGGTCGGTCATCGCGCTGGCCCTGGTGCTGACCTGCCCGATGGTCCTGACGGTCTGCTACCTGGGGGACCCGGACCCCGGGCCGATCATCACCGGCTACGTCGGCGCCTTCCTGCTGGCGGGGGCCTACCTGGGCATCGGGAGCTTCTTCTCCGGCCTGACGCGCAACCAGGTCATCGCCTTCGTGCTATCGGTCGTGGTCTGCGTGTTGTTCTTCTTCGCAGGGAGCCCCACCGTGATGAACTACCTGAGCGGCTTCCTGCCGATGAACCTGGTCGAGGCGGCCGAGAGCCTCAGCATCGAATCGCGCTTCGAGTCCGTCCAGCGCGGAGTCATGGAGGTGCGTGACGTGGCGTTCTTTGGCCTGCTGGCGGCGGGCTGGCTCTGGGCGAACACTGTCACGCTCGGACAGAGGAGGGCCATGGGATGAAAGGCACACTGAGAACCTCGCTGGCCGTGCTCCTGATCCTGATCATCACCGTCTGCTCGATACTGGTCGTGCAGAAACTTGTCGGGAGCGTCCGGGTCGATCTGACGCAGGACGAACTCTATACGCTGTCCCAGGGGACGCGCAACATCATCGGCAAGCTCAACCAGCCGGTGCGGTTGAGGCTCTACTATTCCCGGACGGCCGCCATGAAAGGCCCCGAGCAGATCCGTTACTACAACAACTATTACCTCTACGTGCGCTCGCTGCTGGAGGAGTACGTGCGCCGGTCCGACGGCCTGCTGGCGCTCTCGGTCGTAGACCCCCGGGCCTACAGCGACGACGAGGAAGAGGCGATCCAGCACGGGATCCAGCGGTTCCCCCTGTCAGAGGACGAGAGCTTCTTCTTCGGACTCGTGGCGCAGACCGAACTGGGCAAGGAGGACGCGATCGGCTTCTTCGAGCCCGGGCGGCAGGAGCTGGTCGAGTACGACGTCTCGCGCCTGCTCACCAACGTGACGCGGCGGGAGATGAAGAAGGTCGGCGTGCTCTCCTCCCTGCCCGCCATGGGCGCTGAGATGTCGCCCTACATGATGCAGATGATGCAGGCGCAGGGGCGGATGCCGCCCCGGCCGTGGACGATTGTCACGCAGCTGCGCCAGGAATACGAGGTCGTCGCGGTCCAGGCGGACGCCGAGTCCATCGGGAATGACGTTGACTTCCTGATGGTGATTCATCCCAAGGACCTGCCTGAGGAGACGCTGTTCGCCATCGACCAATACGTCATGAAGGGCGGCAAGCTCATCGTGTTCGTGGACCCGCACTGCGTGCTTGACCAGCCGCAGCAGGACCCGCAGAACATGTGGGCGGGCATGGAGCACGAGACCTCGTCCGGCCTCAACGACCTGCTGCGCGGCTGGGGTGTCGAGATGGCCCCGAAGGCCATAGCCACCGACAGCAGGCTGGCCGTGACGGCTGCGGTCCAGCGGAACGCCCTCCCGTCGCCGATCGTCACCTACCTGGACCTGAACGAGACCTGCGTCAACCCCGACGAGCCCGTCACCGCGAAGCTTCACACGGTGCGCCTGCTGTTCGCCGGCGCGCTGAAGCGGGTGGAGGGTGCGGGGACCGACGTGACGCCGCTGCTGGAGACCTCGGACGTGGCCAACACGTGGACGCCCGAGAACCAGTTCGAGCTGAGCATGTTCGACCCCGAAACGGTCAGGCGCGCCGTCAGTGACGGCACGGAGAAGCTCATGCTGGCCTGTCGCATAGGCGGCAATCTCAAGACGAACTTCCCCGATGGCCCTCCGGGCCGGGATGAGGAAGAGCAGGCCGCCGAGGCCGAGGAAACGGATGAGGCCGAGCCGGCGGAGCCGGAAGCCGCCGAAGAGGCCGAGCCCGCAGAGCCCGAGCCTGCGGAGCCGGAGGAGGAGCCCGTCCAGGTGGTCAAGGAGGCCGATCCCGACGCGGTTGTCCTGGTGTTCGCGGACGTGGACATGATAACTGACATGATCGCCTACCAGGACACCTTCTTCGGGGCGAAGAGCCCGGTCGGCGACAACGCGGCGGCGGTCCTGAACTCGCTGGAGTTCCTTGCCGGCGGCAGCGACCTGATAGACGTCCGTTCGCGCGGGCTGTTCAGCCGGCCGTTCAAGGTCGTTGAGGAGGTCGAACGCAAGGCCGAGCAGGCAACCGCCGAGGAAGTGAACGCCCTCAACCAGAAGATCCAGGAATACGAGAGCAGGCTCAACGAACTGCACCGGTCCGGGACCGAGGAGGAGCCGGGACTGCTCGAGAGCGAGATCATCGCCGACCGCAGGAGAATCGAGGAAGACATCCGCGTGGCGCGCAAGCAGTTGAGGAAGCTCAACGAGGGCAAGCGCCAGAAGATCGAGGCGCTCAAGGCCGCCCTCCAGACGCACAACATGGTCTGGGCGCCCGCCGGCGTCCTGCTCATCGCCATCCTTCTCGGCGTGATCCGCCACGTCAGGGCCAAACGCTACGCTGCACGGAGGACAGTGGGATGACAAACAGGCAACTGACCATCCTTGCCATCGCCGCCGCCGTTCTGATCGCCTTGACCGGACTGCTCTACTCCGGCGGCGCCCCCCAGCCGGGGTTCAGGAGCGGCGTACTGCTCATACAGGGCCTCGCGCCCGAGAACGTGGGCAGCATCGTCATCGAGAAGGACTCCTCCACCGTCACGCTCAGCAGGCAGGGACAGGGATTCGTCGTGGCCGACAAGGCCGGCTACCCCGCGTCCGTCAAGGAGATAAACGACCTGCTCATCAAGGTCCTCGACATCCGCTGTGCGCGGAAGGTCACCGACTCGGCCGCCAACCACGGGGAACTGGGCGTCGTCGAGGGCGGCGCCGAGGCCGTGGCCGTCTCCTTCCGGGACGCGGAGGGGAACCCGCTCATCGGCTTCATCAAGGGCAAGAGCGCCGAGCAGGGCTCCGGCGCCTACGTCCGCCTGAGCGGCGAGGACACCGTGTACCTGACCGACGGCTACCTCTGGTTCGACACCGCCGCCATGGACTACGTTGACAAGGACCTGGTCACCGTGCAGGCGGATGAGGTCGAACGGGTGGACGTCAGCGTGGGCGAGGACTCCTATGCCCTTGTGCGCGGCGAGGACGACAAGGCGCAACTGCAACAGGTGCCCGAGGGCAAGCGGGCGAAGGCCTCCGAGCTGACGTACGTTTTCGAGGCGCTGTCGAACTTCAGCATGGACGACGTGGCGCGGGCCGGCAGCGTCGAGGGCCTTCAGTGGGACGGGGTTTACAAGTGCCTGTTCAAGGACGGGCTGACCTACGTCATCCAGTCGGCCGAGAAGGACGAGAAGTACTACGTGAAGCTCTCGGCCATTGGCCCCGCACAGGACAGGGTGACGGTCACCAGGACCGAATCGGATGAGGAGCTGGAGAAGAAGGACGCGCTGCTGCGCGCCGGCGACAGGGCCAGGGAGTTCACGCCGCAGCACGCGCCGTGGGTCTACGAGGTGTCGAGCTGGCGCGCCAAGAAGCTGCGCAAGCCGCTCGACGAACTGGTCGAGGACCTGCCAAAGGACGAGACGCCGGACGAGGTCGCGGCCAGCCACATCCTGATCGGCTACGAGGGCGCTGAGAGGTCCGAGGCCGAGCGCACCAAGGAAGAGGCCAGGGAACTGGCCCGCGAAGTGCTCGAGAAGGCGAAGGCCGAGGGGGCGGACTTCGCCGCGCTGGCCCGCCAGTACTCCGACGGCCCCACCGGAGAGAGGGGCGGCGACCTGGGCACGTTCGGCAAGGGCCAGATGGCCAAGGCGTTCGAGGAGGCCGCCTTCAAGCTCGAGGTCGGCGAGATATCCGACGTCGTCGAGACCCCGTTCGGCTTCCACGTCATCAAGCGGACCGAGTAGCCGCGCACTGACAGGCCCGTCACGAGCATACCCCCGGCGTTCTCGCGAGGGAAGCCGGAGGCTTTCGTTTCGCCCGTGGGCGGGGGCGCCCGCGCCACCCAGTCTGACGTGTAGCTCGGCCGCCCCCGGCCGAGGAACCCCCAAAAAAGCAGGATGCCCTTGCGTCGGCCGGCGGGTGTGTTATGCTCCGTGGCTTCCGGTTGGCAAAGCCCGGGGACGGCCCGGGCGGCTCTCGGAAGGGAGGAGATAGATGCTCTGGGGACTGACCAGCGGCGGCTGGACGTCGGGCCTGACCGCCGGCGCCGACGATCCATACCGCGCCCAGATAGAGCTTCTGGGCGAATATGACCTGCACGCGACGGAGTGGTCGGCCGGGCACCTGCTCCAGATGGAGCCGGGCCGGCTCGAACAGATCGCCGGCTGGCTCCAGGAGCGCGACGTGCACGTCTGCCTGGGCCTGCACTGCCACTGGCTCTCCGACGACGCCGGCCAGCTCGAGCAGGAGACCGAGACGGCCATGCAGGCGGTGGACACGCTGGCGGAGATGATGCGGACGCCGCTCTGCGGGACGGGGCTGAGCCGGCAGTATCACCACTACAGCCGCGACCTGCCCCTGGCGGAGCAGGTGGAGCGGTTCGCGGAGGCCATGGCGCCGCTGGCGAAGCACTGCTTCGACGCCGGCTGCCCGTTGTCTATCCACAAGGTGGCGCACTTCGGCGAGGACCTGGCGGCGCTGTGCAGCCGCGCGCCCGGCCTGGGCGTGCTGCTGGACACGGGCAACGCCTTCCTGATCGGCGAACTGCCCGTCGCTGCCGCGCGGGCCTGCGCGGCTTACACGTGGGGCTCGCACTTCAAGGACCACTACGCCTTCCCCAACTTCAACCCGATAGGGCTGCACCTGAAAGGCGCCGTGCCCGGCCAGGGCGACGCCGGCCTGCGCGAGATATACGGGATCCTCCTGGACGAGGCGCCCGAGCCGGATAAGCTCGTCATGCTCATGGAGATAGATCCGGTCGAGGGCCTGACCCAGCGGCAGGCGCTCGCGCAGGCGGTGGAGTTCGTGAACAGCCTGTGACCCGCGCTCGCAGCGGGCCGGGACGGGACAGTTTTTGATTGGGCTCGGAGGAAACCGACCATGCTCTGGGGTTACGCGAACGGATGGTATCCGGAGTTCCTGACCGAAGACGAGGACAAGCTCTACGCAAAGCTGAAGTTCCTCCTGGCGCACGACCTGGTGGAGACCGGCGTGCCGCTGGAGGACGTGACGGCCATGAGCGAGGCGGAGCGGGAGGGGCTCGGCCGCTTCCTGGCCGACAACGAGCTGCACCTGACGCCGTACGTCGGCTATGACTTCGTCGGCGCGGACGCCGGCGATGCCGACCGCGAGACGGAGCGCATCTGTAACGCCCTCCGTGCGCTCACGCCAGTGCTGCGCAACTGGTCGGTTTTCACGAAGGCCGGCTGCGGGCACCGCTTCGACAGGACGCTGCCGGTCGATGAGAAGATCGACCGAATCTGCGAGCGCATGGCGCCGATTGCCGTTGTCTGCCACGATCTGGGCACGCCGCTCGGCATCAACAACCAGGGCGAGTTCTACGTCTCCGACTTCGTCGAGATGTGCGAGCGCACGCCGCACCTGTTCATCCACCTGGACACGGCGAACATCTTCTGGGCAGGAGAGCGCATCCACCCGGCCTTCGACCTGGCCGCGCCGTACGTCGTCGGCACGCACTGGCGCGACGAGCGCATCGTCATCGGCAACCGCAAGCCGCGCGGCGTGCTGCTGGAAAGCTGCGCCACCGGCGACGGCGACGTCGGCCTGCGCGAGTGTTACGATAAGCTGGTCGAGGTAGCGCCAAATCCCGACCGCCTCGTCATGGAGATCGAGATGTTCAGGCCGCAGGGCATGGATTCCTTCGAGTGTCTGGAGAGGTCGCTGGCCTTTGTTCGGAGCCTGGGAAAGGGCTGATGATGAACGGAAACGCTGAGGCATTGAAGGCGGTCGTGGTCGGCTGCGGGATGGGCGCCAACCACGCCCGGGCCATGGCCGGCCTGGACGAGTATGAGCTTGTCGCCGTCTGCGACATCGACGAGGAGCGCGCCACCGGCCTGGCCGAGGGCGTCGGCGGCGTCCGGGTCTATACCGACTACCGCGAGATGATCGCGGAGACGCGGCCGGACGTCGTCGCCGTCGCCACGCCCACCAGCAGCCACGCCGAGATCACCATCCACGCGGCCGAGGCGGGCGCCCGGGGCATCTGCTGCGAGAAGCCCGTCGCGAAGTCCATGGGCCAGGCGCGCACCATGGCCGAGACGTGCGAGGCCAGGGGCATACCCCTGATCTTCAACCACCAGCGCCGGCTCCACCCCGCCTACGTCGCGATGCGGCGCCTGATCGAGGAGGGCGCCATCGGCGACCTCTACCTGGTCCGCGGCACCTGCGGCGGGCAGGTCGTCACCGACGGCACGCACACGGTGGACCTGCTCTTCCATTTGGCCGGCGACCCGGAGGTCGAATGGGTCTTCGGACAGGTCTACCGCGACAGGCCGGACCCCTCCGAGGAGAAGGCCGAGGGCCGCAATCCGTCCGGCGGCTACCGCTACGGCCACCCCATCGAGACCGGGGCCATTGCCACCTTCCAGTTCGGGACCGGCGTCCGGGCCGAGATGCTCATCGGTGGCGTGCGCTTCCCGGGACGGCCCTACCAGGACCTGGAGGCGTTCGGCACGGTGGGCCGGCTATGGCGCTCCGGGGACAGGGCCGAGCCGCCCCTGCTGATCCGCGACGAGGAGGCCGGCGGCTGGCGGCCCGCGCCGCTTAATCTCTCGGAGGCCGAAGCCGACCAGTTGTTCCCAATGCGCCAGAGCTACACTATGTTCGCCCGTACCATCCGCGAGGGTGCCCCGCACCCGCTCTGCGCGGCGAACGCCCTGCGCGAGTTCGAGGTGCTCATGGCCGTTTACGAGTCGGCCCGCCTGAACGCCCGCATCGAGCTGCCGCTCCAGCAGGACGAGTTCCCCCTGGAGCTCATGATCGAAGAGGGCAGGGCGTAGGCGGCAGGAAGGGAGGCGACCCGATGGGAAGACGGCTCACGGTCGGCGTGATGCTGTTCGCCCTTCTCGGCGGCCCCGCCTGCCTGGCGGGGAGCGATTCGCGGAGCAACGGCGCCCTCGCCGTCTACCTGCGCGACAATCCCGAGGCGGACGCGGACGCCGACGGCACCCTGACGCAGGCCGAGATGGAGGCGCACCGCCTCCGCCAGGCCCTCGCGCCCTTCCCCGAAGGGACGCGGCACGAGCACGTCATGATGCCCATGCGCGACGGTGTCCGTCTCGCCACTGAGGTCTTCCTGCCCGCCGGCGAGGGGAAATGGCCCGTCGTCTTGATGCGGACGCCTTACGGCCGCTGGCGCGCGTTGAGTTACTACGAGCGCGTCAAGGATCACGCCGTCGCGTTCGTCGTGCAGGACGTCCGGGGCGACGGCGACTCCGAGGGCAGGGAGACGGTCGAGCCGGAGAGCTTCGACAACGAGATCGAGGACAGCGCCGACACCGCCGAGTGGATCGCGGGGCAGCCCTGGTGCAACGGCCGCGTCATCATGATCGGCGGGTCGGGGCACGGCATGGCCGCCGTGATGGCCGTCTATTCCAACTCGCCCCACGTCACCGCCTGCTGCCCGGGCAACTCCGGCGGGCACGCCCACCTCTACTGGCTCTATCACAACGGCGTCCGGCGCAAGCTCTACGGCTGGCTCTCCAACAAGTCCGTCCCCGTGCCCGAATGGCCGAAGCCGACCACCACGCCCTTCGACCCGGACGAGTGGCACCGCTTCTGCCGCGAGCGCGCGAAGGACAACCGGATCTGGTTCATCAACAACGGCGGCTGGTACAACATCTTCAGCGAGTCGCAGGTGGACAACTTCGCGGCGCTCTCGGGGACCGGCCGGGCGTTCCTCCAGATTAACGCCGGCACGCACGGGCAGATGCAGGGACTCGAATACCCCGCCGCCCGGTGGCCCGAGGGCGTGAAATCGGTGAGCCTGGGGGAGCTGATCGAAGGCAAGGAGCCCGCAGATACTCGATCCAGGCTCCTCTACTACCTGATGGGCGACGTGACCGACCCCCAGGCGCCGGGCAACGTCTGGCAGGTGGCCTACAAGTGGCCCGTGGACCACACGCCCGTGCGTTTCTACATGCACCGGGACGGCAGCCTTTCCAGGAACGCGCCCGCGGAGCCGGACGCCTCGCTCACCTACCGCTACGACCCCCGCGACCCCGTCCCGACCATCGGCGGCGACATCCTGTCCGCCGATAACGCCGGTCCCAGGGACCAGCGCCCCCTAATGGCCAGGGGGGACGTCCTGCGCTTTCAGACCGGGCCGCTCTCTGAGCCGCTCGCCGTCACGGGCAAGCTCTGGGCGGAGCTGCACGTCAGCTCCGACGTGCCGGACACGACTTTCATGGCGAAGCTCATCGACGTCTATCCGGACGGCCGCCAGGCGCTCGTGCGCGACTCGGCGATCATGGCTCGCTACTGGCAGGGCTCCGACCGGCCCGCGCCCGTCGAGAAGGGCACGGTCTACCGGCTGATGATGGACATGTGGAGCACGGCCATCGTCTTCAACGCGGGGCACCGCATCGCCGTCCACGTGACCAGCAGCAACTCGCCCAAGTACGAGGTCCATCCCAACTCCTACGAGCCGGTGCGTTCCTACGACGCCTCGCCCGTAGCGAGCAACACGCTGCACGTCTCGTCGTCCCACCCCTCCTGCGTGATCCTGCCCGTCGTGCCCCTGCCGCCGGAGTGACGGGTTCACCCGCCAGATGCTATCAAGAAAAGGCTTGACACTTGGGCGGCGGGGGTGTACTGTTGCGCTTGGTATTATGGAGCGCATTGGTATCGGCGCACCGGCTCCGTGCGGAGCTTTGGACCATGTATTCCGTCCCCCCAGCCGGGCAGTTTCCCGCCCCCGGCGGCAACGCCGGCGACCTCAATTCCCATGCCCTCCGGCGCCGTGACGCCGCCGGGGAATCCCCCGTTCTCGGCAGCAGGCAGAAGCGCATGAGCGTGGCACCGGGCGAGGGGGATTGGGTGCCTTTCTATGACGAGCTTTTGTACACATGGAGCGGCCCGGGCAGCTTCGACCCAGAGGAGGACGGGGGCACCTATTCCACGTGGACCGTGCCCAGTTCGGTAGGGAAGAAGACGATCACCGTGACGGCAAGTGACGACCCGCCCCACCCCGATGCGGATGACGCCACGCACCCCAGCGGCTCGATAGACGTCTACGTCGTCAAGGTAGAGAAGATCCAGTACTACGACGCCGCAACAGAGGAATTCGTGGATGTGCCGAACCCCTTGCACGTGGTCGTCGGCGACACCGTTACGTTCCAGGCGATAAAGGACGACGGCGGCTGGGGGGTGTCCTGGCCCCAGTATTACCAGAAGCCCTGTTGGGGCGGGACATCGGGGGCTTCCGGTTCGGGCGAACCAAGTGTGGACGTGACCTTCAACATAAAATCTTCGGACGGCAGCGACTTCAAGACGGTGATAGCCGAATGTGGCAACAGCGTCACGGTCAATGTCCTGGTCCACGAGCTGGACATCACGGAACCCCAGACAAAGGAGACGTTCAACGCCAGCTCGTGGATCGGCGGCACGAGCTACAGGCTCGACTGGCAGGCGGTTGCGGGCGAGCACGGGAACACGAACATCACACTTACCGTGGTTGCGGACCCGCAGTACAACTTCGGTGACGACCTGGGCTGGTTTCCGGTTTGTACCGCCGTGGGGACGCTCAGTCCGGCGGTGGGCATGACGACGACGCTGACCCCTCACGCGGAGGGATCCGGAGTGGACTGGATCTACGCGATGGGCTTCGGCCAGATCGGGGCGGCCGTGGAGCTTGTCCTGTACCCCTCGCACATCGCGAGGGTCCTGTACACATTCCCCCACGGCAGCAAGTGCGGCGATAGCAACATCGAGGTCGGCCCG
>Ga0180432_10001464_pt1 | contig 37314 bp, 33 predicted proteins | sample SS_ome_10_FD_132414 | JGI IMG/M metagenome (GOLD analysis project Ga0180432, IMG submission 132414) | Hypersaline lake sediment archaeal communities from the Salton Sea, California, USA - SS_1_MS_2 metaG | ecosystem: Environmental > Aquatic > Non-marine Saline and Alkaline > Hypersaline >... | reverse complement strand
GCGACGACGATGCGCATCACGCCGCCGTAGCGGATCACCAGGGCGTCCGGGATGGTCCACACGCCGGTGCGCCTGATAATGGGGGCGATGAAGCCGAACAGAAACAGCCCGATGCTGTAGGCCGTCGTGGCGAAGAAGAGGCCGATACCCACCTCGTAGGCCATGCCCGCCTTGCCGATGGTGGCGGCGGCGCCGATGGACGTGCCGATCAGTGTCCCCAGCAACACCGGGTAGCCGAGCTTCCTTCCGGCGATGGCATAATCCTCGGTGCCCTTGACCCGCCTGCTGGCGTAATACCCTACCCCCAGGAGCATCACCAGGTACAGGACAATAATCACAATATCAAGAACAGACCCTTTCATAAGACCTCCTTCATGTCGGATATCGTGAGATATGCTTCCGACATAGCTGTTTCTCCATATTATTCCCGAAAACCATATATAGACTCAAGAGAGAGACAATAAAACATACGCCGAAACGACGAAACTCAGACCACCCACAGGACCCGGCCGAACGAGGTGCTGCGTCCCGAGGCGTCGACCATCGAAAGCCGGACGACCCGTCGTCCCGGCGCGGCAAAGGTGTGGGGCAGCACCGGGCCCCGGGCGGTCTCGCCGTCGCCGAAATCCCAGAGGATATCCACCACCACATCACTTTCGTGGGCGAAGTCGTTGATGAAAAAGAGCGTCGGCTCCCCCGCCTTTGCCGGCTCCGGCAGACACCCGAAGGAGACCGTGGTCCCGACTCCCGGCCCCGTCTCCGTCACCTTCTCGGACGGAAAGACACCGATCACATCCGCGTGGTCCGAGCGATCCGCGACCCGGATCTTTTCAGGCCCCACCGCGATGACTTCCTCCAGGATCTCCATGTGGGCCAGAAACGACCGGTAGAGCTGATCCGGCGTGAGCTTGTCCGGCGTATCCTCACGGCTGTGATACCAGATCGGCTTCCCGATGACCATCAGCGTCGGCACTCCCAGTTCATGTAACCTCCCCTCCAGGTCCCGGTTGAAGATGATGTTCGACGCCGGGATATACGCCGCCGGCAGGAGGCGATGTTTTCTGATCGCGTCGACGGCGATGGAGAGCAGCAGCGGGTTGTCCGAAATCGATACACCCCGCTTCTCGTCCCCGCCGGTGGGGGATACGCCGTCCGGATTCCAGGAGAATCCGGTGGAGGCGAACCCGTCCAGGGAAAGATAGAGGAACGCCCGGTCGATGTCGTCCGTGTGATTCTTTACGAACTCCCGGGCGCCCACGTTTACCTCGTGGCCCGGGTGGGCGCAGAAAACCAGGGTGGGAAGGGTCCCCTCTTGCTCCCCGGCCCAGTGGGCCAGGGCGATCAGCCCGGCGTTGGCGGCGGCGTTGTCCACCGCACCATCGAAGACCGAATCGTAATGGCTGCCGATGATGACGACGTCGTCGCTCCCCGGGAGATAGCCGACCACGTCCCCGGTCTCGGCAATCGCCTCCGTCGCATCCAGGGAGACCTCCAGGGTCACGTCCCCGCCGTGCTCGTCCATGAGGGACTGGAGAAACATGCCGTCCCCCCGGGTGAGCAAAAGCCCCGGTATCCTCCCCGGCGGGTGGTCCTCCTTGAGGTGGTTGTACCGGGGGGCCAAATCGAAGGGGGCGTCGATCCAGGCGACGTAGGCGGCCGCCCCCGCCGCCTCGGCCTGGCGATAGGTGGCAAGCATCGAGTGGGTCGGGTAGTAGTTGAGCAGCACCCGGCTTTTTACCACGGCGACCTTCCCCTTCGGGTCGACGGTGGAGAAAACTCCGGGCGATCCCATCCCCAGGTCGATCGCCGGCGCCGTCACCGTCCCCCCCTCGGTGAACCATATCGCCTCGGCGGGGATGGTGTATTCAAAGCCCTTCCCCCGGGCGATGAGGGTGGGGGTCTCCGCCTCGTAGGAGCGAATCGGAAAGGGCTCATAGGCCACCCGCTCAAGCCCCGCTGCGTCGAATGCCCGGGCAATGTAATCGGCGGCGGTCCGCTCTGCGGGCGAGCCGGTGATCCGGGGCCCCATATTCACCAGGTCCATGACAATGCCGTACAACACCAGGGGAGTGATCTTCTCGGTCACAGTTTCGCCTCCTTTTTTACCTCATACCAATATATACAGGATATATCCTCTCAATCCCCGCCCTCTCCCTCAGAGCTGCCCATGACCCGGTCGACGAGCTCCGTCATGGCCGACGCTACCCGGGAGAGCTCATCGATTGGGACCTTATCCATCGTGTCCTGGGTGGCATTCCAGTAAAGGGGCGCCGAGATGAAGCTGAGGATCGGAAATCCCGCCTCATCCAGGGGGCACGCGTCCGTGGGGACCCCCAGGGGGGTGGTGGTGAGCAGCACGATGGTCCGATCGAGCTCGTAACGGTGCATCACGTCAATCGCCTTTTCCTCGAACCCGAGGCCGGGGGTGACGAACAGCGCCCGGGGCTGGAGAAGACCCGTCAATGAGAGCTCGCCGGTTGCGGTCATGGCAGCCTCCAGGGCGACGTGCTCGATGTGAATATCGGCGATGAGGTGCTTCTTCAGCGCCGCCTCCCTTTTTTCGATATACTCCCGCACGCCCAGGTCCCGGTACTGCTCACCGGCGAAGAAGACGAATCGCATCCCGACAGGCTTCGGTGCCGTCCTCTTTTTGTAGTGCTCCGCCAGGGCCAGCACCACCCCGCAGCCGGAACACTCCTCCACGGCGCCATGCCACATGGTGTCGTGGTGGGCGGCGACGATGACGAAGTCGTCGGCCTCCCCCGGAAGCTCGGCGACGATGTTTCTCGTTACGCCGGGTTTGGTCTCTCCGTCGAGGATCAGGGTGGCCGTCTCCCCCCTCCGGGCCGACCCCTCCAGCCGGGCGCCCGCCACCGGCCCCAGCCCCGCCGCCGGTGTGGGGCCCGGGATGCGGCCGGTCACGTCGCTGAGAGGATTGAAGAGAAAGGGGGTCAGCTCCTGCTCGGGCATGCCGGCGAGGGCTTCTCCGTCGAGCTCCCGGTATGCGTCCCCCACCGCCGGGTAGACGCCGATCACGCCTGCGGCCCCCGCCCGCTTTGCCAGGGTCAAAAAGGCCACCTCGGCCTCGGTGTTCCAGGTGATGTCCTGGACGTAGTCCCCCAGGGTGCCGTCGGTGTCCCGGTAGTCCAGGGCAATATCAAGAAGCGCCCGGTAGCTGAAGGAGCCGTAGGGGATGGCGGCGAAGATGATCTTCCCGGAGAGGGCCGCCTCGTCCAGGTTCGGATCGAAGGGATCCGAAACAAACACCAGGGGCGCGGTGACGCCCTCGGGGCCGGTGGTGACCGACGGGATATACGGAAAGACCTCGTACTCGTCGTCCCCCACCACCAGGCGGGCGTTACGATGCTCGACGGTGATCACCGGTATCTCATCGGTCGTCACCGTATATCCGTATCCCTCAAGGGTTGTGATCAAATATTCCTCGGCCCGGACGGCCGCCTGTGTGCCGGGCCGCTTGACGCCCAGGTCGTAGAGGTTTTGAACGTGATCGAGTATCTCTCGGGATGAATACGAAGTCCTCTTCATTCCAGGATGTATCCTTTCTCCGGTGGGCCGGGGATTCTGATCTCGTCCGGGTCTTTCTCCATGATCGCCTGGATCATCTGATCATATGCCTTTGTCGCCGGGACGATCTCGTCCACGGCGATCTTCTCCCAGGTGTCCTCGGCGGCGTTCCAGTAGACCGGGGCGGAGATGAAGCTGACCACCGGCAGCCCCGCCCGGTTGTAGGCCGACGCGTCGGTGGGCACCCCCAAAGGCGTGTTCGTGGGGAGCAGCGTGGTTCGCCTCAGGTCGTGGGCGACCACCGCTTCCTTCGCGATCTCCACCAGGGGGCCGGTATCGGTCACGAAGAGTCCCCGAGGCTGCACGTCTCCGGTGGGGACCAGGGCGCCCGCGTCATCGATCACGTATTCCAGAGCGAAGTGCTCGATATGGAGGTCACAGACGAAATTGTGTATCATATCGTCCTTGTGCCGATCGATGTACGCCCGGGAGCCGATGATCACCAGGCACTCGGCGGCGTCCAGCACGAAGGCCAGGGTCAGCTTCGGCTTTTTTGCGGCGTATTTTTTCGCCAGGGCCAGCACCGCGGCCACGCCGGCGGCGTCCTCGGTGGCCCCGGGCCACATGGAATCGTGATGGCAGGCCACCTGGAGGATGCGCTCGCTCTCCCCCGGCACCAGGCCGATGATGTTTCGGGTCACCGCGGACTTTGTGTGCCCCGTCAGGGTGAGGGTGCCCCTCGCCTCCCCCCGGGCGAGCAGCTCCTTCAGTGCGTCGCCCTCGGACTTTTTCAGGCCCACCCCCGGGATCGATCCCATCCGTCCCGTGAAGGGATTGGTGCCGTCGTAGCAGAGATAGGGGGTGATGTCGAACGGAAACACGCTGATGATCCCCGCCGCCCCGGCGGCCGTCGCGGCGTCATATGCCCGGCGCTCCTCCTCCACCAGCCAGGTCATGATCTGGGATTTCCCCGAGAGGGTGTCCTTCGGGTCGTGGACGGAGTGGGCGAACTCCCTCATCAGGTCGTAGGGAAGCTCACCGTGGGCGTAGGTGACCAGGGCCACAGCATTAGTGAAATCCTTCCCGGCGAAATCATCGTCCGTGCCGCCGCCTGCGTCGACAATCGGCCCGGTGACGCCCCCGGGAGGCGTGAAGGCGCCGTAGGAGATGGGATGGGGCGAAAATCCCCGGGTGCCCCCCGCCCCCCCCACCGTCAGCATCACGTGATCGTGAAACCACCCGGTAAAGGGCACGTCCTCCGCCCAGACCCGGGGGAGCCCCATCCCCCTCAGGGCCCCCAGGAGGTACGCCTCGGCATGGGCCCCGGCCGTGGTGCCGGGGCGCTTCATCCCCATGTCATAGAGGTCTCGCGCCCAGCCTAACATCTCGTCCAGCGTGAATGCATCAGCCATGGTTACTCCTTGTCCCGTGTGGGATGTTTCGATTCGGTATCGGTCTGAAACATTGTGAGAAATTCATCGTCTCCCGCACCCCGGCGCACCAGGGTGGGGGGCTTGGTCATAAAAGAGATGACCGTGGAGGGTTTCCCTTGAATGGCGCCCACATCGATGATCAGGTCCACGTCTCCCGAGAAGCGCCGGTTGATCTCCGCCGGATCAGACAGCGGCGCCTCTCCGGTGCGGTTGACGCTGGTGGTGATCACCGGGCCGCCGAATGCCCGGGCGATGTTCCGGGCCAGGTCGTAATCCGGTATCCGAACCCCCAGCCCCACCCCGGGGCCGATCACCCCGTCGGGGAGCTTCTCCTTGGAGGGGAAGATGAACGTATAGGGACCCGGCAGCCGCTCCAGGGCCGGGGCGTATTCCGCCCGGACGCGCACGAATTTGACGAGATCCTCGACGTCCGAGAGCATCACGGAAAAGACAAGCCCCGTCTTCCGTCCCTTGATTCTCATCAGGCGGGCCACCGCCTCCCGGTTCCGGGCGGAGGCGCCGAAGCCGTAGAGGGTGTCGGTGGGATAGACGATAACCCCCCCCTCTCGCAGCGCGGCGGCGGCGTTCTGTACGGCCCGGGGGCCCTCGATCAGGGCGTCAATGATCGTCATCGGTTTCGATATCCATCAGTCGCGTGTCCCACAGGTGTTTCGGATCCACGTTGGAAAGGGCCCGCATGATGCTCTTCATGACCCGAGGGTTGTCTTTTCTGAGATCGTTCACCAGGGCGCGCATGGACGCCCGCCGGGAGGTCGACTCGTCGTGAAAGGGGCAGGTGTCCCTGACCGGGAAGCCGGCCTCCCGAACGTACCTGTCGATCTTGTATTCGGGGGTCAATATCATCGGCCGGATAACGGTGTGGGCGCCGTCGTCGGTGACATACTTCGGTGCCAGGGACCTGATCTGCCCCCCGAAAAAGAGATTCAACAACAGTGTCTCAACGGCGTCCTCCCGATGATGTCCCAGGGCGATCTTGGTAAAGCCCCCCGCCTTCGCCCTGCTGTACAGCGCCCCCCGACGCATCCGGGAGCAGAATCCGCAGGGGTTCGACCCCGGTTTCACCTTCATCAGCATCAACTGGTATATCCCCGTGGGGAGGATGTCGTGCTCGACGCCCAGCTTCGTGAGATGTTCATCGATCGTCCGTGTATCCTCTTTGGTGTCGGGAAATCCCGCATCAACGTGCACCGCAAAGAGCGCAAAGGGTATCGGCGCCTTCTTTTGCAGGCGCATCAGGGTCGTCAGGAGCGCCCAGCTGTCCTTCCCGCCTGAAATCGCCACCAGCACGCGATCGTTCGCCTCGATCATCGCATATTCCATCGATGCCCGCCCCACGGTGCTGTCGAGGGCCTGCTCATACTTTGTCAACTGAGACACGGGTAAAAACCGCTGTACATCATACCCGGACATGGTATACACATTGACCGATTTTGTCAAAAATATTTCAGGCGAAACACGCCCGCCATGCCCGAAATCCAGCTTTTTAAAAAACAGATTGACGGGCATGAAGCCGTGGGGTACCATACAAAGTGTACGGCGCTCATCGCCGAGCATCCAGCCGCATCATCATGCATAGCATCTATTTCTTTTAAAGAGCTCGCTTCACACGTCAAACGGACCGGTCTTGATTGCTCTGAGATTGACTTCCAGGAAGCACCGGTGTTCTATCCCTGGTTGAGGGGGGCCGTGTACGATGAAAAAGCCCAAATTATCGAGTAGAACCGACCATCTCCTGTCCGTTCGATCCGGCGGGCTTTCTCTCGCCCTTTCGTTTCTGCTGCTGATCCTCATCCCCGGCTGCTCCCCCTCCACGGGAAGCACCGATCGCCTCTTTTCCGCGGTGCCGACCCGGTACTATGAATCGGTGGAGATATCGGATATCGAGGCGGCGGAGCGGCTGCTGGGCCTGGCACCGGTGGACCATCTCTCTCCCCTGGAGGACAAGCTTGAATTCTTCTTGCGCATCGGCAGGTTCTCGTTTTCCATGGGGGAGCTCTCGTATCTTCTGGGAGACGAGGCGCCCCTGGGATTCGATCCGGGTGATTTTCGCGCTCGGTCTCTCGCCAGGACCGAATCCTTCGCGGTGACGGTGGTGCTGGGGAACTTCAACCAGTCGGAGATCGTGAAGAATCTCACTCACGCGGGCTACGAGACAACCGAGCACCGGGGATACACGGTCTATTCCCTCCCCTGGCCGGACGCGATCGGCATGGGCGGGCTTCCGCTGTCCTTTTCCAACCTGGTGTTCCTGGACCGGGATCTCATCGCCCACGCCCCCACCAAAAAGCTCCTCATGGACTACCTGGATCGCCTGGAGATCCGCACCCTAGCCGAAGACGAGGACATCGCGGCCATCACGGACCGGGTGGAGGCGGACGGCGCCCACACGGCCCTCTTCATCGGATCCAGCATCACCATGACCTCCCTCTACGACGAACAGGAGCGGCTCTTCATCCGGGAGCCCGACGACTGGGGATTCCCGGAGTATCGCCTGCACCCGTATACCTACTACGCCTTCGGGGTACGGCCGAAAAACACCGACGACGGCGTCACCCAGGACATCACACTGATCATCTACTACCAGGACGAATCCTCTCCGGCGGCGGACCGGGAGCTGTTGCTCCGGGGGCTGACCGAGGGGCTGAGCGTCTCCCGGCAGACCCCGTTTCGCGAGCTGTTCAGCGTGGAGGAGGTAAAGGCAACCGGCCGCATGCTCACGGCGCATCTCGTCTCGATCGATGATTTCGACATCGAACTGCTCATCCGCCTGGCGGACCTCCCGTTTCTGGTCTATTGAATCCTTTTTCCCGTTTCCGTATCAAAATAACAGAGATATTTAGAAAAGAGGACACCATGCAGCATACGTTCGGCACGATACCGAGACTTGTGACATCTCTTTTCATCGCGGCGTTTCTCCTGGCGACCCCCGTTGCTCAAAGGGCCGCCGGCCAGGATTTCGATTTCGGCGATTTCAACCTCATCTCCGTCGACGAGGAGATCGAGATCGGAAAGGAGATGTCCCGGGAGGTCGAAAAGGAGTATCAGCTCTATCCCGAAAATGAGGTCCAGCGTTACGTCCGGGAGCTGGGGAGCCGGATCGCCGCCTACGCCCCCAACACCGACAACATCCCCCTTTCCGTCAAGGTCATCAAGGACGACGAGGTCAACGCGTTTACGATCCCCGGAGGCTTTGTCTACGTGAACTCGGGACTCATCCGCAGGGTGGATACGGAGGCGGAGCTGGCCGGCGTCATCGCCCACGAGATGGGCCACGCCGTCAAGCGCCACGGCACGGAGCAGCTGACCCAGATCATGGGCGTCAACATGGTGATGGGGCTTCTCTTTGGAAGCGACGCCCCGGACTGGCAGTACCTGCTGGGCGATCTTTTCTCCTCGGTGGGATTGCTGGCCTACGGCAGGGACAACGAGCTCCAGGCGGACCGGCTGGCGGTGAGGATCTCCCACGCCGCGGGATACGACGCCACCCAGTATTTGAACTTCATGTACAAGCTCCAGGAGCTGGAGGATTCGGAGCCGTCGGCCCTGACGGAGCTGTTCTCCACCCACCCCGCAACGTCCGAGCGGATTTCCACCATCAAAACGGAAATCTCCCAGCTCGACTCGAAGAACACGAGACCCATCGTCAACACCCGCTCGTTCGACAACATGAAACGAAGAATACGATAGGAGTGAGGGCCCCTCTCCCGCTTTTTACATCTCGTACAGAGAGACGGGGCCGTCTCCCGATTCCTTGGTTTTTCTCCCGCCGCCCCGGGCGAACGACACGGCCGTCGCTGTTCCATACAGGATCAGGAACCCGGAGACGGAAAAGAAGAGGTAGCGATAGTCGAACCAGTCCATCATCACCGACAGAAAATAGGGCCCCGCGATTGCCCCCAGGGAAAATCCCACCGATAAATACGCCGCCCCCCGGGTGACGTACTCCTCGGTCAGGTCGTCTCCCAGAATGGCCATCCCCACCGGATACGTGGTGCTGATGATGCCGCCGGAAAAAAACGTGACGATCATCAGCGGTATGGGATTATCAAACCAAGGACACAGGAAGAATCCCGCCGCCCCCACAAACGCCGTTATCGCCAGGAAGAGGTGCTTGTTGGTTCGATCGGCGAGCATGCACAGCGGGTATTGAAGCACAATCCCCCCCACGAGAAACGACGTGACGATGAGACCCATCTGAGACAGAAGAAATCCGCTCTTTTCCAGGTAGAGGGCGATCAATCCCAGGATTCCCTCATAAATCAGGCCGAAAATCATCGCCGAGAGGATGGGTATGAGAATAAGCATCGGAGACAGGGGCCTCCTGCTTTCCTTTTTAGGCGGGGCGTAGGGTTTGAGCAGAATGATCACCGTTAATAGCGGCAGTGCGCACACCACGGCCCCGACGTAGAAGGGAAGCCTCTCGCCCATTTCGTAGAGGCGAAATCCCATGATCGGCCCCAGGGCGCTGCCGGCGGCGATGGCCACGCCGTAAATGCCCATGTTCCGCACCCGTCGTGTAGGATCGCTCAAGGCGATAATGTACGCCTCGGTGGTGACGAAGATAAAGCCCAACAGCAGCCCATATATGGAGCGTAGAAAAAAGAAGTGCCCCACGCTCCGGGCGAGGGCGTAGAGGAACACGATGACGCAGAGAAACACCAGGCCCCAGATCAGCACGTTCTTCCCGCCGATTTTGTCAATGGCCGGGGGAGTCAGCAGCGAAGAGACCAGGGCGGCGCCGTTTGCCAGCAAAAGGGAGAGGCCCACCAACATTACCGTGGCGCCCGCCCGCTCCATCGCCAGGGCGAGGATCGGCATGCTGAGGCCCAAAGAAAGCCCCAGGATGCCCATAGAGAGAAAGGCCGGTAAAAGAGAAGTCCGTTCTCGTGTCATCGTACCGTGTCACCCATCATGTGAACGTTCTGTTCGTCTCGGTTCCGCTCGACAAACGGCGCCCCCCCATGGGACGCCGTTTGTTCCGGTGTCGTATTGCATCCGCCGCGCCGATAATTATGGGCGTCAGGTCCATAACGGCACGGTTTAAAAATCAAACATGCTTTTCTACTGTACCATAAATGTTATCGAGGTCAACTCCCTTCCGCCCGAATCATTGTCGTTCATGCGAAAATCATAGGTGCCTATCATCTCCGGAGCGGTAAAGGTCATGGTGCCCGAGGTCGCCCCGTCCATGTGTTGATAGGCGATATCGTGCAGGTCGTTCGTCGACTCATCCCCGTGGGACACGCTGGAGGGGATGATCCCGATCCACCCGCTTGTGGGAAGCCCCGCCGGCGCGGTAAAAGAGAGGGTGATGCTCTCCCCGGGGGCGAAGACTGTTTTACGGAGGACGATGGACGCAGCCCCTCCGCCGCCGCCTCCCGATGATACCACAGTGAACGTGGTGGACTTCAGCTCCACACCGCTGGTGTCGGTATCGTGCATGCGAAAGTCATACGTGCCGGGGGTGGAGGGGGCGGTAAAGGTCATGGTGCCCGACGTCATCCCGTCGAGGTATTGATAGGAGATGTCATGCTGGTCGTTGGTCGATTCATCGCCGTGGGGAATGCTTGACGGGATAATACCGATCCACGCGTTGGTGGGAAGCCCTGCGGGCGCGGTGAAATGAAGCGTGATGCTCTCACCCGGAGCGAACTCAAGCTTGTCCATCCAGAGCGACACGCCGGAGGTCTGAGCATGAGCGGGTGCCGCGGACAGCACCCCCAGGCACAGCACGGCGGCGACGATCAGGCTCCAGGTTACTGTGGTTTTTGTAAAGAAAGAACGTTTCATGTGTACCTCCCATAAAAAAGTGTTTTTTATATTCCCGATCGCCCGGCTCCCAGCAGGACCCGGGCGATAATGCGCTTTACTCCTGCCCGAAAGGGTAGGGACGTATCGATTGTAACAGTGTAGGGTAATTCCTCTGTACCCGGCTGCTGGGCAAAGGTCTTCTGTCGCCGAAACACCTCAACGGTTGCGTCGGATGCGTTTTCCGACCACATGCGCTTCTCAATCCGCCCCTCCACCAGATCGTCGGGGCACACGGCATGAACGACGAGAAGCCGGGCCCCCAGGTCCTCGGCCATGCGTCGGACCCGCTCCCGCTCGTCTCTTTTTAGATACGCGCCGTCCAGGATGACGGGGCGCCTTGCGAGCAGCCGCTCCTCCGCCCTCGCCAGCATCTCCCGGTAGGTCTTCTCGTGCATCCGGGGGGTATAGAGCCCCCGGTTGAAGTCGCTGTACGTGTGGGACGACGGATCGACGCCGGCGAGCTCCTTCCTGACCTCGTCGGTGGATATCACGTCCCATCCCAGTTCATCGGCGGCCCCTGTGGCCAGGACGCTTTTCCCCGTGCCCGAGAGGCCGGTCATCACGATGACGAAGGGGGTCCGGTGACCGACGGCGTAGTGATGGGAGAGGGAGAAATAGGCGAGAGCGTCTTCTTTCGCCCGCTCCTGCTCCTCGCGAGGCTCATCTTCATCCGCCCGGATGAAGCTCTCCACCTTTCCCCGAACATAGGCGGTATAACAGGCGTAAAAGGGGAGGAGGCGGGAAAGCTCTTCGTCTCCGGAGAGCGCCTGGTATTCCGAGACGAACAGGCTCGATAGATTGGGATGGAGGTGGAAGTCCAGGTCCATCGCCAAAAAGGCCATATCCTCGGCCACATCCTTCATCCGAAACCGCTCGTTGAACTCAATGCAGTCGTAGATATGAATCGAGTCCCCATCGATGCAGATATTCCTGGAGTGGAGGTCTCCGTGGCCCTCCCGGATGAAGCCGCCGGCGATCCTCCTATCAAAGGCCTCCCGATTCTCTTCGAAAAACGCGTCCACGTATTCTTGAATATCCTCGAACTGTTCCCGGGTGACGGTATCCCCGATGAACGCTTCGGTCTGGGCGAAGTTCTCGTCGGTGTTGATCCTCACAGCCCCGAGATCCCCAAACTCGTCCACGCCGGGGCCGGTGGGGGCGGCCCGATAGAAGGGGACCAGGATGTCCGCAATCCGGCGGATGTGCCCGGGCGTCACCAGGTCGGCGTCCAGCATGACGTTCATCATGCCGTCCTCCGGCAGCCGCTTCATCACCACCGCGTAATCGACGACCTCTCCCGTTCCGTCGATCTCCACCCCTTCCCCACGCCTCGTCACCGGGACCACGCCCCGGTAGACATCCGGACAGAGCCTCCGGTTCAGTCGCACCTCCTCTGTGCAGTAAAACTTTCTTCGTGACAGGTCCGAGAAATCGAGGAACCCGCGGCTCACCGGCTTTTTCAGCTTGTAGGCAAGGTCGCCGGCCAAAAACACCAGGGAGATCGGCGTCTGCACCAGCTCCACGGCGGGGGGCGAGTGGGGATAGGCGTCGGGATTGGAGAGCCCCCGGATAAGCAGACGGATATGTCGATGCGATGGGTTCATAGGCAGTGCAGAAAACACCCGCGACCTTTCTTTGTCCGCAAAGGGCGGACCATCGAGACTTTTTCGCTTGATCAAAGACCGGATATACGCAGAAACCGGGCCGGGGGCCACACACGCACGACGTTATTGTATACCAAATATTCTCATATGAAAAGGAGAAGGCGAGGATCTCAATCAGTCCTTCAGAAACGGGGCGATCTCTTCGACAAGGCTTCGCTCCACCCGGGCGCCGGGACTGGCGACCACCTGGGCGGCGATGTACGAGGCGACCCTCCCGGCCCTTTCCATGCCGATGCCCCGGGCGATGGAATAGAGGATCCCGGCGGCATAGGCGTCCCCGGCGCCGTTGGTGTTGTCCACCGACGTGTCGACGGCGTCAAAGACCCAGTATTCATCGTCGGCCTTGACGAGGCTCCCCTTCTCCCCCAGCTTGACGACGGCCACCTCACACATGTCGTAGATCTCGTGCAGGGCCTCCAGGTCATGCTTCCCGGTAAAGGCGTGGGCCTCCATCTCGTTGACGAACACGATGTCGGCGTATTGTTTTACGATATCGGTGATCGACTCGAGATTTCTCCCCACCAGGGCCGGGTCGGCCAGGTCTATGGATACCTGCGTGTCGTTTTGCCCGGCGATCTCCATTGCGTGGATGCAGGTATCCTTCAGGGCCGGGTCCTCGAGCTGGTATCCCTCGATGTGCAGGATGCGGCTCTTTTTAATGTCATCTTCAAAGACATGATCCCGGCGAAACGACAGCGCCGCCCCCAGGTGGGTGGCGAAGGTTCGCTCCGAATCGGGAGTAATGAACGTGATGGCGTGGCCGGTCCGCCGGGTGTTGTCCACAGAGAGGCGCGAGGCAACCCCGTGCTCCACGGTCTTCTGCTCGTATATGCCGCCGTGCTCGTCGTCACCCACGGTCCCCAGCATGACCGCCGTGCCGCCCAGGGCGCACACCCCCGCCAGGGTATTGGCGCTGCTGCCACCGGGGGCGGTCCTGACAGTATAGGAGCCCATCATCTCAAGGATCTTTCCGCTCTGCTCCTCGTCGATCAGGTGCATCTCCCCCTTTTTCAGGTCTATCTCCGCCAGCATCCCGTCGTCCACCTCGAAGATGAAATCCAACAGCGGGCTGCCGATGCCCGCCACGTCGAATGTTTTTTTAGTTCCGGTTTTATCGTTGCTTGTAGTATCCATGGTGCGTATCTCTTTTTATATCTGATTCCCGGGGACGGAGAGCCCCCAGAAAGATCCTCGCTCCCCCCTTTTCCCTCTGCCTCCTTCCCCTCCCGGCTTCGGGGGATTTCGGCCTCAGTAAAAGAGGTCGTCGAAGAATCCCTTCTTCACCTTGATCTTGTGCATCGGAAAAATCGTCCGCTTGATATCCCGGATGCTGTTCTGGGCCTCGGTCATCACCTCCTGCTTCCGCCACTCCCCCATGCGGTAGGGATCGTCCATGAGGCCGTGAAGCTGGAATCCCTCGGTCCTCGCCTTTTTCACAAACTCCTCGGGCAGCTCGTCGGGCAGGTCGATGTCGTTCAGAAGGGCCCACACCAGCGTCCAGAGCCGGGCGGTGTTGAACTCATTGTAGCCGCCGCCCCCCAGGCAGAGCCATCGGGTCGATTTCTCCCGCATTTTCCTGACGGCGTGGAGAAATCCCTCGCTGGTCAGGTTCATGTTGGCCAGGGGATCGGTGTGCATCATGTCGCACGCCACGAGGCTCACCAGCACGTCCGGGTTGAACTTATCGATAATCGGCTCGAACACCTGGTCGAAGGCCCAGATAAACGTGGCGTCGTCTGTGCCGAACCTGAGGGGCACGTTGACCGAATAGCCCTTTCCCTTCTCCTCGCCGATCTCGTCGGTAAACCCGGTGCCGGGGAACAGCGATCGGCCGCTTTCGTGCAGCGAGAGGGTCAGGACCCTGTTCGAGTCGTAAAAGGCGGCCTGGACCCCGTCGCCGTGATGGGCGTCGATATCCACGTACATGACCTTCATCTTCTTGGAGAGGAAGTACTCGATGGCCACCGCGATGTCGTTGATAAAACAAAACCCCGAGGCCCGATCCCTCATGGCGTGATGCATGCCGCCGGCCATATTGAACGCCCGCTTGACCTTCTTCTCGCCGATGAGCCGGGCGGCGGTCATGGTGCAGCCCAGCACCGTCAGAGAAAAATCATACATCCCCGGGAACACCGGGTTGTCCCCCGGCCCCATCCCGTACCCGGCATACTTCTCCTTGAACACGCCGTCGTTGGCCTCCTTGAGAATTGCCAGGTATTCGTCGGTGTGAAACGCCCTCGCCTCCTCACCATCGGCCTGGGTGGGGGCCTCGTACACGGCGTCTTCCAGGGCGTCGAGCTTGAAGGCCTTGATCAGGTCAATGGCATAGCTGACCCGCTCCCACTTGATGGGATGACCGGGTCCGTAGTTGAACCGGTGGAAGCCGTCGGGGAGAATGAGGGCCGTTTTGGTTTTTTTCCGTGCGATGGGGACCTCCCTGTGATTATGTGTGTGATCTTCCGCTCCGGAGCGTCATCCCCGGTATCTTTAAGCAGGATCAGTGCCGACGGGTGAACTTCATCCCCGCGAAGGTCACCGTTGAGTTATATTCATCCATGCTCGTCAGGTCGTAGCTGAGAAGAACCCCTTTTGAATCTTCCAGCACCCTGAGCATCGCATACAGGGCCGAGAAACCGCAGATACGTCGCTTGTCGTCATCCGAGGCGATGTGGGCGAGGAGCCGCTCGCTGTCCGCCGCCTCGAGGATCTCGATCATCTCCCGATCCCTCTTCTCGATAACCGCCAGGTCATCGGCCGTGATCGGTTTTTCATCACCATACTTGACGCCCACGTGGGCGAAATCCACCGACGCGATGAACACGACCCGGCCGTTGAAATCAGCCGTCGCACCCCTGAGGGCCTCGACGAAGCGATCCACCATCTTTTTTGCCTCGGGGAATTGATCCGACGACAACACCTGGTGGGGGAAGGACGCCAGGATCGGGGCGATAGAGAAGGGACGATCCTTCAGGATGTATTTGAGGAACACGGTCTGGAACTCGATGGTGTGCTCGGTGCGGTGCAGCGCCTCTCCGTCGAACAGGGCGTCGTCGTATCTTTTGTTCAGATCGTTCATGAATTCGACGTCGGTTGTGACCGTTCCCAGGGGCGTTTCGAAATCCTTTGTGGTGCCGGCGAACAGCCGCTCGAGGCCCCCGTGGCCGATGCCGAGGATCACATAGAGGTCCGCCGGGGAGTTTTCCATGAGCGCGCCGTAGGCGTGGGCGAAGCTGGGGCCGCCGGCGTTGATGCTGATGTGGGGGGCGACGATGGCGGTCGTCTCGTCCGTGCCGTCCCCCTTGGATGTCGGGTCCACCCCCGCCCGGGTGAAATACTCACCGATCTCGATGTCCAGCGCCTTCGGCTCCTCGCTGTACCCGCCGCCGGCATGGACCGGATGCCTCACGGGAGAGGCGTGAAACTCCTCATCCACCTGCTGCTTATGACGGAGAAACCGCTCGCTCAAGAGGAAATGGTGCTCGTCCAGCTCCCGGGCGATAAACCGGATATTTTCCGAAGGCACATCCTGGCCGTACTGCTCCTTGAGCTTGTCTCTGATGTCCTCGATCGTATTCGTGCCGGTGAAATGCTGGATGACCGCCAGTGCGTCTCTCGGTAAAGCGATGATCTCCTGGGCGTACAGGTGGGGATCCCTGAGGGCGACGCCGGGCTGGCCGGAGAGGTCCACGGCGAACATATCGACGCTTCTGATTTGCGGGTATTCGTAGTCGGACATATATAAAAATCTCGAATACGCCGGGGAACGTCCCCACATCCCCGGAAAAATAAAGAAATAGTCACTGAAATATGTATGTATCACACGATTGTGAGAGGGTCAAGGCGAAAAGAGGAGTCCGAAACCCGCGGTTCCCCTTGCAGAGGGGTTTTCGCTCTGCTATGATGGTACGTATATTCCTTCCGGCACAACCGCTCATGAAAGGGGGTATCTCTTTTGCGTATTACATTTCTCGGAGGGGCCAGAACCGTCACCGGCTCATCGTTTCTCATCAGCACACAGCACGGAAACCTGATGGTGGACTGCGGGATGTTCCAGGGGAGGCGGGACCTCGTGAAGCGAAATTACCTCGAGGCCATGTATGACCCCCAAGACGTGGACGCGGTCGTTTTGACCCATGCCCATATCGACCACAGCGGCCTGATCCCGAAGCTGGTCCGGGAGGGGTTCCGCGGACCGATCTGGGCCACCAAGGCCACTGCGGACCTCTGCGAGCTGATGCTGCTCGATTCCGCCCACATACAGGAGATGGAATCGGAGTGGATGACCAAGCGAAACCTCAGGAAGGGTGAGGAGCCGGTCAATCCGATCTATACCGTCGAGGACGCCAAGCGATGCCTGGGGTCGTTTTCCCGGGTTTTTTATGACGAGGAGTTCGAGCCGATTCCCGGATTCCGGGTGATCTACCGGGACGCGGGGCACATCATCGGGTCGGCCATCGTGGAGATATGGGTCATGGAGGAGGACACCGAGACAAAGCTCGTCTTTTCCGGGGACCTGGGGGTGGTCGATCAGCCCATCATCAAAGACCCCAGCGTGGTCACGAGCGCCGACTACCTCTTCATCGAATCCACCTACGGCAACCGCCTGCACCGGACCAAGGAGGAGAGCAGGGACGAATTTCGGGATGCGATCATCGAAACCACCGCCCGGGGCGGGAAGGTCGTCATCCCGTCCTTCGCGGTGGGCCGCACCCAGGAGATGGTCTATTATCTGGGGGAGTTCGCCCGGGAGGGGGTGCTGCCGGATATCCCGATCTATGTCGACAGCCCCATGGCCACCTCTGCGACGGAGATCGTCAGGGATAATCCCCAGTGCTTCGACAGCGAAACCCTCGCTCTCCTCACCGCCGGGGAGACACCCCTCAAGCCGCCGCGGCTCACATTCACCCGGAGCACCGATGAATCCATCGCCATAAACCAAAAACCGGGCCCCGCCATCATCATCTCCGCCAGCGGCATGTGCACCGCGGGACGCATCAAGCATCACCTGCGCCACAACCTGTGGCGGCCCGAGGCGTCGGTGATATTCGTCGGCTACCAGGCCGAGGGGACCCTGGGGAGAATGATTGTCGGCGGCGCGGAACGGGTGCGCATCCTGGATCAAGAGGTTCAGGTCAACGCGAAGATATACACCATCGGCGGGTTCTCCGCCCATGCGGACAGAAACGAGCTGATCGCCTGGGCATCCCACTTCCGGGGAAGCACCCCTCACTGCTTCGTGATTCACGGGGAGGAGCGGGCGGTCCTGGCGTTCCGGGACGCCCTGGAGAGTGAGCTGAACTTCACCGCATACGTGCCCCGATGGGGGGAGAGTGTCTCCATCGCCCTTGATGGAAAGGTGGAGTCCCTCTCGGTCACCGAGCCGGGGGAGCGAGTCGCCCTGGAGGGGAGCAGGACCGAAAAGGACCTCTTTTTCATCCGGGATCGCATCGATCGGATGCTGGAGGAAGGGGCGTATACCGATAAAACCGCCTTTTACGAGCGGGTACGCCAGATCAAGAAGCTCGTCGGTGACCTGGTGGAAACCCCCGGGATCGACTGATCGAAAGAAACCGCCCGGAGATTTCAGGCGGGGGACACGGCATCATCCGTCGTTGATGAATCGCATAAGCTCGGAGGCGGCGGCCTCGATGGCCCGACGGCGATGGCTGATGCTGTTTTTCTCACTATCGGCCATCTGGCCGTATGTCTTTTTCAGGGGGGGATAGAAAAAGAGCGGGTCGTACCCAAAGCCGTTCGTCCCCAGCGGCGCATCGGCGATAAGCCCTCGACACTCCCCTGTGACCACCGTCTCCCTCCCCTCGGGGGAGACGATCGCCACCGATGCCCGAAAGGTTGCGGTCCTCTCCTTCTCGGGAACGTCTTTCATCATCCGAAGGAGCTTTTCGTTGTTGGCCCGGTCGTCGGCGTTCGGCCCTGCGAACCGGGCGGAGTAGATGCCCGGGGCGCCGTCGAGGGCGTCGACGACGATCCCGGAGTCGTCGGCCAGGGCGATCATGCCGGTATGCTCCGCGGCGACCCGCGCCTTTATCAGGGCGTTCTCCGAGAATGTCGCCCCGTCTTCCGGGACATCGGGAAAGCCGGGAAATGTCGACAGGTCCAGGAGCGTCACCCGGCCCGAGAGGCCGGTCTGATTGAATATATCGGAGAAGTCCCTGACCTTGCCCCTGTTCTTCGTGGCGAGCACTACCTCAGTCTTCGACAATGACCCCTCCCAGCGCCTCCCGCTGCTTCTCGATGAGGTTCTGTATGCCGATTTCGGCGATGGAGAGCATCTCGTCGAAGGTCTTTCGATCGAACGGCGTCTCCTCGGCGGTGCCCTGCACCTCAACGAAGAGGCCCGAGCCGGTCATGACGAAATTCATGTCCACCTCCGCCGACGAATCCTCCTCGTAGTCGAGATCCAGCAGGATACGGCCGTTCACCACACCGGCGCTCACGGCGGCAATGTAGTCCTTCAGGGGAAACCGGGAGATGGTCCGGTCCCGCTTGAGGGTCATCAGGGCGTCGGCCAGAGCCACGAACCCGCCGGTAATGGCCGCCGTGCGGGTTCCGCCGTCGGCGCAGATCACGTCACAGTCCACCCAGATGGTTCGCTCCCCCAGGGCCTTCATATCCACCACGGCCCGGAGCGCCCGACCGATGAGCCGCTGAATCTCCATGGTGCGGCCCCCCGCCCTCCCCTGGGTCACCTCCCGGGTCATGCGGCTGTCGGTGGAGCGGGGCAGCATCCCGTATTCGGCGGTCACCCACCCCTCGCCGCTTCCCTTCAGAAACGGGGGGACCCTTTCTTCCACCGAGGCGGTGGTGATAACCCGGGTCTTCCCCATCTCGATCAGGGCGCTCCCCTCGGCGTGGGGGATGTAGTTTCTCTGGATGGAGATGGGCCTGATGATGTGGGGCTGTCTCCCGTCGGCCCGCATGCCCGGTCCGGGGGCGTCGGATGCAGTGTTGGAATCGACTTTCAGAAACTTGTATTTCACGATTCGATCCGTTTCGTTGAGGAAAAACTATATGATAAAAAACATCGAGAAGGATTGTCAAGGGTGAAAACCGGAAAAAACCGGATTTTATTTTGCGCATGTCCCCACATGATATGGATATGCCTTTTGATCGGAGAAAAACAAAGACCCGCCCCGAGACGACGCCGACCGATGATCTGCATAAAATGAGAGAATGGTATCAAAACGGCACGCGGTGCGCACGTGCCGTCATGTCTTCCTTTGATGTTTCTCCGGCCCCTCGGGCCATCCCGGTACCGGACAAAAACCTGGTTTCCTTCAACCGCCGCCGCTCCGACGTCGGCATCCACATCGCACCGTGTAACCGGTCACCGCGCCGATCCCCTTCACGATCTCTCGTTCTCCACCTTTCTTCATCCTCGATCTATCGAATCAGCCGGCAGGCCGCCCGGTGGGTCGGCGAGATATCCACCATGTCCGGAACGATGCGGCTGCACTGCTCGTCCGCGATGGGACACCGGGTGTGGAATCGACACCCCGAAGGCGGATTCACCGCCGAGGGGATCTCTCCCCTGGGAATGGCGTGCTGTCGCCTCGCTGCCGGGTCCGGCACCGGCACGGCGGAAAGCAGCGCCTGGGTGTAGGGGTGTTTCGGATTTTCGAACACCTCGTTTATGGTCCCGATCTCCACGATCACCCCGAGGTACATGATCGCCACCCGGTCGCAGACGTATTTCGCCGTGGCGAGGTCGTGGGTAACGAAGAGATAGGTGAGGTTGTATTCCTCCTTAAGCTTGAGCATCAGCTCGAGGATCAGGGCCCGGACGGAGACGTCGGCCATGGCGATGGGCTCATCGGCCACCACCAGCTTCGGATTCACCGCCAGGGCCCGGGCCAGGACCACCCGCTGCTTCTGGCCACCGGAGAGGAGGTGCGGGTAACGCCGGGAGATGTCGTGCACCGGGGTGAGGGCGACGCTCTCCATGACCTCATTGATGCGCTCCTGGCGCTCCTGCCTGGTCCCGAAATGCTGCACCGTCAGGCTGTGGCCGATGTTCTCCGCCACGGTCATCCTCGGGTTGAGGGAGGCGTGGGGGTCCTGAAAGACCATCTGCATGTTGGGGCGAAACCGCCGAAGTCTGCCCCCGGAGAGCTCGGTGATATCTTCATCTTCGAAGGTGATCGACCCCTCGGTTGCGTCGAGAAGCCGCATGATCAACCTCCCGGTGGTCGTCTTGCCGCAGCCGCTCTCGCCGCACAGGCCCATCACCTCGCCTTTCCGAATAGTGAAGGAGATGTCGTCCACCGCCCGGACGAAGAGCCGCTCCCGGGAAAGCAGCCCCTCGATGAAGCTCGTCGATACGGGGAAGTATTTTTTCAGATTTTGTACTTCGACCAGGTTCTGTACACTCATGCCGCTCCCTCCCCGTACAGAAAGCACTCCACCCGCCTGCCGTTTTCAGTGATTCCCCTGGGCTCTTTCTGCCTGCAGATATCCATCGCCCGGGGGCATCGGGGATGAAAGGAGCAGCCGGCGGGGGGGTCGATGAGGTTCGGCGGCGATCCGGACATGGTATAGAGGCTCGACTGATCGAGCTTGATGTTCGGTATCGACGCTAACAGTCCCTGGGTGTAGGGATGCAGGGGATTTTTAAAAAGGTCGAACACGTCCCCCTCCTCGACGATGGTGCCGGCGTACATCACCGCCACCCGATCGGCAAGCTCCGCGACGATGCCCATATTGTGGGTGATCAGGAGTATCGTCAGGTTGTACTCCTCCTTCAGGTCGTTGAGGAGATCAAGAAAGTGGGCCTCGACGATGACGTCCAGGGAGTTGGTCGGCTCGTCCGCGATGATGAGCCGGGGGTGCAGGATCAATCCCAGCCCGATCATGATGCGCTGGCGCATGCCGCCGGAGAGCTGATGGGGAAACTCGTGAAGCCGGGAGTGGGAGATGCCCAGGCGCTCCACGAGGGTCTCGATGCGCTCCATGGCCTGGTCTTTGCTCATACCGTTTCCGTGGGAGGCGATAGTTTCCAGGAAATGACGGTCGAGGCGAACGAGCGGGTTCAGGGACGTCATGGGGTCCTGAAAAACCATCGCAATGCGGGATCCCCTGATGGCTCTCATGTCGCTCTCTTTTTTCTTAACCAGGTCCTCGCCCTCGAAGACGATCTTTCCCCCGGCGATTCCGCCCGGGGGGCGGACCAGCCGGAGGATCGAGAGGCCCAGGGTCGATTTGCCGCAACCGCTCTCGCCCACCAGCCCCACCACCTTCCCGGTGGGGAGGTCAAGAGTGGCCCGGTCGACAGCCTTAACTGTTCCATCGAACGTGGGGTAATGTATGGAGAGTTCCTGCAGGGAGAGAATCGGATCGTTCACTAGTGCTCCTTCAACCTCGGGTTGAGTATCTCGTTGAGGCCCTCGCCGATCATGGTGAACGACAGGGCCACCAGGGTGATCATCAGGCCGGGGAAGGTGACGACCCACCAGGTGCCCAGGGGCACAAAGACCTTCCCCTTGGAAAGATCGATGCCCCAGTCCGGCCGATCCGGCGGCAGACCCAGCCCCAGGTACGACAGGCCGGCTTCCGTGAGGATGGCGTCGGCCACGTTCAGGGAGAACACCACCGCCAGGGACGCAATAACGTTGGGGAAGATGTATTTGAGCATAATGGTCATCGCCCTGGCGCCGATGGATCGGGCCGCCTCCACGTAGAGCTCTTCCTTGACCGACAGCACCTGTCCCCGGACCATGCGGAAATAGGTGGGGATGTAAATAACGGCGATGGCCAGGGATATATTGATGACGCCGGGCCCCAGCATGGCCGCCATGACGATTGCCAGAATCAATCCCGGGAAGGAATAGATGGAATCCATCACCAGGGCGAGCACCCGGTCGAGCTTGCCGCCGTAGTAGCCGGACATCAGCCCGATGGGAATACCCACGAATGCGGAAAAAAGCGCCGCGGTGACGGAGATGAGAAGGATCGTCTGGGAGCCGTACAGTATCCGGGAATAGACGTCGAATCCCAGGTTGTTGGTCCCCATGATGTACTCCCTGCAGGGGGGCGTAAAACGCTCGCCCACACTCTCCAGGGGGTCATAGGGAGACAGGAGCGGCGCAAAAATTGACATGAAGATGATAACCGAAAGAATGATCCCTCCCACGACGACGATATACCACTCGGCCCGGTGCTTCTTGCCCATCGTGATGAAGAATCGAAACGGTTTTCTGAGAACGCGTGTGAACATGGTCGCCTCCCCTCAGTATCGAACCCGTGGGTCGATGAACGCATAGATGATATCGACGACCAGAGATATGGATGCCACCAACAACGCGATGAAGATGATGGTTCCCTGTATGGCCGGGAAATCACGGTAGTTGACCGCCTCCACCAGATAGCTCCCCATGCCGGGCCAGGAGAAGGTGGTCTCGGTGAGCACCGCCCCGGCCATGAGATAGGCGAACTGGAGCCCCATCATGGTCAATACCGGGACGAAGGCGTTTTTCAGGGCGTGGCGGTAGACGACCTTCTTTCGCTTGATACCCCGGGCGTCCGCCGAGAGGATGTAGTCCTGCTTGAGGACGTCCAGCATGTTGGCCCGTGTCAGGCGGACGAAGATGCCCGAGAGCACCAGCCCCAGGGTCATGGCGGGAAGGACGAGGTGAAACAGGGAGTTGGTCACCTGCTTCCAGCTCCCGGAGATGATGCCGTCCAGGACGAAGAGCCCGGTGATCACCTCCGGGGATATCCGGGCGCTGATGCGCCCGGCGATGGGAAAGGCGAACCTTCCCCCGGTGATGTCGTTGAGCCACACCCCAAATATAATCTGGAGCATCAGCCCCAGCCAGAATATTGGTATGGAATATATAGCGATGCCGTATAATCGAATGGAATAATCGGCGACGGTCTTTCTCTTGTCGGCGGCGAACGCCCCGGAAAATATCCCCACGCAGAAGGCGATGAAAAGCCCGAAGATGGTCAGCTCCAGGGTCGCCGGGAAGTAGAGCTTCAGCTTTTCCCAAACCGGAACCTTGTAGTAGGTGGAAGTCCCCAGGTCGCCCCTTATGAGGTCCCGGAGGTAGTCCACATACTGGTTGTCCAATCCGAAGCTGATGACCGGCTTGTCCAGGCCCAGCTCGTGGCGCATTTCCTCAATCATCTCCGGTGTCCCCTTGGGCCCCATCATGGCGATGACCGGATCGCCGGGCATCACTCTGATGATGAGGAATACAATCGTCAGCAAAATAAGGATCATCGGGATGGTGAGGAGAAGCCGTGTGATGATGTATGCCAGCAGAGATCTCATATCGGTGTCCTTCGGGAATTGAAGGGAAGGGGGAAGGCGTTTCGCCTTCCCCCTTTTGATTCATCGGATGTGATTATTCGCGATAGACGGTCTTGTAGTTGAAGATCATGGTCGGGGCGACCTTGATGCCGGCGATATCCGGCTGAGTCACCAGGAAGAGCTTGCCCTGGAAGATCGGAGCCGTCGGGACTTCAAGCGCCCAGTAGTCCTGGGCTTCTTCATACAGCTTGGTCCTTCCCTTCATCGAGGTTTCCACCTGGGCGCCCAGGAGTAACTCATCCATGCCCGGATCCTGATAGAAGATACCCATGCTGTCCGACGCCGTGGACAGGGCGAAGGGGGAGGTGTAGTTATCCGGGTCGATGTAGTCCGGATACCATCCCAACAGGAAGGCGCCCATGTTGCCGATGTCGAAGTTATCCACATAGGTTCCCCACTCAGCGCTCTTGAGCTCCACCTTCATCACGCCGGTGGCCTCCAGGCCCTGCTTCAGGATGAGGGCCATGTCGGACTCGGTGTCACCGTAATGGGTGGGGGTGTACCACAGCTCGAACTCAAAGGGATTTTCCTCGTTATAGCCCAGCTCCGCCAGGAGCTCCTTGGCCTTCTCGACGTTGTACTCGCCCCAGGTCTCCTCGAAGGAATCCTTGTGGCTCCACATTCCGATGGGCACCATGGAATAGAGGGGCTCGACGGTGTTGAGGAAGATCTTCTCGGCGACGGAGGTACGATCCAGGGCGCACGCCACCGCTTCCCGGAGGATCTTGTCGCTGAAGGGATCGCCGTTGCAGACAAAGCAGAGATAGCGGATATAGGCGCCCGCGGCCTCGACAACCTTCAGGTCCGGATCCTCTTTGAGGTCCGCGATATCGGTGGGATTGAGGGTCTTCCACGCGATGTCGATCTCACCGTTTTCGACGGCGAGCCGCATGGTGGTGGCGTCCTTGTAGTATTTCATGATGATCTTGTCATTCAACGGTGCCTCGCCATAGTAGTCCGGATTCTTCACCAGGACCAGCTCAACCTCACGGACGAAGCTCTCGACCACGTAGGGGCCGATGGCGACCAGCGCGGAGGGATCGGTGACCACCTCGTCCGCCGGGTAGATGTTGGGGCTGACGGGATAATAGGGTACGGACGCGACCAGGGCCGGGAAATACGCAAATGCATCCTTCAGGATGAACTTGACGGTATATTCATCGACCACTTCCACGCTCTCGACGAAGTCGTCCACCAGCCAGGAGGGGTCTCCCTTGGTAGCGATGACCCGGTCGATTGAGAACTTCACCACTTCGGCGTTGAAGGGCGTACCGTCAGAGAAGGTCAGGCCCTCGCGAAGCTTGAAGGTATACTCCGTGCCGTCATCGGAGACTTCGGGCCACTCCTCAGCCAGTCCCGGAACGAGATCGGTGGTGCCGGGCTCGTAGGTCATTAGTCCTGCGCCGATGTTATGGAAAATTTCCCAGGTATAGAAGTCATAGGCTTCACCCGGGTCCAGGTCGGTCACCTTGTCGGTGGTGCCGATGATGATCACCGATTCCTCCATCGGCTCATCGGGCGTATCGGGTGTATCGACAGGCGCCGACTTCTCGCAGCCCGCCATCAGGACCCCGAACAGGGCCAGCCCGAAGACCAGTGCGAGAATTGTGAATTTCGAAAAATTGCGTTTCATAAAACCTCCTTGTAGGTAATGAGTTCTCCGGCAGAGCCGCCTGTGGGTAGAACCAACTCTCCTCACCCTCAGGCGGGTGAAACGGATAGTCCCATAAAGTTTTGTGATGATTGAGTATATTGATTTTTAACCCTTCTTGTCAACGAAATTTTCCGCACACCGTCCTCAACTTGCGGTAATTCGACCTTTTTGCTTATTTTCACCGTGAAAACTCGTCTTCTTTCTCCCATCACCGATTCTGCTTGACAGATGGAGGCCCCGAACTGTTAAATGGAACGACACACTCGCTGTCTCTTTTTACCCCTTTTCATCGAGAGAACATATGAGCACACACGATTTTTGGGACGCGGTTTTTAAGCCGAAGGCTGTTGCGGTGGTCGGGAAGACCGGCTCCATGAAGGGCGGCTTCATGTTCGTCAGCGCCCTTTCGACATTCGGATTCACCGGGACCATGCACGTCGTCTCCACCGACGGCGAGGGCGGCCTGGGCTTCGATACATACGGAGATATCGACGATCTCCCCGACGGCATCGATTACGCCATACTGGCGGTCCCGGCGACCCGGGTGCCCGACGCCGTCCGGAATCTCTCGACGAAGGGGGTGCGGGTGGCCCACGTCTTTTCCTCCGGCTTCTCGGACCTGGAAAACGAGGAGGGGCAAAAAAGAACCGAGGCGCTGATTTCCGCCGCCCGGGACACCGGCGTTCGCATCATCGGACCCAACTGCCTGGGGGTCTTCTCCCCCACGTCCGGCCTCACCTATCCCCCGGGCGTGTTCCCGAAGGAAAAGGGGCGCATCGGGTTCATCTCCCAGAGCGGCGGGAGCGCCCAATCCCTGGCGTGGTCAGGGAAATATCACCGGATGTTTCTCAGCAAGGCCGTGAGCCTCGGGAATTCCGTGGATCTCTCCGTCTCCGATTTCCTGGCCTACCTCATCGACGACGACGAGACGGACATCATCGCCCTCTACCTGGAAGGGACGACCGACGGACGGCGGCTGGTGGAGCTCCTCTCCCGGGCATCTGAGAAAAAGCCGGTGGTGGTGCTGAAGGTGGGGCTGACCGAGGCCGGGGGGCGGGCGGTAAGCTCCCATACCGGCATCATGGCCGGGTCCGGTTTTCTGTGGGAGGCGGCGCTCACACAGAGCGGATCGGTGATGGTGGAGACCTTCGACGAGCTGGCCGAGACCCTCTCGGCCCTGGACAAGCTCACGGCGAAACCCAAAACCGTCCGCCCGGGGACGAAGATGGCCCTGGTCAACCGGGGCGGGGGCGAGGGGGTGATCGCCGCGGACGTGCTCCCCCGCATGGGGCTTGACGCCCCGCCGTATACGGAGACGACCGTCAAGAGAATCGCCGACCTTATCCCGGACGCGGGCACCGGATTCAGAAACCCCCTGGATTTCTCGGCGGTGGGTGGATATCCGGGGGTATTCGAGAAGATGCTGGATATCATCGACGAGGACGAGGCCACCGACGCGATTATCTATCAACACCACATCGAGTTCGCCCACCTATTCCGCGAGGGATACAACCGCTACCTGATGGAGGCATTGGCCGACTTCAACGACCGATCGAAGAAGGCGCTCTACGTGGTGCTGCCCCTCTACTACTCCGGTGAGGAGTGGCTGGAATCGATGATGTACCTGACCGGCCGGGGGGTGCCGGTGTCCCCCACCATCGTCTCCGCCGCCCGGGTAGCGGCGAACGTCTCCGCCTGCATGAGGAGAAACGACGGCTGAGGGGAGGGGTGGTGATTCGAGTATGAAGAGTTGCGGGTCTTTCTTGAACCATCTTTGAAGGAAATAGATTGTAAAAAGGGCGGGTGGCGCATTCTGCGCCCCCGCCCTCAGTATTTTTCTATTTTTTTCTGGCTGTTGAGAGATCCTTCCAAGCAGCGTTTTATTATCTCCACCCCCCCACGACCCCATAATCAGCGAAGAATGTCGATCTGGCTTCTCACCTCTTCCGCCGAGTCGGCGAGCATTTTCTGCTCCTCCGGGGAGAGGTCGATCTCAATGATCTCCTCCAGCCCCCTGCCGGAGAGCTTCACCGGCACCCCCAGGTAGATATCATCCAGGCCGTACTCGCCGGAGAGCTGGGCCGACGCCCCCATGACCCGCTTCTGATCCCTGAGGTAGGCTTCGGCCATCATCACCGCCGACGCCCCGGGGGAGACGTAGGCGCTGCCGTCTCCCAGGAGCTTCACGATCTCGCCCCCGGCCTTCCGGGTCCGCTCCACCAAACGGTCGATGATTTCCTTTTCCATCAGGTCCGTCAGGGGCACGCCGGACACCGAGGCGCACCGAACCAGGGGAACCATGCTGTCCCCGTGTCCCCCCAGGACAAGGGCGTGCACGTCCTTGACCGAGACATCCAGCTCCAGAGCGATGAAGGCGCGAAACCGGGCGCTGTCCAGGGCGCCGGCCATGCCGACGACCTGTTCCCGCTTGAAACCGGTGACCTTGCGGACCAGCCACGCCATCACGTCCAGGGGATTGGTCACCACGATGACGAAGGCGTCGGGCGCGTTTTTTTTGATGTCCACAGCCACGGCGCTGACGATTTTCGCGTTGACGTTCAGAAGATCGTCCCGGGTCATGCCCGGCTTTCGGGCGGAGCCGGCGGTGACGATCACCACGTCAGCCCCGGAGAGGTCCGTCGAATCGCCGCTGCCGGTCACCGACACGTCAAAGTACTCCACCGGGGACCCCTCCAGGATATCCAGGGCCTTGCCTTTCGGCATGTCTTCCATGATATCGATGAGGACGACGTCCCCCAGCTCCTTCTGGGCGGCCAGCAGCGCGCAGGACTCCCCCACGTGCCCGGCCCCCACCACCGCAATTTTGTTCCGTTCGGGCATCAGGCTCCTCCCCGGTCTATCGATCCATGTTTTCCACGATGACCGCGGCGAATCCGGAGCAGGAGACCTTCGTCGCCCTCTCCATCTGCCGCTCCAGGTCGTAGGTGACCCGCTTTTCGGCCACGGCCCCCTCGATGCCCCGGTATATCAACTGCGCCGCCTCGACCCATCCCATGTGATCGAGCATCATCACCGCAGAGAGAATCAGGGAGCTGGGGTTGACCTTGTCCTGTCCGGCGTATTTCGGCGCCGTGCCGTGGGTGGCCTCGAACAGCGCCGCCTCGTCGCCGATATTGGCCCCCGGCGCCATCCCCAGGCCGCCCACTTGTGCCGCCAGGGCGTCGGAGAGGTAATCGCCGTTGAGATTCGGGGTGGCGATGACGGAATACTCCCCGGGGCGAAGCAGCACCTGCTGGAACATGGCGTCGGCGATGCGGTCCTTGATGAGCACCTTCCCCTTCGGGATGTCGCCTGAAAGCTCCGACTCCGGGATCGTCACGTCACCGAACTCCTCTTTTGCCAGGTCGTATCCCCACTCCTTGAAGGCCCCCTCGGTGAACTTCATGATGTTCCCCTTGTGGACCAGGGTGACGGAATCCCGGCCGTGGGCCAGGGCGTAGCGGACGGCCCGGCGGACCAGGTTCTTGGTGCGGATCACGCTGATGGGCTTGATGCCGATGCCCGCATCCTCCGGGATAGCGACGTCGAATTCCTTCTTGAGAAGGCCGATCATCTTCTTCGCCTCGCTGCTCCCCCTCTCCCACTCTATGCCGGAATAGACGTCCTCCATGTTCTCCCGGAAGATCACCATGTCCACCAGCTCCGGGCGCTTCACCGGGGAGGGAACGCCGGGGATGTATTTCACCGGCCGCACGCAGGCGTAGAGATCCAGAACGTGGCGCAGCGTCACGTTGAGGCTCCTGATACCCCCGCCCACCGGCGTGGTCAGCGGCCCCTTGATGGCCACCCGGTACTCCCGGATGGCGTCGAAGGTCGCCTGGGGCAGCCATTCGCCCAGGTCCTCCATGGCCTTTTCGCCTGCGGGGATCTCGAACCAGTGTATCTTTTTCTTCCCCCCGTATGCCAGCCTGACCGCCGCGTCCACGACGATCTCCGTGGCGTTCCAGATGTCCGGGCCGATGCCGTCGCCCCGGATGAAGGGGATGATGGGGTTATCCGGGACGACGAGGGTCCCGTCTTTCTGTATGGTGATTTTTCCTCCATCGGAAGGAGGTGCATACTCGTGTGCGCTCATGAAACCACTGTCTCCTTATCTGTTGCTGATTGAGTATTTCAATAGAGTTCCAATATATCTTCTGGTCGTTGGCGGCCCTGAACGGGCCGAAGACGCTTGTGTTTCGTTCACGTCCCCGTATTTATCTATGATTTCTACATGATCGGCCCCGCATCGGATTCCGATCCGGGGTATCACCCCACCGAGAGGTCGCCGTGCTTCTTCACGTGATCCACCAGCCCCCCGTCGGTGAGGATTGTCTGCATCACGGCGGGCAGCGGCGGAAAGGTGCGCTCGAACCCCCTGGTGACGTTCGTGAGGACCCCCTTTTCGAGATCGATCGAAAGCTCGTCCCTCTCTTCGATGCCGTCGGTATCGAGCATGATGACCGGAAGTCCCACGTTGATGGCGTTTCTGAAGAATATCCGGGCGAACGATTTAGCGATCACCGCACCGACCCCCGCCAGCCTGATAATCCGGGGGGCGTGCTCCCGGGACGAGCCGAGGCCGAAGTTGTTGCCCGCCACCACGAAATCACCGGGGGAGACGGCGCCCGCGAAGTCACCTCTGGCGTCCTCCAGCACGTGTTTCGCCAGCTCCGGCAGGTTCGAGCGCAGGTGAAAGTATCGCCCCGGGGCGATGTGGTCGGTGGAGATATCGTCACCGAACAGGAAGGCCTTTCCCTTCAGGGGTGTATTGCTCATGGTTCTACTCGCTATTTTCTCTGTGCTACTCGTTGTTTTCAGATTCCATTTCTTCCAGCGCCTTTTCGCCCTTTCTCGTGGTGATGTTCACCACCGCCCTCAGCGCCGTGCTCCGCTTCGCCCCTCCCAGGATGATCTTCAGGTCTTCATAGGCCGACGGATCGTTGACCAGGGCCCCCAGGGTCCCCTCACCCTCGTCGATCTTGGTGAGGATGCTGTCGAGCCGGCTCAGGGATGAATCGAGGCTGCTGAGGGACTCCTCGGTGGTGCTCTTTCCGCCGTATATCAGGGCGTGAAGGGTTCCCTCACCGTCTCTCACCTCGGAGACGAGCTCATCGATATTCTGGAGAATCGACGCCACATTCTCGCCCGACTCCTCCTCCTTCATGAACACCAACAGGGAGTCGAGGGATTCGGTGATGCTCTCGATGTTTTTCACGATCTTGTCGCCCCGGTCCAGTAAGGCGTACATCTCGATCGGGTCCGTCGATTCGATATAGTCTCCGTCGCCCAGGACCGGCTCGTGGGAGCTCCCCATGGTGATGGAGATGTATTTATCCCCCAGAACGCCCATGGTCTTGATGCTGGCCACGCTGTCGGACCGGATGCGCTCCTGGACCTTTGAATCGAGACGCAGCTCCACCCCCAGCATCTTCGCGTCGATGTCCGACAGGAACCATATCCTCGACACCGTCCCCACGTCCACTCCCGCCAGCCGCACCGGCGCCCCTTCCCGGAGGCCGGCGACGTCGGTGAAGTTCGCATACAGGTCGTACTGGGACTGAAAGAGCTGCTCCTGCCCGCCGATGGAGAATATCATTACGAACGCCAGCACGATGCCGATGAAGATGAATATCCCCACCCGTATTTCCTGAAAGGTCTTCTTTGCCATGAATTCCTCCTGTTACAGCTCCCCGATATTTCCCTGGATGAAGTCCTGGACCAGGGGGTTGTCCGATGCGTTCATTTCATCGATGGTGCCCGCCGCCGCAATGTTGCCTCGATAGAGCATCGCCATCCGGTTCGACACCATGAACGCCGAGTCCATGTCGTGGGTGACCACGATCGACGTGACCGAAAGAATCTTCTGCAGCTCGATGATGAGGTTGTTGATCCGCTTGGCGTTCGTCGGGTCGAGGCCGGTGGTCGGCTCGTCGTAGAGGATGATATCCGGGTCATACGCGATGGCCCGGGCCAGCCCCACCCGCTTTTTCATCCCGCCGGAGAGGTCCGCGGGCATCATTTCGTGTATGTCCGGCAGCCCTACCATCTCGAGACACCGGGTCACCTTCTCTCTTATCTCCTCGTCGTCGAGGTCCGTATGCTGGTGTAGGCCGTAGGCCACGTTTTCTCCCACGGTGATGGAGTCGAACAGGGCCGCGCCCTGAAAGAGCATGCCGACGCTCTTTCTGACCTCCACCAGCTCCTTTTCGGCCAGGGGGACAATATTTGTCCCGTCGATGACGATGGAGCCGGCATCCGGCTTGATGAGGCCCAGCAGCATCTTGAGCATGACGCTTTTGCCGGTGCCGCTGCCGCCGATGATGGTGATGGTCTCGCCCCGTACGATGTCAAGGGACAGCCCCCGGTATATGACATTGTCGTCAAAGGCCTTTTCGATGTTTTTATATGATATATAGGCCATCTGCTACGCCTGAAAGAGAATCATGAAGATCTTCGTCAGAAAGAGGTCCGCCACCAGTATCGACAGGCAGATGTTCACCACCGATTCGGTTGTGGCCTTGCCCACGCCCACCGTTCCGCCCCGGGTGTTGAATCCCTTGTAGCACCCCACCACGCCGATAATGACGCCGAAGAATGCCGACTTCCCCAGTCCCCCCAGGAAGTCGCTGATCTCCAGGATGTCGTTGACCTGGCGCATATAGAAGACCGGATTCACATCCAGCTCCAGCATGCTCACCACCATGCCCGAGACGATTCCCACCTCGATGGCGAACACCGTCAAAATCGGAAGCACAACGGCGCAGGCCAGGATCTTCGGCGTCACCAGCTCCCGGATCGGGTCAGCCCCCAGGGAGCGGATGGCGTCGATCTGCTCGGTCACCTGCATGGAGCCCACCTCCGCGGTGATGCCGGCCCCCACCCGGCCCCCCACCAGGAGACCCGTAAGCACCGGCCCCAGCTCCCGGACGAGGGACACAGCCAGGACGTTCGCCGCAAAGGACTCCGCCCCGAACCGCTCCAGGGAGAAGGCCATCTGCAGCGCCATCACGGCCCCGGTAAAGAGGGCCGTGATCGTGGCCACGAGGATCGACTGTATCCCGGTGTATTCGATCTGGGCGATGACGATATGCGGCCGAAACGGCGGGGTCACCAGGGCGGCGCACGCCCGAAAGAACATCCGGGACGTCCCGTCCATATAGGTGATGCCCATCAGCGCCCAGTGTCCGAGCCTCTCAAAAAACGCCCGCATACGTCACCTTCCATCCAGAAAAAGAAAACCGTCGATCAGCGCCTCGAAGGCCGCAAGGCCCTCCTCCTCGAATCGGGGAGGACTCCACAGCACCAGGTCATAGACATACCCCTTGTATCGAGACACACAGGCGAAAAACACCAGGGGCGTCTCCTCGACGACGCCGGAGAGCTTGATGATCGCCGCCGGGACGTCTCCCGTCTCTCCCGCCAGGGCGGCGGACATGATCGATTCGATCACCCTGTCCTCCACATCTATGAAGAGGTGCCGGGCGAGATACTCCAGCGAAGGCGGATCGTCCATGTGGGCGTATCGATCCCTCGACGCGCGAATCGTCATGGAGACGCCGGTTTCCCGATCGGTCAGCGTCACGATCGTATCCGACGCCGCAACCCGCTCGAAGCCGTTATCAGGAAGCGTCACGGAAAAACGGTATCGCTCAGACGAGATGTTTCCGCCGTCGGTGACGGTCATGGTCGTCACGGCGCACCCGGCACACAGCAGAACGGCCGAAAGACCGGCGATGACCCATCCCGCCGCCGACCGACGGGCATCCCGGCTCGATCGACGATACGGGGCGGTTTTAACGAACGCAGTCACGATGTCACCGCCTTTCGTTTGATCGGACGTTGCATATATCATATTCCCGATACAATTTCAACCCGGCCGGGAGGCGCATACAGACAGGAAAGCCCCCTTCGGGTCATCCCGCCTGTATAAGGAGAATCGAATCGAACAGGCCGTGAAAAAGGATCGCCGCCCCGATCCCGGCGCACACGATAAGACGGCGGTTCCCCCGTCGCCCTGCGCTCATGCCCATGGCGTATCCGATGGCGGCGCCGCAGATCCCGTGGACCGGAACGGAGAGAAGCGCCCGGAGCACCCCGGCCGAGAACCCCAGCTCCATGACGAACAGGAGGTTCTCCACCGTGGCGAATCCCATCGCCGCCGCCACGCCGTATACCACCCCGTCCCGGGAGGAGGTGATCAGCTCCTTTCTTCGCGGTGCGATCACCAGGGCCAGCAGCTTCATCGTCTCCTCCACGGGCGCCACCACACAGAAGGCGACCGCAAACGCCGAAAGGACGCTTCCCGTCACGACGCGCTGCACATACGGTACCGCGATCCCCTCGATGAGGGCCGCCGGCAGCACCACCACGCATCCGGCAAGAAACGTCACCAGCACGGATGCCGGTGTTACCCGTCTTCCGGCACCCATCGAGTGATAGACGAACCAGAGGATGAATATACCGGGGGCCGTAGAGACGACAAACAGCGTGACAAACCAGGCCATTCCTTCCCGCCCGCATTATAAATCGTATTATTATAACAGGTTTTCTTCGGAATACAACAGGGGATGCGGATTTAGGGGAATCGATTCTCAATGAACCGGGGCGACCATATCCGTACCGATTTCCACGGTCATGAGATCCCCGGCGATGATGAGGGAGCCGGAAAAACGCGACGCCGCCACGGCATCCAGGTTCACCGTCTCCACCGGAGGGTAAAAATGGGTCAAAATGAGGGTTCCGACGCCGGCCTGCTCCGCCATCTCCGCGGCCTCGGTGGGGGTCAGGTGGCCGGGGACCTTCATGTCGTCCGGGAAGGAACACTCCAGGATCAGGGCGTCGGCGTCGGTCGCCAAGGCGATCAGCTCCTCGGACCAGTCGGTATCGCCGGAATAGACCAGCGACACCCCGTCCGCCTCCAGGCGAAAGGCCAGACTCTCCGGATTGTGGGACACCGATGAAAAACCAATGGTCACATCCCCGACCCGATGCTCCTCCCCGGGAAGGGCCTCCACCAGCTCCAGGGCGTACTGCTCCGGAACGATCCACCCGTCATACGCCGTCTTGAGGTTGTCGTAGAACGCGGAAAGCCCCGTCCCGCCGATGATCGTCAGGTCCCGGTCCCGTACCGATCCCATGGCGTATTTCGACGCGAAGAGGTAGGGCACAAGACCGGCGGAGTGGTCCGGATGAAAGTGGGACAACAGCACCGCATCGATATCCCGGATGCCCACGCCGATCTCGGTGATTCTTCTAAGCACGTCGATGCCCATATCCACCAGGATTGTGGTATCGGCGGTTTCTACCAGATAGGATGAAGAAGATCGTGCGAGAGACGGGACGATGGTGCCGGAGCCGAGGATTACGAGCTTCATACCCGCATTGTATGGCGCTTGCGGCATTAGTCAATAAAAAACTTGTGAAACATCGGAAAAAAAGCTATGGTACTATTCTCTTCCTGAAATCACATGGAGAACGAAGAAGATGTTCCTTGGTCTTCTGGTCCTGGCGGTGGCGCCCGGCCTGTTTATCCTCTGGTATATTTATCATCAGGATAAGTACGAGCCGGAACCGAAGAAGCTCATCTTCAAGGTGTTCCTGTGGGGGGTGGTGTCGACGATTCCGGCCATTATCGTCGAGATCCTCCTGGAAAAGGCGCTGCCGGTATCCGGGACCACAAGCCTTTTGGGGGCCTTCGTGGGGGCGTTCATCGTCGTCGCTCCCATCGAGGAGGTCTGCAAAACCTCCGCCGCCTATTTCTCCGCGTATCGCTCCCCCGAATTCAACGAGGTGATGGACGGCATCGTCTACGGCGTTGCGGCCGCCATCGGCTTCGCCACCCTGGAAAACATCTTCTATGTCTGCAGCATGGGGGCGGGGGTGGGCGTGATGCGGGCGCTTTTCGCCGTGCCCGGCCACGCCATGGAGGGGGCGATCATCGGATTCTACATGGGCATGAAGAAGATGAATCCCGACTCCCCCCACCGGTATATCCTGGCCGGATTCATCATCGCCGTCCTCTTTCACGGTGTGTACGACTTCGTACTCTTCACGTCGTCAGCCCTGGGAGCACTGATTATTCCGATCATCATCTGGCTCTTCTTGGTCTATCGCAAGCGGCTTTTGGCGGCCCAGAAATCCTCCCCCTTCCGGGACGGCCAGGATGAAGCCAAGTTCGAGAAGATCAAGGAGCGCTATTCCCCCCGGGGGGTGATGAAGGCGTCGGCGGCGTCGATCCTCTTCCTCGTGGCGCTGATGATCATCATCGGCGCGGTGACGTTCGTCAAAAACGGCGGCGCATGGCAGGCCGGCTACACCATACTCTTCCTTTTCACGACGCTCATTCCGGTGGTGATCGGCATTGTATTGGTGATTTCCGCGAAGAAGGACAAGGTGGCCGACTGACATCGGGTGATTTTGTGCATTGGGGTGGCACGGATCGCCGGACGAATTCCGGCATCTTTTTTCATATTGTATTTCATCACCTTATCAGACTTTTCAATCAGGGAGAACAGACATCATGAAGTTTTTCCGATGCATATCGATACTCGCTCTCATCATCGGTATCCCGATGCTCGCCGTCGCCGGCGACATGGTCCCGGTGCCGGTCGAGAAGCTCTCGGCCGGTGATCTCGGGACCATGGAGGTGCCCGCTCCGTTTTTTATCGATACTTGTGAGGTAACCAACGCCGAATTCTCGGCCTTCCTGGCGGCTGTCGTCCCGGATTCCGAGGAACCATGGCGAACGTGGGTCAATGGAGAAGACCCCAACTTCAAGATAGACACCGCTTCCGAATCCTTCGACGTACAGGAGGGGTTCGAAACCCACCCGGTGGTGACGGTGACCCTGGAGGGCGCGCTGCGGTACGCCGAGTGGGCGGGAAAGGCCATACCCACCAACGCCCAGTGGGAGGCGGCGGCCCGCCTCGGCGGGGCCCTGTCCGCCGCGGGTGAGGGAGAGACCCCCGGTGAAGACGATGCGTCCACCGAAATCGATACAACGCCCCAGGATCCGTCGGAGCTCGGGCCGGTGTCGGTAGAGGACCTCACTCCCGACGACCTGGGCCTGTTCGGCATCCTCGGCAACGTCTGGGAGTGGACGAGGGGCGAATATGAAACCGACTACCTCTCCTTCATGCCGACCCTGGGCCTTTCCCCCGCCGCGGGGCCCTCGCTGTCGATCGTCCGGGGGGGCGGCTTTTTGATGGACCTCGACGGCCTCACCGAATACCCCTCCGCGGCGACCAGCCCGAAGGCCCGCTTCGGCAACATCGGCTTTCGCTGCGTGAAGGAGGCGGACTGACCGGTTGCCCTCGGGCGATCGGGGAGGACGACGCGTGCTGCGTGTTCTTCCCCGGATGTGAGGCGTAAAAGAGGGGAGGACGGAGAGGGGGAACGGAAAAGAACGGCGATGAGCGGCTTCAGCCGCCATCGCCGTTTTCATGTTGCTATTATATGAGATATCCAGGATATCCCCGTTACGCCTCCTTCTTCACCGCGGCGCGCAGCCTCCGGAATCCCCCGCGCACGCCGAGGAACACCAGGTAAAACAGAAGGAGTATCAACAGAAGCACGCACAGGCGATATATCCCGGTTTTCAGGTAGCAGGCGGTCACGCGGCTCTCCTCGGACAGCACGATCAGCTTCACGAAGCGGTAGGAATCACCCCGAAGGGGCAGCTCGAACATGGTCGTCCCGTCCGACAGCGCGGACAGCTCGTCGCCGGTGAGCACCTGCTTCTTGTTGACGTAGTCCTCCAGCTCCGATTGGCGCTCGTAGACCTCCTTCCTGAGCCTCAGGTTTTCCTCCACGAACTCCGACGACGTATCCGGGGCGACGATCTTCTCAAAATGCGTGATCGGCTCCATGTCG
>Ga0180432_10001463_pt1 | contig 37316 bp, 26 predicted proteins | sample SS_ome_10_FD_132414 | JGI IMG/M metagenome (GOLD analysis project Ga0180432, IMG submission 132414) | Hypersaline lake sediment archaeal communities from the Salton Sea, California, USA - SS_1_MS_2 metaG | ecosystem: Environmental > Aquatic > Non-marine Saline and Alkaline > Hypersaline >... | reverse complement strand
TCACCAGAAGAAAAATGGCAAAATAATCTCCAACAAGTCAAGAAATATATTGATGAACATGGAAATTTGCCTTCTCAATATGGTGAAGCTAAATTCTTAGGAAGATGGATTTGTCATCAGAAGAAGAACTATAAAATTAAAAGAAACATAATGTCTAATCCAGAGATACGAGTTCAATGGGAAGAATTTATTACATCTGATAAGTATAAAAAATATTTCATGTCACCAGAAGAAAAATGGCAAAAAAATCTCCAACAAGTCAAGAAATATATTAAGCAACATGAAAAATTGCCTCCTCAAGGCGGTGAAAATAAGACTCCCTTAGGAATATGGATTTATCAGCAGAAGCAGAACTTTAAAAAAGAAGATTACCGTAAAAAATATCCGGAAAGGTGCAAGCAGTTTAAACAAGGTATCTGCCGACATAAATGGACTTGTGTTAATGAAGATGATATATATCACTATAAAAAATGTGAAAACTGCGGAAGAAGAAGCAAGAAAAATCGTTTATCTTCAGAGCGCGGATACCATGAATCTAATCCAGAGAAAAAAGATGAAATTAATAAATGGTTATCACAACAATCATATAATCAGGGTATTGCTATTGTTTTAGATGCTATCAATTTGAAAACGAGTAATCATTTATTAGAAGCTAATAAATTTACTCAAGAAGAAATTATTATACCTGAATATGATACAGATACATATGAACAAAATTCTAAAGATAAGAAATTAGGAAAATGTTTAAGGAATAATGACTTTTTATCCGAATTAAAAAAGATTGAGCCTGAAAAATTAAGCTTAATATATGCAGATTTTACCGGGAGTTATGATAAGTTTGTAAAACCATTGTTAGAATATCTAAATGAAGTTAAAAATAAATTACAAAAGGCTTTATTATTGGGTATTACGTGGAGTGATAATGGTGCAGGTACTAAAAATGATAGAAGTGAAATTTTTATGGACTTAGTTGAAAAAACAATGAACTTAGGTTTTGAACGAAAAAAAGAACGTCCATCTGAATCAGGATATGGTCATGGTGGTAATATGAATGTACAATTTTTTGTAAAAATTGATAAACAATAATATTAATTATTTTTTTTTATATATAAAATTGAGAGAATAAACTATTTAATTTAAAGTTATTATGATTAAATAAATTAAATATTGAATAATAAATATAACATTATGTCTAAGCCAACATTCGCATCAGCTTTAAAAGAAATATATAAAATGGAAGGTGGTAAGCAAGATAGTATGTTATCTAAAAAGGCATTTTATCATATATTAGAATCATATTTCAGAAATGATTTTCGCAATGCAATGATTAATCATCATTTAGAGTCGTATAATCATTTTATTAAATATGGTATTGCTAAGATTATTAAGGGATATAATCCAACAGTATTCTTAGTTGAAAATAAAAATTCAGATTTAACAGAAATTAAAGAAAAAATAAAATTCTTTGAGCATACTATTGAATTTACTAATATTCGGATAAGAAAACCAAGTATAAGTGTTGGATGTCGGAGCAGACGAATATTATATCCAAATGAATGTCGGTTAAGAAATTCTATTTATCAAGCTGATATTTATGCCACTGTTAAGCATCAAATGAGATTATTAGATAACGAAAGAAAACCAGCATCATCTTCAACTGATGTCTTAGAAATTAAAAATATTAAGATTGGTGCTGTGCCCGTAATGTTACATTCAATATTATGTTCTCTTTACAGAATGTCTGAACACGATTTAAGACGTATTGCTAAAGAAGATCCTAATGACTTAGGCGGATATTTTATCATTAATGGTGGAGAAAAAGTATTGATTTCGCAAGAAAAGAAAATTAGCAATCACGTCACTTTTTATAAAAATCCTAAAAACACGTGGCCTTATGTGTGTGAAATTAAGTGTGTTAAAGAAGATACATATGGTTCGCCCAGTACTGCTACTATTAAAATGGACAAAAAAGATAGAATGTTCTTTGCATTAAGTCCTGGTTTTGCTCCTGATGTAAATATACCTATATTTATTATGTTTAAGGCATTAGGAATCACGGATGACCAAAGTATTTTAGAATATATTATGTATGATAGTACAGATGATACTATGATGAATCTTTTACAACCAAGTTTATTTCAAAAAATAACTCAAATTGAAGGAGATTCTAATTTAATTATCCAAACTCAAGAACAAGCATTAAACTATATTGCAGAAAAAATCAGACAAAAGAAATCCGTAATATTTTTAACCCGTGGTATTGGAATTGAAGATACTGATAAAAAAATACAATATATGTTAAATGTATTTAACAAACATTTGTTTCCACATATTAAAAGTAACGATAATCTAAAAATTAAGGCATATTTCTTAGGTTATATGTGTAATAAATTATTACTTGGACGTAGAAATATTATTCAAGAAGACGATCGTGATAATTATGCATTAAAACGTGTAGATACTGCTGGTGTATTAATATCACAATTATTCTATCAATCATTTAGTGTATTCTTAGCCAAAATGAAAGATAATATTAGACGCGAAAGTACAAATAAAAATTTTAAAGCTACTGAATTAGAGGCAATGATTACTAGGGCTATTCCTGATTCCGAAATTGAATCTAAGCATAAGAAAGCATTCTCTACTGGTGAGTGGTCTGTTTCCAGAACTTCTGGTGGAACTGCAAAACAAGGTGTTGCTCAATTATTACAAAGATTAACACCACTTAATACTATTTCTGCTCTTAGAAGAATTGTTACCCCTCAAACTGCAAATCAAAAAGCAAAACCAGAAATTAGACGTGTTCATGCTACTCATTGGGGCATTTGTGATCCAGTAGAAACACCAGAAGGACCACAAATTGGTATGGTCAAGAATATTGCTATGTTAGCTAAAATCACGACATCATCATCGCCACAATTTGTATTGGAAAAATTAAGTAGAATGGATGACGTCATTCCATTAGAAAAGCTAAGTCCTAAAATGATTAAAAATCACACTAAAATTTTCGTAAATGGCGATTGGTTAGCTTGTACTGGTAGTGCTGACACTATTGTTGATTCATTGCGTGAATATAGACGCAAAATGATTATTCCTCCAAGTGCTTCTATTGTTCGTGATTTTAGAACGAATGAAATTAGAGTATATACGGATGCAGGTAGATGTATTAGACCATTATACATTGTAGACAATAAAAAACTTAGAATTAATGATGCAGTTATTAAAGATTTAGCTGATGGTAATTTACAATGGAACGACTTAATTAAGAAGGAATACGTTGAATACATTAGCGTTCAAGAATCTATTTATAATTGTCTTGTGTCTATGTATCCAGAAGATTTAGTTGATACAAAAAATAAATTAAAACGTTACACACATTGTGAGATACATCCTTATACGATTCTTGGTACAGCGGCATCATTGATTCCATATTGTAATCATAATCAATCGCCCAGAAATTTGTTCCAATGTGCCCAATGCAAACAGGCATTAAGTATTTATACTCTAAACTATAGAGACAGAATTGATACATTAGGACATGTATTGTATTATCCGCAAAAACCATTTGTTACGACTTGCATGAGTAAATTTACTAAATACGATGAAGTTCCTGCGGGACAAAACATTGTGGTTGCTATTATGTCTTATACTGGTTATAATCAAGAAGACTCTTTAATCATTAATAAATCTGCGGTAGAACGTGGTATGTTTAGATCTACATATTATAAAATGTATAAAGAAGAATTAAAAAGTAATGAAGATTTTAGGAAACCGAATCCACAAGAAACGGCTAAATTTAAGAAACATTTCAACTATGATAAATTAGACCAAAATGGGTTTCCACCAATTAATACAGTTGTCAAAAAAGATGATATCATTATTGGTAAAATTAGAAAATTAGATAATAGAGAACAATATGGTTCTTTTATCTATAAAGATGATAGTATTCCATTAAAAGACAAACATGCTGTTATTGATGAAATCAAAATTGATAAAAATCAAGACGGTAATCGGTTTGTTAAAGTCCGACTTCGTATGGAACGCATTGTTACTGTAGGTGATAAATTTGCGTGTGTTGATGAAGAAACTGAAATATTAACAGATGATGGTTGGAAATATTTTGAAGATTTAGAAATGACTGATAAAATTGCAACTTTACATGATGATGAACGTGTTGTATTTGAACATCCAAAACATATATTTTCATATGATTATGATGGAATCTTGCATCATTATGAATCATTTATGATTGACCAATTAGTAACTCCTAATCATAAAATGTATGTAGAAGTTGATGGTAAATATGAACTTGTAGAATCATCTACATGTATCAATTGGGACCAAGTAAAATTTAAGACTAATGCGCGAGGTAATACACAGTATCAATATGCACTTGATAATAAGTTCTTTGAATGTGATAATCCAGATGAAATTCAAAAAGACGCCTTATTAGCCGGATGGTCTGCAGTGTATTATGATGGTTGTATTAACATCATCACACATCCTAAACCGGTTGTAACTAATATATCTGAAAAATATTATAAAGGTAATGTTTATTGTTGTGAAAGTTCTTCTGGTGTAATTTACATTAGAAGAAATGGTAAGCCAAGTTGGACTGGTAATAGTCGTCATGGACAAAAAGGTATTTGTGGTATGCTTTATCCCGAGGAGGATATGCCATTTACATCTTCCGGATTAAGACCAGATATTATAATTAATCCACATTGCATACCATCACGAATGACCATTGCACAATTGATTGAATGTGTATTATCTAAGTCATGTGCTCTTAATGGTAAATTTGCAGATGGCACACCATTTACAGATATTACTATTGGTGAAATTGTAAAAGATTTAGAAGAAACTGGTCATGATAAATTTGGTTATGAGAAACTATATGATGGTTTTACCGGTAGACCCGTAAATGCCAAAATATTTATGGGACCAACATTCTATCAAAGATTAAAACATATGGTTATTGATAAAATGCATGCCAGAGCAAAAGGACCATATCAACAACTAACACGTCAAGCCGTAGAAGGTAGAGCCAGAAATGGTGGTCATCGTGTGGGCGAAATGGAAAGGGATGCATTAATTAGTCATGGATTAGCAGGATTTTTGAAAGAGAGATTTTCAGAATGTTCGGATGGTTACGAATGTTATATTTGTGATAAAACAGGAACAATTGCTATTGGTAATCCAGATAAAAAGATATTTTTGGGAAAAGCCACTAATAATTTAACACATATTACTAAAGTGAAAATCCCATATGCTATGAAACAATTCATTTATGAATGCATGACTATAACGTTAATGCCCAGATTAATAACTGAACAATATCAGCTATAAAAGTAAATTATTTTACTTAAATTAATTATTTTTTTTAATTATATAATGTTTAATTACTCTAAAATTCAAAGTGTATCGCAAAGTAAGTTAAATTCTAAAGTCAAAATTGATTTAGCACTCAAAAATGCTTCAGTGACTAACACTAGTCATGATAATGGTGATGAAGAAGAATATGAAAAAAGTATGGTGGCTCCTTATGCTGGTTCTTTTCATAAATTATTGCCCCACGATTCTAACGGTCAAATTAGTAAAGACTCTTACGAATTATTATTAAAAGCAATTCATTCTGGCAAACAACATGATTTTGACCAGTTATCATTATTTGATAATTCTCTTAATCAATTAGCCGATCCACAAGCAAGCTTAAATTATTGTCTTATGGGTATTGATAATTCTTCCGTTCAATCTTTAACACCACCCGGTATTAACACACCACATGCTGCTGTTGAAATGATAGAAAATTATTGTAAAGAATTATGTCGCGATATTCCCTTTAGTAATTGGCAAAATGACTCTACTATTAGTAAAGTAATTGGATACATGAATCAAACAGATGTATTAAATGCTTATCATGGTCCCACAAGTAACGGTCAAGTTACGTTACAAAATCTATTTAGAGGAAATAATCACGGCTATGAAGATGGTCCGTATATTAGTCAACTGTTATATCAGGACTTTCCTTATGGTGCATTACTCATTGAACAAAAATATAAAGTACCCAAAGAAAAATCTCAATCATCCGTCCCCGTAGATTTTGGTGTATCTAAAAGTCGTATGATTGCCATACAAAATGGTATTGAGGATGAAAGCTCGCCAGAACGTTTTCAGGAAAATACAAAATATTTGTATAATGGTCGTGCTTTAGCTGAGGCAGTTCATAACGATCCGTTATATCAATTTTACTATAATGCAGCCCTTATTCTATTAAATTTAGGATGTCCTTGTGATGATGGTTTTAAAGGCGGAATTAATGAAAAAACATTTACATCTAATGGCGGTCCTGCAGATATTTTACATCATGTGGCTAATATTTCTGGTTTAGCTCTTAAACATGCGTGGTTTCATAAATGGCAAGTTCATCGTCGTATTAGACCTGAAGGATTTTCCTTATTAGTTCATAATCAAAAAGAAAATGTTACTGGATTTAATTATATTAATCATCTATTAATTAATCATCCCGTCTTAGATGATATTCGTCAATTGCATATTGATTACTATAATGAAAGTTCTTATACACTATCATCTGTCTTTCCAGAAGGAAGTCCCACACATCCAGCTTATCCCGCAGGACATGCCGTAGTTGCGGGTGCTTGTGCGACTATTCTTAAAATATTCTTCCAGGCAGATCTATCGTGGGAACAATTCGCAACAGTAGTTGAGGCTAATAATGATGGTACTCAATTAGTTAATTATAATGGTGATGTTTCTAATATGACAATTAATAGTGAGATTAATAAATTAGCAGGTAATATTAGTTTAGGAAGAGATTGGGCAAATGTTCATTATCGTTCTGATGGTGATTGGGGTAATCTTATTGGAGAAGAATTGGCAATTCATTATATGAAAGATGTATTGAATACATATAATCAAACTTATAATGGAGAAATGCCGATACTCACATTAGAGAAATTTGATGGTAGCATAATCAAAATAAAAGCAAATATTATTCCTTAATATAAGAGCATGAAAAATGTTTTAGACCTTTTAGTCCTACTGAAAATGGAGTATTAATATCTACATAAATTTTTATTTTGTCATGAATTATTAGAGTACCTCTTTTTAATATTCCATTGTCTATTACATAACATGATTTCATTAACTCTTGTTCGGGTCTTATTTTTACTGGTAGCATTGTGCTCTCTAATGTTGATAAATTAGAAAGACCCGTAAAATCAGGTAATTCAAGAGTAATGACTTGACCACGAATATTATATTTTAGTTCTATATTTTCTTCTTCAAAGAATGATAACTGACTAATTTCGGTAGTATTAGTTACATTAACGCGAGCTAAAATACCACCATCACTACCATACGATAAAATATTATCATCATCATTAGAAACTGTTATTTTAAAGGGATATTTATCTGAACCATCACCCATGATACTTTCATCTGTGGCGAAATCTACACATAAACCATTATCTAAACTTAATTGATTTGTAGATTTATCGCTGATTTTCACGCCATAGACATCATCTTTAATCATTAGACTATCATCTATATGGATACTACTGCCTAATGGGCATAAAATTAGTGGAGACATATCGCAAGTGAACATTTCATCTGGTGTGGATGTAATCCATGCTAATTTGCTATTTTCCATACCATGTGTGGCATAAATAATAGTTCCAATTTCTTGATATAGACTGGGAATATATCTCCTAAGAACGTATGTATCCGTATTTCGTCTAACCGTATAGACACCATTATATCGTGCATCAAATTGGTCTTTTACTAAGATTAAATCATTTATGTCAGGTTTATAACCATCAATGATTAAACTGTCTTCAGTAAGGGCAATGAGTTGTAATTTATGAAAATAGGTATCTAAATGTGAGGTGGTAGCATATTTAACTTTAAGTATGGGCATTATATAATAAAAAATTTATTTTTTTTTCGGCTAAAACTACTGATTTTGCAAGTATTAAAAATTGATTTTATTTCTCCTAAAATTTACTAATATATTCTTTTACTCTTTTAGTAAACGCTGTCTACTATTAAGAGTACCCGTTCGCCTTACATATTATACACGATGTCTTATGTTACAAGATTATCTTCCTGGATGTCCCTCGGTCGTGAACGTGATGAGGATCTAGCTGGTCTTGGTACTGGTAGTGGTTCAAACTTTGATGACGGGAGGGCACCTGATGTTCAAGACAGTCAATTTATCATCCACTTATCTTCCAGCGATTATTCCAGCGAAGATGAAGATGATTATGATCCTTAGTGTATATAAAATTGATTTTTTTTTCGGCTAAAATTTACTAATATATTCTTTAAAAGATGCCGCGATCAAAAAGGAGCCTTGGCTCACGAGACCGTCTACGGTGCAAAATGAAACAGATGCGTGAACCTGAAATTGAGATTAACCTTGTCTCGGGAGAGATAAGGTCATTAATGGATGGTTTGTGTGCAGATTGTAGAAATTATATGGAATCAGGTGTATTTGCTGATGGATTTGTCTGTGATGATTGCAAATAAATTTGATTTTATTTTTCTTTGTTATTTTTCATAGAACATATTACTGTGACACCATGGCGAGTGTTATGGATGACTCATACATGATCATGTATATATTGAGTTTTCTTCGCATGAATGATTTAATGGGTATCAGCATGGTGTCAAAACATTGGTATACGATGACAACTAATGTTCTGGAACGTAAATATCGTGATATATGTAAAAAAGACCCGGGACCTGTTTTTATGCCAAGATTTTTAACAATTGCCAAACTCTATCTTCAACAGTTACCTCACTTTTGGAGGCGATGGATGTTAACTGGTTGTTTATTGGAAAAAGAGGATATTACCACACGCACAATTAATATTGCTATCAAGAAAACTGGAGGCACATTTAAATGGTCGTCTTGGTGGATTGATGGTTTTAGTATGGTTACAGAGTGTTATGCTAAATATGGTGATTTCGGTTTTAAGTTAAACTTTCTACATAACGGGAGAGATTATAATATTCGTATAAAGTTCGGCAAGTCGTTTCATCGTAAAAAAAACAGACAACTTAGACGTCTATTCTATGTTCCGTATGACAATTCTACCCCAGAATTTTTGCTAAAAACGATGGCAATTGGACAGTTATATCGTCATAATAAAGAATTTGCTAAGTTATGGTCTGTTGCGTTTATATATACTACATTTCATACTCGTAAGGAAAGTAATAAATTAAGAAAGAAACGAGGTAAAGCTAGAGCAAGAGTATTATTCTTAATAGAAAAACAATATCAACGTATATTAGCGAAATTCGGTATCTAAAAAAAATTGAAAAAAAAATAGTCTGTTTTTTATTTAGAGATATATTATCTATTGGATATTATTATGGTTAGGTACTAATTGTATCGCTCGTGTCATACAAAGTAGTATTGTTTATATCATAATAGTATGTCTATTAATAACTCCAGTCTGTGAAAGTACAGCGATGAAATCGTTAGAAACGCAGAAATGTTAAAAATATTTTTGAAGTTATTAGGATTTGATTAGTTTAACTAAACTCCACAATTTAGTTAAATATTGATTCCGATAGATCAGTGGATTACTCATATCCAACTCTTGATTATTGTGTTCGTTGACTCCAGCATATAATTAAGAATGAGTAATGGTTAATAATACGATACCAATCTGGCATCCGTCGGTTCGCCAACGAGATAGATCAGAAAAGATTTTTATAGTATGGATGTCGTATTATTAACTGAAAAATTGAAAGTTTTTCTTTCAGATATTTTTTTTTATTTTTTTATAAATGACTTGGTATGAATTTCTGTGTCATATGTTCTTTCCTCACTTACCACAAGAAGAAGTGAAATAATATTTTTTTTATGTTCTATTTAATATATAATGAAGTTGATAATTTGTATAACAATAATATTATTATTATGGTTATCAATAAGGCAAATGAAAGAAGGTATGCAAGGATATAGTGCTTTAGTTAAAAAAGAACCAGATTACACCATAGTTCCAGATTTGGCTACAAGTATTGGTGGACGTAAAGGAATGGCGTTTAATAATTCACATGGAATGTACCAACGTAATGTTGAACATGCTAAAACTGGTACCCCAAATAAGGTTAAATATCAGCGTACATTTTTGAAACCATCAAGTATTGGATTTTCTCACAATTCTATTGTTAATAGAAATGTTTATAGTGATTTTTATAATAACATTGATGAAAGACGTAAGAATCCATATTTTAAATACATTACTAGATTTAATGGATTAAATCTTCATCCAGCACGATATGCTGTTCCTGAATATAAATTTGCTACAATTTAGTAATAATACCAATAAATTTATTATTAAATATTACATTCATTCCTTTTCTAAAATATTCGGGTCTTTGTAATAGTTTAATAGTAATTATATTATCATGTATCTTAATTACTTCAACTATCTGTCTTATAGCATGACATTGCATTAAAATTCGTTTATTTTTTAATTTGTTAGTATTGATAAGAACTTGTAATGTTAATGAATACATTGGTTTATCTAATAAAACCTGACCCGCACGTATTTCCATATGAACATTGTTGAGACAACAAGTAGCAAATTGACCGCTTCTAATAAAATCAACTGATTTATAATTACGATAGATACTAGTAATTTTAACTTTATGGAATTTGCCAGTATTATCAGGACCAAGTAATAATTCATCATTAATTGATATCTTACCAGAACTTAAAACACCAGATACAATGGTACCGACACCATCAATAAAATATTTTTTTTCAATAATAAATTCCCTATTATGTGAATCTAAATGCGACCAATCATTACATTGTGGTAATAAATTTAGATATGATTTAAACTCATCAAGACCATCACCAGTTACCGAGCTAATATAAAACGATTTTATGTGTTTAATAGCAGTTACATTAATTGTGTGTTTAATTAAGTCTTTCTTAGTAATAACTAAAATAATTGGAATATTAAGTGTATTAATTAATTTGCTATATTCAATAATGCTATCGGTGATACAATCAATGACTAATAAACAATAATCTGGATAATTATTAGTAAGACCTCTTAATGATGTTTTGCTATAATTATTAAATCCGGGTAAGTCAATAAAGGATATAATTTTATGGCTTTTATCTACTATAGTTGATAGGCTTGTTTCTCCGGATATTGTATCAAATTCATAATGTGTGTCATTTACACATTTACCCTTAGAATCAAAGCCTAATAGTTGATGAGAAATACTAGATGTTTTGCCGCTTTCCATTTCATGTAAATGATTAAAGCAATGAATTCTCATGGAACCACGACCATTATCTAATTTATTTTGATTTAATACGGCAATTAATGTACTTTTGCCAGAATTTTCACTACCACAAACGGCAATGCGAATATTTATGTAAGTATGATCAGTAGTTTTTCTAATTAATAATTTGCGTACTATTCCATGTTGTCCGGAGATATCAGAAATAACTGTAACTTTACAAGATAACGTTTTTGCTATTTTTTGCAAGATATTTTGGGTTGCTATAAGTTCTTTTTGCGGAATACCGATTAAAAATCCATCATCTTCAATACCAATAACATAGATAGCTTCGCCGCGACCTTCATTAAGTCTCCATTTCATTTGACTAGTTAATTTTTCTATTCTAACTTGGGGAACGTTGATGAGTTGTCTTTTATATTCAATATTTCCGTGTTCAACTTCAGGAGACCAATACATTGATAATTAAAAATTATTTTTATTTCTAATGTTAAAATATATAGATAAATGTTTAAGTTATTATGTTTTTGCGTAGTATTAGTTATGATTGCATTACTCTACAAACGTAGAGAGAATTTCAATGATATTGCGCCAATATTTAAAGAAAAAGGAAAGAGTCTTTGGGATTATTATGGAAATTATAACAATTATCTAATGGATAAGTTAACTGGCGGTCAAACTGTAGATTATTTAAATTCTCAGGCACCTTATTGTGATTTACCAGCAAGAAATCGTTCATATTTAGTTAATCCTCTATTAACACAAAAACATATATTTATCAAACCAAACATTGATGAATTTAGTAAAGATGTTATTCCTGATTTTGGTAATAGTGCAGAAGGTATTAGGATCGGTGCATATCAAGAACTATTAGTTCCTCAAATGGATTATGCCTATTCAAATTTCAGTAAGGTTGTTAAAAATAATAAACCATATCAGAAAGATGTTATTGCGAGATGTGGTGTATCTCCTAATGAAATACCAGCAAATACATTTACAAATCCATATTAAAAAAACTGAACTTAAAATTAATCAATTAATATAATAATATTAAGTTATATATGCAGCAATTGGAACAAGATAATAAATTTGTATTAAATCTCTACAAAATCAGGGGCAATGTTTTAAAAATGTTATCGCGTAGGGGGTATACAGATTATGTCAAAAAATATCATGCGGATGTGACAATTGATGAATTTAAAAAATTATATAAAAAGAATAACACCACTCTTTATTTGTATAAAGAGGACATACAATGTATAGTATATTTTGTTGATCCAACATCCAAGGTAGGTAAAATCAAGCAACAATTTATGAAGTTAGTATCATCATTAGAACAAACATATGATAAAAATGCTAAAAAAATTAATTTAATTATGATTGCAGAAGATCGCGACATAAACATATTCATGCATAGTATTAATAAATATGTAAAAGGCTATCAAGAATCATATAATCAAAATACTAAAAATATTCAATCATTAGTATGTGAACTATTCTATTATAGTGAGATGAGTTTTGATTTAATGTCACATTATCTACAACCTAAATTTGAATTAGTACCAAAAAATAACGAAAAAGAAATTTTAAGCACATTTAATTGTACTAAAGATCATTTACCTATTATGTCTAAAAACGATGACCCAGTAGCTCGTTATTATGGGGCAAATGTAGGTGATATATTTAAAATATATAGGAGAAGTCCTACAGCTGGAATAGCAATATATTATAGAGTTGTGGTTCCTTAAAGTTGTTCATATAATTCTTGGAAATTTTTTTTATAATATTGTTTATCATTCCAGAATTGAAATATTTCTTTAGCATTATCTGCTAACCATTTTCTATTTCGGAATACTTCAACATAATATTTGTGGGTTACTAAATAATAAGTGACTGTATAATTATTTAATCTTTTTATTTTTTTGTGCACCCAATCACGTACTGTTGTTTCAGGTTCTTCATATGAGTAGATAGGTGAATAAACTTTTATTTCTTTTACAACATTTTCCTTGATAGGTTTATCAATATTAATTACAGCACCTTTATGAAAGAATTTATTACGTAATGAATAGCTTAGCATATCTTCAAAGTGCTCAAAATCTTTTATTTTAAAATCTAAGAAATATCCATGTTCTAAGTTACATACTTCCATTTGTATCTGCATTTGCATCCAATAATGTTCTGGAACAGTTCCTCTAGGATAACGTCTAAATGGACATTTAATTTCTATTAAATAACCGTCCTTTAATTTTTTACCATCTTTTATATTTGTTTCTAAGACAATACCATCGGGAGAACCACCGATATAAAAATATCTTGGGTCTCTGCTGGGAATAAATGCGGCTTCAAAAACTTTTACTTTTTTTTCGTTGGGAATGTTATTATCTAATTCATATATTTTGGTTGCGACTGGTTCATATTTTTCACCGAAAACAGTAGCTTCATTACCAACAAATGCAGGATAAATTCCTGAACTTTCACATAATGATTTGAATTTAGATGTATATTTATTTTTATTAAGCGCAACGGCAACGACACTTGCAGTTATATAACTTTGGCGTTTGATTAACCATTCTGTGGTTTTTTGTTCTGGTTGTGATTTTGAATATTCTACTAATTTTTTACATTGATTATAGCATTGAATTTTTCGCAACATATTCAAACGGTTAATATCTTTATTCCAATTGGCATTTAGGTATTTAACATTATTTTTAATACAAATAGGATTATTTAATGATAAATATAGGTCTGAAACTTCACTATATTTGCGATCATAATCATTAGATATATTATTCGTTTGCAAAAACTTTGAACAAGATACAATTTCTCGTGTGATAGGATTCATTTCTAATAATTGAATTAGCACACGTAATTGTCTTAATAATTCTTCAATTTTTATTTTTGTTTGTTTACATTTCAGGTGGTCTAAAGTTAGTCCTTGGATAAATGTATTTAAATCGTTGTAAAATTCCATTAATAATAATAATAAAATTATCTTTAAACAAAAAAATAATTACTTCCTAGAAGACCTACGTTTAGACCTACGTTTAGACCTACGTTTAGACCTGCGTTTGGGTATAGGTTTAGATGTGTGATAGGAAGCAGAAACCATCATAGGATTTTTTTCATATTCAGCAAGAGATGATTTTAATTTATCAAGAGCTTTAGAAGAGATTTCCATATCAGTAGTTACTTTTTTATTGTGAATATTATAAATTCGGTGAGAAGTTAAAAGTTGGAATAGAAGAGCATCTAATTCTGTATGGAAATAAGTTTTCATAGGGGGACCTTCACCATCAACATCTTTGGAAAGAAGTGTATGTGTTAGATAATAAGGATCTAATTCTTTTTTCATAAGATGATAAATTAATTTAACCATTTCATTTACGCCACCATGGATATAATATTTATTATGTTCTTTACTTGCTGGGGCAATAATACCACCACCAGTCATTTTTTGATATTGTCCAAGTTGGTCATATAAGCCAACTAATTTAGAGAACATAAAAGATGGATTATTCATATAAATTTTCTTTAAAGCTTCATTACCAATTAAATCTGGGATAGGATAATTATATTTAACTGGGTGAAATAAAGGATTTTTTTGAGGATTGCCATCAATATCAATATAAACTGGAGGTAATTTGGGTTTATAAACTGGTTTTTTGGCAGAAAATTTAGCAATAGAGATATTGTTAAGAGGAAGACCCATAAAACGGTATAAATCAGCTAATCCATAGGTAATGGGACCAGTAGCGGGGCGAAGAAGTGGATCTGCAAGAAGGAACGGACAAGATTTCTGCATTTTATTTAATCTTTCTAATTTATATTCTAATGGCAAATTTCTAATAAAACGCTGTGCCATTTCTTGGAATGCTTTGGGAACTACTTCTCCATTTTTATATTCTGGTGTATTTTTAATAATATCGTCTCTTACGACTTTATCTTTGGTAGACATTTTATCTTCATATTGATGAATAAAATCTTTAACAATTTTCATAATTGTAGGAATAGAAACTTGACTTTGTGAAACTGGATCAAAAATTTGATTTACATCTCTACCCATATCAACTGTTTGAGTAACAATTTGATTTAAGAGTCTTGGATAGTCATCAACAGTTATTTCCATTATATATATAATAAGTATTTATTTTTTTTCCTGCAAAAAAAAAATTAGTTAAGTTGTCCTTCTAATTCAGCTTCAATTTGATCGGCTCTATCTTCGTTAACTCCAGTATAATCTTGTTCAAGTGCATTAATAGCATCGCCAATTTTGACTGCTTCTTCACTGGAAAGACCAGAATAACTCTTAACACCAGCAAGAGGTTTATAATCTTGATAATTGCAAGAGTTGGCAGGAACATATTTGCTAATACGTTGTAATCTACCAGAGGGACCATAATATCTTAATCCAGGAGGAACTTTGCAAGCATTGGCGGGTGTGTGAGTAGGAACAACATATCTGTTTTGGCTAAGTTTAACAGCAGCCTTTTCAGTAAGTTTTTCAAATCTATCAAGTTCAACGCCATTTTCTTTAATGAATGCGGCAAGTTTCTTGGCTTCATCTCTGTCAAGAGCAGTGTATTTAACACCAGAGTTTTTATTTTTAGATAATGCTTCTTTCTTTTTAAGAGATTGAAGACGGAATTTAGAGTTTAATTGATATCTGCTGAATTTACCGGCAAGATATTTCATTTCTTTGCGTTCTGATGGAGAAAGTTGATAGACAAGGTCAATAATATTTCCAAGTTTACCGGGACCGCCAACGAAAGAAATTCTGCAACGACCATCCTCATCGCACTGGTCTTCAATTACTTCCGCAAATTCTTTATTTTGGAAGAGAGAAGTAAATTGCGCTTTATCACCAGTGTAGGGCATAGTTCCATAACCAGATGCAAGATTATAATAAGCACTTCCTTGAGGAAGAGAACTACCAAGATTTCCTAGATAGCCTTTTTTTTTATGGGAGGCATCAAGTCCGAAGTTCTCTCTCTGTACAGAGGTGCGGAAACGAGGACCGCTACCTAAATCAGCAACAATAGGTCCCATGGGATCGGGGAAAGGGTCTTTGTAACCAGATTGTTTAACAGTAGAAGCAGCATTATAGTTAACACCAACACCCTTAATGTTAGGAATCATACCAGACATATGTTCGTATTTAGCACGGCGGGGTACTTTCATGTTGCTGTATGCTTCTAATTCAGAATCATCAAGACCAAAAACACCACGACCAACATTGTGAATAGGAAGAACTTTCCTGGTAGCCATGGGACCAACATCCGCCATGGTTTCCATATCCTTCTGTGCGTAAGCAGATTTAAGTGCCATCTCAGCCCTGGCAACAGCCCAATCATTATATCCAGGAGGTAAAGCTTCAGGGTTCCTAAGAACTGCCTTATTCCTGTAGAGCATACCGCCAACATTGTAACGAGGTTCGTCATTATGCATTCCTTCGGCAAGAGGAATTCTGGGAGGAGCATATCCCCAGGTAGGAGATAATTCATCACTATCAGCAAAGAGTTCTTCTAACTGAACAGCTTCGGGGTCAATATCGCCAAAACCTTCTTCGTTAACGATAGCGTTGGGGTCAAATTCTTCGCCACCTTCTTCAGCCTGTCTCTTACGGAAAAGAGCGGTGTTAACAGCTTCACCCATTTGACCAACAGTTTTATAGATGGGTCTACCCATAGGGTCATCACCATAGTTTTGATTTCTTTGACCATACTTATCAAGAAGACCGAAACCATAAGTATCAGCGCTAGGGGGAGCACCATGCCAATCACCAGTAACACTACTCATACCCTCAGGACCTAAGCAAGTGAACCAACAAAGAACCATAACGAGAAGTACTACCATAATGAAACAGATAATAGCTTTACCGGTATGTTTGATACCATCATCACTAAGGAGCCAGTTTTTTAACGTAGTCCAGAATGAATTGTCTTCGCCACCAAAAAGATGACCTCCGCCAAGAAGAGCTTTACCACCTAATGTAGGATTACTTAACATGTGTCCAAATTTCATTAGTAATTGTTCTTATATATTACGCTAAGAAAAAAATAAAATTGAAATATAAAAAAGTATATAAAAACTATTAAATAAATTAATAAATATGCCAACAAAAAAACGTTACGTTAAAGTTGCTGATATCCCGCACATATTAAAAAATGCTGGAATGTATGTTGGTGTCGTTAATAAAATTACCGAAGAAAGATGGATTTATGATAAAAAGTTTAGTTTGACTAAAGTAAATTATTCGCCCGCATTAGAAAAAATAGTAGATGAAACTATTGTTAACGCACATGATCAATATGTTCGCACTAATGGTAAAGTTTCTGTCATTAAAATTTCATATGATAAAGCCTCCGGAAGAATAACCATTTATAATAATGGTCCTGGTTTTGATGTCTATTATGATGAAGATGAAAAAATGTATTCTGTTGAACTCGCATTAACTGAAGTTAGAACATCCGAAACATATGAAGTTCAAGAAAGAGTAACTGGCGGTAAACATGGTTATGGTGTTAAATTAACTGTAATTTTCTCAAAAACATTTACTATTGAAACAGTAGATCCTACACAAAAAATCAAATACACACAAACATATGAAAATAATTTATCTAAAAAATTAAAACCCAAGATAGTTAAAAACTATTCAGGCGAATCTTATACTCAAGTATCATTCATTCCAGACTTTTCAAGATTTGAAATGAAAAATTTAGAAAATGACATTATTAAATTAATTAATACTCGTGCATATGATTTAGCCGGAACTATTGGTCATGATGTTAAAATTTACTTAAATGATAAATTAATTCCAATTTCATCATTTGATAAATATTCGTCACTATACGTTGACGGAAAACTAACATGTAACCGATTTAATAAATATTGGACTGTTTGTGTTGGAGATAACAAATATGATAAATTTATGCAAGTCTCATTTGTAAATGGAATTAACACATATCAAGGTGGAACGCATGTTGATTATGTAGTTAAACAAATTGAGAAAAAAATAAAAGAAAAATTAGTTAAAAGTAACAAGAAATTTGCTAAATTAACTAATAATATGATTCGTAATAATATGTTCGTATTTGTTAAGTCTACTATTGTTAATCCAGATTTTCCTGGACAAACAAAAGCAAGTATGCAATCACGACCAGATAAATTTGGTAGTAAATGTACTATTACAGATGCATTTATTGACAGAATTTATAAACAAACGAATGTATTTAAAAATATCAAAGATTTTTTACTCGCCACAGAACATGTCGCATTACAAAAAGTATCTGGCTCAAGATTAGCGAGATTATCTATACCAAAGTTAGAAGATGCTAAATTTGCTGGTAAGAAAACTGGTGGTAAAAATCAGAAATGTGTATTAATTCTTACTGAAGGAGATTCCGCAAAAACATTTGCAATGTCAGGATTATCTGTTGTCGGTAGAGAATATTTTGGTGTTTATCCTTTGAGAGGAAAATCTATGAATGTTCGTGATAAGTCAACTGCGATGGTTTCTAAGAATGTAGAACTATCTAATATTACTAAAATAGTTGGCTTACAACATGGTAGAAAATATTTAGATACTTCTGACTTGCGTTACGGTCATATTATGATATTAACTGATGCAGATGTAGATGGTTCTCATATTAAAGGATTAATTATTAACTTTTTACACTATTATTGGCCTGAGCTAACTAAAATAGATAATTTTGTTCAAGCTTTTATTACTCCGATATTAAAAGCCAGTAAAGGAAAAGACGTAAAAGAGTTCTATTCTAAATCTGAATTTAATACCTGGAAGAATACACTAAAAGGTAATTCTATTAAAACTTGGAATATTAAATATTATAAGGGACTGGGTACTAATACTCGTAAAGAAGCTATCACATATTTCAAGAAATTAGATAAACTTCAAAAGAACTTTATTTGGAAAAGCGAAGCAGATAATGATTGCATTAAATTAGCATTTGATAAGAAAATGGCTGATAAAAGAAAAGTTTGGCTTAAGAAATATGATCCTAATTATATTGTTGATAATTCTAAGACAGAAATTACTTATTGTGACTTCATTAATCAAGAATTAATACATTTCTCTACATATGATAATAGCAGATCCATTCCAAATATTATGGATGGATTAAAACCTTCTCAAAGGAAAATTATGCATACAACATTTAAGAAAAATATAATTAAAGATATTAAGGTTGCACAATTAGGTGCAATTGTTGCTAAAGAAACTGAATATGAACATGGTGAAGTAAATTTATATGGAACCATAATTAATTTAGCACAAGATTTTGTGGGTTCTAATAATATTGAATTACTTGAACCAGTCGGTGCATTCGGTAGTAGATTAAAAGGTGGCAAAGATTCATCTCAACCTAGGTACATATTTACCAAATTAAATAATATTACTTACTGTCTATTTAATAAAATGGATTTGGATATTCTTACATATCTTGAATCAGAAGGTACTATTATTGAACCAATATGGTTTGTACCCATCATACCGACTATATTATGCAATGGAACTAAAGGTATTGGTACTGGATATAGTACAGATATTCCATGTTATAATCCATTAGATATCGTAACAAACATTAAAAATAAGTTAGAAGATAAACGATTAAAACCCATGAAACCATGGTATAGAGGATTTAATGGTGATATAGTTAAAATATCACAAAATAAATTTATTAGTAAGGGTAAGTATTCTATTCTTAAGGATAATGTTATTCAAATTACAGAATTACCTGTTGGTACATGGACAGATGATTATAAAGAAAACTTCTTAGAATCTATTTTAATAACTAATAAGAGTGCAAAAAAACCAATGATTAAAAAATATGAATCACAGTCTACTGATATAAGTGTTGATTTAATATTATACTTCGATCCACAAATTTTTGCAAAGTTAAAAAATAAGTTAAAAGAAGAAGAGGTTGACATCTTTGAGAAAACATTAAACTTAACAAGTAATATTTCTACTACAAATATGCATTTATTTGATTCAGAAAATACAATTAAGAAATATAATTCAACTAATGATATTATTAATGATTTCTATGAGATTAGATTAGACTATTATAGCAAAAGAAGGAAACATTATTTACAGCTATATGCTGAGCAATTTAAATATCTAAGCAATAAAATGAAATTTATTAAATTAGTCTTAGATAAGAAAATTATCATTAATAATAGGAGCAAAGACGATGTAATCAAACAAATTAAATCATATAAATTAGCGCCTAAAGATGATGATTTAGATGGTTATGGATATCTAATAAAATTGCCTTTATATAATTTGACTAAAGAGAAAGTTGAAGAACTAATGAAAGAATGCAAGAATAAGAAGTTAATATTTGAGACACTGAAGAAAAAGACACCTAAAGAATTGTGGTTAGAAGATATTGAGCAATTTATTATAGAATATCGCAAATTTAACTTAGAATATAAGAAGAAATATTAAATTTCTTGATTTTTTATTTTTTATTTATTTTTAATTTATTTATTATAGATATATATAAAGATGGGTGCAGTATTAAGTTCTGAACATTTAACAGCTCCAGTTACTTTAAATAGAATTAGATTAGCATGTCAAAAAGATTCTCAACTTCCTTACAATATTAGGAAACATCATGCTCAATTATTAGCTAATGATTTAAATAAAATTGGATTTGAAATTCCAATTAAAACTGCTAATGGTAAAGAAGTTCCTGTTGAAAAACTTTGTGAAAGAATGACTGATGTTGTTCCTAATGTTTCTTCTGTTTGTATGATTAATAAAAGCAATCGTGGTAATCTTGGCGATGCTATCAAAAAAATGGTTGACCATTTCAATAAACATTATGGTAGTCGCATTCACATGCATAAAGATCCATATGGTCCTAAAACTAAAGAAAATCTTAGACCTATGGAAGATATCTGTGATGATTTATATATGGTAGAAGATAGAATTAGACGTCAACTTACTGATAATACTAATTTTGTCAAGAAAAACTTAACAGAACATATTGCTCTTCTTGAACAATACAAAACCAAAATTGATGAAGATTTCAAAAATTACTTAGGAAATCTTCAGGGTCATAAAATGGATGATGTTAGGAAAAAAATGCATACAACTAAAGCACTTCGTGAAAGTTTAGTTGGAGAGCTTAATAAGCAACTTGCGAAAGCTAAAGATGGTTATAAAAATATAATTGCTGCCTATCAACATAAAATACATCCTGTTCTTGGTACTGTCGAACAAAATTTAGATGCTTTTGCTAGTTTACCTTGGGGAAGTCGTATGAGTGGTGGTGGTGAAGACTTTTTAGTAGGTAATAAATTACATAACTTATTCGTACCAGCACTTCTTATTGGTCAGGCTGCAGAAGCATGTACTGATTGTATGCAAAAATTCAATATGAATGTAGATGACTTTTATAATAATGATCCTAATCATCTTGAACATTTAATTAAAAACAAATATTATGATGCAATTTTAAAGGCATCAGCTCATCCTAATGGACAAAATGAAATGAATGCTATTAGGAAATGCCGTGATGCGCTTCTATTTGATAAGAATTATGTTAATAACTGTAAGTTAAGTGTAAAAGGTCATTCTCAATTTGTTCAAGCACAACAAGAACTTAATATTGATGGAAGATGTGATCTTAATACTGAAGATACCTGCATGAAAAATAATAAATGTTGGTGGGATCGTTCCGACGATTCTTGCAAACCTGCAGATGATGATGAACATGCCAAAAATCTTATTAATTCTTGGTTAAGTGGAATGAAATCTCCAGATAAATGGGGTATTGCTGATATACAACATGAACGTATCAAGAAATTAACTGGTATTCCTTATCTTGATGGTCCTGGATTACATCCTGTATTTAATATCTTTGGTGGTAAATCAAAGAGGAAGTCCCGCAGGAGGAAGACTGCTAAGAGGAAGACTGCTAAGAGGAAGACCCGCAAGAGGAAGACCCGCAAGAGGAAGACTGCTAAGAGGAAGACCACAAAAAGGAAGTAAATAATTATTTTTTTATTTTGTATATATATATTATAAATAACCAAGAATATGGGAAAAACTACAGAATTATTAATTTTAATAGTTGTTGTCGTCTTATTATGCTATTTTATTTCCTATAAAGCATCAGAAAGTTCTGGTTCATGGTGTGATAGATTCAACATTAGTCCATATTTTGGAGCTGCAAAATATCAATCTATGGTAAAGTGCGGTGATGATTTAGGCGCTTATTATAAAGCAAAATACACTGATAAAGTAAGATATAATCCTCTCTCCACTGATGCTATGGATTATCTTGCTCTTAAAAAACACCACGAAAATAAGGTTCTTCAAGATATGTGGAAAAAACAACAAGCCGCTCAAGCTGGTGCTACACAAACTGCACCTAGCAACTCTCAGCTTAAAGAATCTTTCGCTTATAATAAGCATGATCGTGGAAGTGATGCTTTACTTCATGAATACATGGCTGATAACAAAAAAACAGAAGATCGTAATGCGCCATTAAGCGTTAACGACCTTCTACCTGATCCTTGCATGAATAAGGGTAAAGATTGGACTAATGTTTTTACTGAATGTGAAAATCTTGTTGGTGGACAAAACTTCGTCCGTTTTGAAGATGAACATTTTACTAATCAGGTATTAGATACTAGATGTACTAAATATCAAAGCCACGACCTCCGTCGCACCCCCGCCATTCAATATGCCGATGTTTCTATCTGGAATAAACCATCAGTTTGTAAGAATATCTTTGAGTATATTAGACCCACACTTGATGGCAATTGCTAAAATTAATATAACTATAATGGTATTTAATACATTAAAAATACTTACTACCCGTTTAAGTTTATATTTATTTTTTGACTCAGCATTTAGATCATGTACAAGATGAATAGCATTCTCAATTGCAGCTTCAATTGTTGTTGGTACAAAATTAGCCCGACCATTATGCACACCCACAGAAAATAAATTATTTAATAACGATTTACATGGACCATAACCAGCTTTAGTTAATAAAAATGATGTATCCTTAGATACCCATCTATTATTTTCTTTAATTATGTTTGGATATAATATTTTCTTACTTGGCTCTGGTAAATTTATTTGACGAACAATTTCGTTTAATAACTCTTTCTCTGTGCATTCATGAGGTGTTTTTCCTAAAAATTGAGATATTGCATCCGGTTTAGAAATAGTAACACATATAGCCTTTTTCATATTATCAAATTTCATATAATCAGATAATTCAATAAACATTATCCCCCAATCTGTATCCGTAAATCCTCCATACGTTTTCTCTGTTTTAATATCATCCTCCCAATATAACATTCCACATATATATGTCTCATAACGACATTCTATTTCCCATTCTTTTAATTGATTAAAATCACCAAAACTATTTCTAATTTTAGGAGAAGATTTCTCTAATAAATTAACTAAATGTTGAGGAGGTATTGCTAAGATAATGTTTTTTCCTTTTATAAATTTTTTATTTATTTTAACCCCATGCTCTAATACTTCTGTAACTTGAGAATTAGTCATAATATCAACATTACCAGTTTCTATTAATTTAAGTGTCCAATCTTTCATTAAACCATCATCATTAGGTATCTTATTAACATAAAATGAATAAAATGCATTTTGATTTGCTAATTGTAAAAATTCATATAATAAGTATCTTGTAGAATCACCACCATCAGTTAATCTACATAAATTATCAATTAATTTTCTAGATGATTCACTAAAATTATTTTTATCCATAAATTCAGCCATAGTCATATCATTATATGATTTAAATAAAAAAGCTAAAGATAATGATTTAATCTCATTAAAACTTAAACTCTTAAAAATATTCGTAGAAATACTACTAAAACCAAAATTATATTTACTAAAATAATCATTAAAAGAGAGTCCCATTATTCTAAGAAATTCTTTTGTATTAACATATGATGATGCATATACTCTAGGTCCATGTTCCGTAAATAATTTATCTTTAGTTCTAACTACACGATGACATCCTCCTAATGTTTTATTATTATCAATTAATAATATTTTGTTTTGTTGACCTAAACAATACGCTAACGTTAAACCACTCGGTCCTCCGCCAACAATAATATAGTCGTACATATATTAATATTAATACATTTTTCTATAGAATAATAAATATACATCCTTATTTGTATGATTATTTTTAATTAATAGTTGTTTTTCTACGGAAATGGTTGTGTCATCACATAAATACCACTTATTATTTGGATATTTAACTAATGCTGTGTAATGACCAAATTCTAAATTATTTCCAGAATGAATAATTAATGATGAAAGAGTATATTTTTGGTCAAATAATTCTATGGTTTCATTAACAATAACATCTTTTCTGATTTTAGAACCAAATATATCAAATTCAAAACGAGATAAACTTAACATTAATAATTCTGGATATTTGTTAATAAATGAATATTTAATAGCCATCTGTTTTTGTTGACATTTATCGCAAAACCATTTATTATTTTCATCCAATTCTTCTACATCAAAATAATTATTTATATATGTTTGAATATCTGTTTTTTCTGCCAAATTAATTGGAATAGTTAAATCAATACATTCTTCTATTTTAGATTTATTACCACACTCAAGACATTGAGTAAAATTATCTAATTTGCCAGAAAATAATTTATCTATTATACTTTCGTCAAATAATACTAATAATCCGGCATTAAGAAAGTCCAATAATTTTTTCATAAATTCATGAGCATCTTTTTGTCCAGTATATGATGTAAATTTATCTCCAAAAGAATTCAATACAATCTGTCTAAATTCTTCCATATAAACGTTTACGATTTTTGGTTCCATATTAAAGTCTATTTTATCTGAATTATATAATTTAGATAATACTATAGTCAATGACTTAATTAATTTAATCCCTATAATCTGCTTATACGACAAGTCTTCATCATTTTCATAATTAATAATATTATTTCTATAATAATGTAAATATGTAATGAATTCTATTTGTGTATATAATACCTGTAATACTGAATTAATATAACAATCCGTACTTTCATTTTTGAATGCTAAAATCTTCATATTATATTAATAATAATATACTAATTTTAATAGATATTTTACTCATTCATTTTTTTTTCCTAATCATTATTATATAACATGAGCGAAATATTTGAAAAAATAGATCAAGGTTTAACCATTACATCTTTAATATTAGTAATTGTAGGAATCTTGGTTGTTATAGGGTTAGTTTATTTAGTTGTGCAATTTGCATTTAGAGATGGATTTGAAACAGTTTATATCCCTTCCGAACAAAATGTTGGTGCATTAGTTCCTAGACCAGATTTAGATGCATTTTCTCAAATAAGCGAAGAAGATGATCCATTAGAAATGTTTGACCCTCCTGCTCGTATGCTATCTACCGATCCATTACCTGTTGAGGCGTTAGATGGTTCTATGGATTATAGAAATTTATATAGTGGATTTATTCCTTCTATGGTAGCTGATGTTCCCAGACTAGAATATAATCGTATTGTCCCTTACAACAGAGATAGTCTTGAATATATTTGGAATCAAAATGTAAAACATCCCTTTAGGCATAGTCTAATTGATAGACAAAAAGAATTAATAAAACCAGCTGGTGGTCCTACTGGTGGTGGTCCTGTTAAGCCTCCTACTGTTGTAACCCCAGTTAGCCCACCGGTAACTCCTGGCGGTGGTCCTCCTACTGTAACTCCTGGCGGCGGTCCTACTGTAACTCCTGGCGGCGGTCCTCCTACTGTAACTCCTGGCGGCGGTCCTCCTACTGTAACTCCTGGCGGCGGTCCTACTGTAACTCCTGGCGGTGGTCCTCCTACTGTAACTCCTGGCGGTGGTCCTGGTAAACCTACTGTAACTCCTGGCGGCGGTCCTAAAGAAAATATGGACATGGTAGAAGAAAACAACGATCGTGATATGGTTGGATGTCCTAAAGTTTTCCCTGTACTTAATGGCGCATATCAAAAGATTTATGTAATGTCTGGTACTAATAAAGACGGAAATTTAGTATATGAATTCTACGGACGCAGTAAAGCCGAAGCCAGAATGAAATTTAGAAGCGCTTTCCCCGGATGCAAATTACCTGCAGCTATTGATGTTACTACTCTTAAAGCAGAAGTTCCATCATCATCATAAAAAAAAATTAACCAGAAATAATCTGAATACGCCCAGAAGCTAAATCGCGTTTAAAAGAACTAATAAATTTAATATATTTTAAATCACTTTCTTTAAAGACATAAGATTTCTGATTCTTATTTGATTTTAATACTGTAATCTGTGCGCTTTCAGTAATTTCTTCTTCACCGGTAGTATAGATTATTCTTTTATTTTGTTTAATCTTAACATTGACGTTTTTACCACCTAACAAATCACTTATCATATATTCAATAACATGTAAGGGAATTTCTAATCGTAGAATACTAATTATAGGTACTGCAATTTGTGCTGAAATATATTCCTCAAAATCAATACTTAAATTATTCTCTTTAATAAATTTAGGCGTTTCTATTCTATGTCCTTTTAAAATATCATCCTTATGAATAGAAGTACTTCCTTTTGCCTTTTTCTTTTGTCCAGTAGAACCTAATTTTTCAATCGGCATTTCTAATGGATCGCCCGGGTCAATAAATATATAACCTACACGAGAATTTGGTTTTGGCGCACTACCAGGATCTCTTTCGGCAATTCTGTTTGCTAATATTTTTTGCATAGGAATATTTTTATAATCACGTTTAACGCTTTTAGTAATCACAAAGTATTTATGTGGATATTTATGTAAAACTTGGCATTTTTTATAAAAATCTTTAACAGCAAGTTCTAATGCACGCTCATAGTTGTCAGCATAAACAATTTTATTAACAATACTTGTAAATAATTTATTAACAATAGGAGCATATTCACGTTTTTTTGCTTTGCAACCCATCATCTTAAATTTACTTTTGTAAATGTCTTCTTCATGCCAAAGACCACAATAATTTTTCTTACCCATTAATATTAATGGTAATATAGCTTTTTCATATGCAATCTTCATAGGATATTCACCAATCATATTTGTAATCTCATCTGAGATTTGATAACCAAGACGTTTAGCTTCCAGCAATTTAGCAATTTTAATTTCTTGCGGAGTCTTATTCTCAGCATCTGGCACATCAATTGGAAATTTAATAAAGATACTATCTGTATCACCATATACACAATCGGCACCGTATTTATCTTCTGCATGTTTCTTAGATAGCTGAATATAATGTTGCCCCATAGTAGTAACAACAGAACCAATTTCAGGAAGATATAATGCCGAAGTTGGTGCGGATGTTTGACCATAAACAGAATTACAAGTAACTTTATCAGCCATTTGCAATGCATTTAATACACTTTGCTGAAGTGATAAACGATTAATTACATTTTGATAATTATCAATTGGAACTGTCGTAGACATACCATTATAATGTAATGTAAATTGTGAAGTTTCCTTATCAATTCGTAATTCTTGTATGTCTGTTTCTAATTTCCCTTCAATATCATTTCGTAATTTTTCAACCATGTTATCATCATCTAAATAATTAATGCATTTCTTGATAATAGCTATATGATCTGCTACTAATGCCATCTTATTTTTCTTAATTTTACGTGATTTTAATAACTTTTCTAAAAGTCTTGGCAATAAACCCATATTACTTCTATTTTTATCATATGCAAGAAATTCTACATATGTTTTTTCTGATGTTTCTTTATTAAAATAATGCAGATTCTGGAATTTAGTTCCTTCTTTATATTTATCATTTAATAATATAGTATCATGTGATAGATTTTTTGCTATCATAATAGATGGATATAGTGAATTGAAATCAATAACTACTACTGGATCTTTATTATAGATTCCAATTTTAGGATATAATACTATAGCACCGCCTACTGGTTTTTTCACAACTTTAGCTTGATATTCTAAAATATATCTATCATCTGGTGGTGATTGCATAATGAAATGTGAAAGAAGACTTAAAATCTTGATGCCTTGACCTCTACTAATAATATAATCAATGACAACATGACAAACACGTGCCATACCAACATTACTCGGGATAATGGCTAATTTATCAACTAAATCATGAACTAATTCACAATCTTTAACACAATAATCTGATATAATAGCTATATCTTCTGGTGTTCCGCGCTGATATTTTGCGAATAATTCGTGTGGATCTAAATCGTCTTTTTTGTCGCCAATAAAGTAATTGGAAACATAATCAAGTTTATAAGTAGGAAATTTAAAGGCTACATTCTTTTTAATTTCTAACATAACATCAAGATTAATGCGACCAGGAATTTCCAAATATTTAAATATATTCTGTCCCAAACCACTACTGGTAAGTTCCTTTACACGATATTTTGAATCCCAATGCCGACAACGACTAAGTGTTTTGAGTAATTCTTTTTCACATTTTAGTTTTTCTGCTCGTTTATAAATATATTCGTCATCAAAACCAAACGTATTATAACCATAAATAATATCCGGATTTATTTTTTCAATAATCTTTGCCCATTTGCGTAATAATTCTCGTTCATTATTACATTCAATTACTATGACGTTGGGTGTTTTTAATGGTGCGCATTTTTTTTGTGTGACCATAATTTTTTTATAGGATGATTTATCACCAAATTTACGAAATATGGTACCAATTTGTATAATTTCATCAGTGTCACGTTGATGTTGTGGAACTAAACCATCACAACTATTCATCTCACCGTCATAAGATAAGGAAATAAACGGCATAATTACATCAGGATCTAATCCATATTCATTATCTTTTTCCAAGGGAAATAAATCTTGATATGACGTTAAGATTTCAATATCTTGTTTTGTTCTGTCAGTAGTAAGAGTGCCATTTTTGACAACAATCCACCCGGCAGGATTAATATTTCTGGTATGAAACATTTTGTGTAAATTATCAAATTTCATTTCATCATAGACTCTTGATTTAATAAAAGAGCGCGGGATAGGATGTCTTTTACAAATATTTACTCTATTTTTTTGTTTATTAAGATAATATCCACATGCTTTCATCATTTTCTCATTTTTAAATGTTAGACGCAATAATTTAATCATTTTACCTTTAGAATATCCCCGATATTGTTTTCTATATACGTAGCCGCATTTAGATTTGATTACACTGTTAAGATAATCACGCCCATGATAATTAGAAAGATAATTAGCATAATTATCAACAACCGATACCATGTCATTTTTAAAATCTGTACTTATAGCATCATGTGGAACACTAATATAAAAATATGGCGTATAATCTTCAGTAATAATACAAACCGATTTATTTGTTTTTGCTTGTCTTCCAAATAAATATGTTACATATCTCATGTCAGAATTTACTTCTGAATCTCCAGAAATAGTTATAGATTCATCTTTGGAAAAACAACTTGATAAATGGCATATGAACGGTTCCATTCAATATATTGTTTAGTAAAAAAAAACTTTTATATTAAAAAAGTTATCAACTTTTATACAGGACTTGAGCTAACAGTCATACCGCAATATTCCCTTGGTTTTGCAAAGAAATTAATCTTTTTGTAGATACCCATTTCAATTGCTTCGTTTAATAAGAATTTAAAATTTTGCATAAATTCGGCATTATGTCCATAAGAAATACTCATAATATGAGCTAATTCATGAATATTAACAAAGATAAGTAAATTTTTATCATGAATTCGTTTATCTTTTTTCGATCTAAGACATAAAACTAATTTTTTGCCTTTTGCAACCGAATATGATGTAGAATTATTATCATTAATAGGATTTCCTTCAAATAATTGTTCTGGATCATATCGTTTTGCTAATCTATTTATTCTTGCATTATTTGGATATTTTTGTTGTAATAATTTAATAAAATGTAACATTGTATTATTTAATTCCGAAACCATATTAGCAGCGTCATCTTTATTATGATAATCACCTTGCACATAATATTCAATATTATCTACTTTAGACATTACTTTTTCTATTTTTCTAAAGTTAGAATCGGTAATAGAATTAACAAAATTTTCTAAATCATTACGAAACGGTATAAGTAATATAAGTAAAATTAATATAATAAATAAAATTATAGTATTATCGTTCATATATAAAGAAGACAATAAATTATAATGGACTATAAATATAATTTTAATATAGTTACTGATGAATCTTGGATTAAACCACCCCCAATAAAGGTCGTTACATTAAACATGGATAAAAATAATAAAAAAATAAGCATTAAAAGAATTTATATCTTTATTGACAATCAAAATGATAAAATTAAGGCAGAATTAACCAAAATAGAAAATGGAAAAAAACCAAACGAAAGTATTCTCAACAAAGAATTTGGTGATAAATGGCGTATATTTAATATACGTGGTGGTGATATATTTGATGATGATGATGATATTGATTTTGGTGTAGAAGAAAAAGTAGAAAAGAAAGAAGAGAAAAAAGAAGGATTAATTAAATTCGTATATGATTATGGAATATATTTAGATGATTCTATTGACAATATAAAAGAAAAAATAGAAATTGAAACCAAAATCCCTAAAATTTATCAACACATATGTATTAAAGAAAAAAATAAATATAAACCACTTGATTATGCTGTTAAATATCTAAATAGATTAGATGACTACTATGATATTAATATTTTTAATATGTTTAATCATGCAGAAGATATTATTGATTTCCCTATTGATTTAGAATTTTATAATTTGTATAAGAAAGATAAGATACAGATAATAAATAAATCTTATGACTTATTCTATAATATATCTAAAGATATAGACACATTATATGTATTAAATGCAGAAGAATCATTATCTACAGACTTTAATTATGCAACATTTGACAATATCAAAAAGAATAATATCATCGCATATAACAAGTTATTCTATGGATTTGTGATTAAATATTGGGGAGGAATTAGTAATCAGAATTTATTTGAACGAGTTATTCGCAATAATAGTAATATTAAACTAAGCGAAAATAAAAATACATTTATACTAGAAGGACGATTAAAAAATAATATAGCAAAAGTATCAGCACCTAAAAATATTAAACCATTAATCGTACGTATAATTATTACAATTAATACAAATCTTTTTAAATTTATTAATAAAGATATAATTGACCTGCGTGTATTATATGAATATTTAGATACAAATGATGAATTAATCTATATTGAATATGGTAATAATACTAAGAAAAATCTAAAATATAATCATCTTATTATTGAAAAGGAAGATAAAAATGAAAACGAAGAGAAAAAAGAGCTAAAATTAATAAGATTTAAACTTCGTTATCAATCTAATACTTATGGAGAAAATGGTATTAGAATTATTTTAAATAAAAATGGTATCATTGACGTGCAAATTGCATGGAAAGAAGCACATAATGCTAAATTCAGTAACTTTACAAATACAATAATTCCTATTGTTAATAATTTTATTGATAGAATTAATGCATTAGGTAATATGGTTTTAATTGGCGGATATAAGTTAATGCATATTACTAAAGACAATCTTCGTGTTAAATATATCAATGCACCCATCTATTATAATTTTGATAAGACAAATGTATTTATTGACCCAATTCAATTACCGGCTCTAATGAAATTATATGAACCCTATTTTCTAATGGATGATAAGAATTTTCATTTAAATGAACCTCAACAAAAAATAATATCATCATTAGATGTTAGATATGGTAAAATTCCAGGATATAATGAATTAAGTCATAAAGTTAAAAATCAATTAAGTACTAATACTAAAATAGTTAAAAAACATGCTGTCAAATTAAAAATAAATCAACAAGAAAACTATTTTAAAATTTCTTTATTAGGTATTCGTGATATTATAGTATTGCATAATATATATAATTTTATCTCCCGATTTATAAATTTGTATGTTCACCGCGACAAATTACTTACTGATATTGTTCTTAAAAAGAGATTTGTAAATTATGAAAAATTCTATTTGGAAAAACACAAAAAATATATTAAATATTCAACACCATTATCTCAAAGAAAGAGTGCATTACCTACATATGAAAACGTTCATGAATTTATTAACAATAAAAAGAAATTTAATAAAATTAAATTATCTAAGGATGTCGATCCGGTATTATTTAATTACGATCATCTTGTTAAAAAAGACAAAAAAATAAGCCCTTATTCTCGTTTATGTCAGGGCGCATTACCACCAATTCCAATGTGTGATACGTGTATTGACAAATTAAATATAAATATTAAGCCAGAAAACGTATTACGATATGAAAATAAGACAAAACCCGGACAAATGTTGAATTATGTATGTTTAGATAAGACATATAAATATCCTGGATTCTTAGCTCAAAATTATCATCCTCATGGATATTGTTTGCCGTGTTGCAAAAAGAAAAAGTTTTTAAATAATAAAGAATCAACCGCTTATAAACGTTACATTGAATGTACTAAACAAGAAAAAGTTCAGCAAAAATTTAATAAAAGGATTTATCAAAACCAAAAATACATTAAGGGTTATGGTAAGATTGGTCCTAATAGATTTAGTTGGTTGCCTAAAAGTTTAATGAATATATTTAATAATTCATGGTCAGTAGTTAATAGTGATTTACAATTTGATAGTAATTGTAAGCATAAAAAGCAGCGAATTTATGATGAAAACTGTGTATTATTATATGGAATTCAACAATCAACAAAATCATTTATTACAGCATGTGAAGTTGCTATGAAATTACCAGAAAATACATTATTAGAACATTTAATTAAAAAATTAAAAGAGAAACCATCAACATTTAATTCTTTAGAGACTGGATTAATAAAATATAAATATAAATCAATTGATAACTATGTAGAATATTTAAAAGACGAATCTAATGTAATTAATGAGCAAATAGTCAGCAATTTAATTAGATTATTTAATCCAGTATCGCCTAAGAAACTCAATATAATAATATTTAATGATGAATCTCTAAGCAGTGTTGATGAAAATATTATATTATCTAACTCAATTGAGTCAACTATATTATATTCAAATTTAAATAAGAAACATTATATGACCATCGTATTAATTAAGAAGAAACTCTATTATTATCCTTTTATTCAAAATAATGAATTTATATTTAATTCTGAATCAAAAATAGTTAGGATCATCAAACACATATTAGAAGTTAATAGATTAATTATATTACCTAATGAAATAACATTAGAACAGATTATAAATTTAAATTTATATAAGATTGAAGGACAATATGTAATAGTTAATTCAGATAATATTAATGTTTGTATTGGTGTATTAATTAATTATAAAAATAAAAAGTTTATTATGCCCGTAAATCTTTCACCAAGTAATAATTTACCAATAATTAAATCATATGTTTATGGTGATTATAATATAGTTAAAGAATTCCTTATTAATTTTTATCAAAAAGTATTTAATATTAACATTATGGACGATTTAGTGGGTATAATTAACAATTCTAATCCAAATAAATTAGAATTAATTGGACTAATGTTACCATCAAAACGAGAGATATACATAAATCCAGTATTAATTAGTAAAGTTAAGCTTAATAAATATGTATATATTCAGTCTGACATTTTAAGCATAAATAAAATTATTAAAAACAAGAATGTGAAATTTAATTCAAACATAATACATCATACAGATATTATTTATAATAACGAAATACACAATGTTTTAATAATAGAAGTAAATAATAAATTATATAATGAACGCAATAAGAGTATTAGAACGAATATAGTAAAATATGTAAATCTTCCAATTAAAAACTATAAACAAATAGACAAATCAATTAAAGATATTAAAAATAATATAGAATTAATAGAAGAAGACCTTAATACTATAAGAGAAATATTAAACATTGTGTATTATAAAAAAGATGATAAAATGCTAAAAGAATTAATGAAAACTATACGTTTTGACTTTGACTTGATTGGTATAAAGAAAATTAAAAGTTTATTAAGAGATAATAATAATTTAAGCGAAAAACAAAAGAAGATAGAATTAACGAATATCTTTAATGATATATTTAAGGATATTATCACTATTAAAAATAAAGTAGAATATACCCCAAATGTCGGTCGTCAAAATAAAAAGATAATTAATCTTTGTACAGACAAACATAAGAATTCTTGTAATAAACTAAAGATAGAACATCGTCAACAATGTTATTGGGATAATAGTAATTGCAAGTTATTAATGACAAGAGATGACTATAATTATCATTTATTGAGATTTACTAATGAAATCTATTATAATGAGACAAAACAGAGTGATTTGTTAGACATTAAATTAGATAATATTAATTTAGCGTAAAAAATAATGTTTTTTTTTATTATGAATAGTATAATAATGTCATATACAGACCGGACTCCTATTTCGGACATATTACCAAAACAAGTAGAGCATATAGAAGAAAAAGTCACGGTCCCAGAGACGGATGTATCTTTAGAACAAATATTTCAAGAAATAGAAAACGATGAAGTGTCGTGTCCTAAGCCAGAATATTCAATAATGAATAAAGTCAAGAAGTATTTAAAAGTAGTATTAATACTTGCATTATTGTATATCATTATATCTAGTGGAACGAGTTTAAATATATTTAAATTATATTCGCGAAATCTGGTAACAGTTAAAGAAAACACAACAGTAGCATCTAATACTGGAATGTTAGTACAGGGTCTTTCATTAGGGATTATTTATGTAGTAATTGAATTATTATTAAATTATGTTTTAATGTGACGATTAGAATAAATAACATCTGTAGGTTGTATTTGACCAGTATATTTAATTTCGGTATTAATATTTTCAATATGGTCAATATTACGTATAATATTTTGTACGATTGTATCTTTTTTAGATCCTTTCATAAAGCTTTTTTTGAGTAACTCAATATTTTTTTGCAATTGTATTTTTTCATCTTTTTTATTTTTTTCTTGTTTATTGCGTAGATTATGGAGTGAATCTTTTTTGATTACGTAATCGTATGTTTTGAATGTTTTATCTTTGGGCGTTTTAACTTTATATTTACCATTATTGTCTAAATATTTTAGAGTATTAATATTTTCAAATGATTTCATAATTAATTTATATATAAATTATATAATGAAAAGAATTGTGTTATTAATAGTAATCTTACTGATAATATGTGTATTAATAAAAAATAAAAAAGAATTATTTACACAATTATCAAAGAATAAAGTAAAGAAAATAATGATATGGAGAAATGGCAATCCTCCTATTACTACAGATAAATTTAGATTTAAATCTTGGGATGGCACAAATTATACATGTAAAATAATAAATAATGAATTCTTTATTCGTCCTATGGGAAGTAATCAAGTATTTAATGCCCGTGTAATTAATATATTACGATTTAGGTCACAACAATGGCAAGTAGCGTTAGTTAATAATAAATTTATAGTTTCTCGGTTTGGTGGAACAATTGGTATGGAATTTACAAAATTAGATTTGGTAGATTGGGATGATACAGATTATACAATTAAAGTAATATCTTAGGAAAATTTTCTAATAAATCAATAATGAATTTATAGATGATATCCAGTTGATTAATTTTATTAGCACCGGTTATGATTATTTGACCTGTTCTGAAAATCAATAAAGTTATTTTTTTAATTATTTCTTTATTATTCATGAGTTTCTTAAACTTATCTCTAATCTCAAAATTTTCAATACCCATATTAATTAGGTCTTTATCACATAATTTAATCAATTTATTACCATCAATGTTATGTTTATTAAATATCGGAATACATATCGCCAAATCAGTATCATGTAACCATTCGCTTATCTGATATGAATTCCAATTATACATATCTTCATTTTGATAGTATTTATAATATATTTTAACACCTGGGTATTTATCTGGATTAAAACAGCTTAACATATATCTGTACTTTGTATTCAAGATTTCATATAATTTATATCTATCAATCTTATAATCGCCAATATTAAAATTACTATTAATCATCTTGATTGAATAATCACTAATTGTTACATCATTTTTATTCTCATAACCTTTAATTTTTTTAATGGAATTAACAATGATATTAGATGCATCTTCTGCATCAGTTACATTACGACATCCAGTCATTTGTATCATTCCATTAGTAAAAACCTTACAATTAACGATTTTATCATCATCTAATATGACTTCAATAGTAATTTGATTGAAGAATAATTGTGGCTTTTTAATATTACCATATTTATCCTTCTTTTTTTTCTTTGGCTTTTTCTCACCTTTTACATGAATTGATCCATCTTTTGCATATTCAATTGATTTGATTTCTTTTGAAGTATCTAATGTTTTACATACATACTCATATTTTAATGTGTTTGATGTTTTACATGTTATCGTCATCGTTCTGATTTTTACTTCACTAGGATGGAGTTTTATCATGGTTACCAGTACACTATATAGATTTTTTAATCTTTAAGTTCTGCAATTTTATTTGCTTAAAGAAATAGGCTTTTTTTGTATCTATATGGAATTTAGTAAAGTAACTCTTAATACCTATGAATATAAAGAAGCTATAATAGATCCAAAGGCAACTTTATTATCTGTGAGTAGATTAACTAATAACGTCTTTAAAGAAAAAAATATTAATTATTGTAAATTAATTTCCTATCAAAATGCCTGTAAAGACCCAGATAAAAAGTATCTAATACAAAAACCAATTCACAATGTATTAGTGATTAATAATACGTCTGTTAAACCTAATTTTATTACACGTTATAATTTCGCCCTTAAATCTTTAAACTTTTTGACACCTCAAGCTAATGGAATTAATTATAGACGCAAATTTTCAATAGCCTTTGTTCTCCTAGAAAATGCACAAATATATAATAAAAGAATATTCTTTAAAATTAGAAATATAGCATTCTCTAG